>Ga0126338_10000734_pt1 | contig 18986 bp, 16 predicted proteins | sample OrbCmetagenome_2_FD_92529 | JGI IMG/M metagenome (GOLD analysis project Ga0126338, IMG submission 92529) | Coral microbial communities from Petempiche,Puerto Morelos, Mexico - Orbicella C C metagenome | ecosystem: Host-associated > Invertebrates > Cnidaria > Coral | place: Petempiche,Puerto... | reverse complement strand
TGGGTTTTGGTGGTTTTATTAAATATTCAAACGATAAAATTGAAGACCGAAGTGGAGAGAGGTTTGATATTATCAGGAGGTGAACAGGGGATAGTCGAACTTAAGAGAAAGGGGGGGGGGGGGGGGAAGGGGGTCAGTTTTGATTTACTTGCCCTGCCGGCTTTTCTTCCTTCTGTCATTTCTTCTTTTTTCACCCAAAATAAGGAGGGGACCTGGGCCCCCTCCCCTAGACCCGCCACTGAGAGCTCGCAAAAGTTGTAAGTCCCTTATTTGGCTACCCTATGCAAAAAACTTTTTAAGCCCAGGAAGGAAATAAGTTGCTTTTAAAATAAACTTTTTAAATCTCCCTGCACCCTGAGAGTGCAGAAGCTCCATCACGGAGGAATCTTAGAGGTTCACCCTTTTGGATGAATTAACACTTGGATACCAAAGCAGCACCATCTATGTGAATGAACTGCTAGCTTAAAATTTATTCTTAACAAAATTACTATGGAATTTGTATTATTATGTAATACCATGTATTACTGTTATTTTTTTAAAACTACATTGAACCTCTAACCACAGTTAAAGAATAGTATTAATTGCATGTACTAAGAGTTATAGACTCTATTCATAAATGGCTGCCAATAGTAAATTCCTTTTAAGTATTCAAATTTACCCTTCTAACCTCGTTTTCAAGTTGATAATTCAAAAAAATTTTTACTCTCAACTTGTTTAGTGAGGCTTATTTTAATGTATACAAAGGAATTTTAACTTGGCAGCCATTAATTTATGAATGGGATCTTTAGCTTGCACAATGCCCTGTAATATTTTGTAATACTCAGACATGATATTTGTTATATTTCAGGTAATATTACCAGTTCTTCTAGGAAAAAAAAAAACATATATTTAGTTGTTGTAAAATCTCCTGCTACCACCAAAATTAATGAAAACCCCCACAAGAAATTATCATAACACAAATTTCAAGGCAATTCTAATAGTCACATTTTGTTCATTCTGTGCAAACCTCTATTTTGTCATTACTGGAAGACATGATAGTCAGAAAAAGGTCCCATTTGATAATAGGGCCTAAAATTTCAGGCTTTACCAGAGCTGCATTATATTGTTAGCACTCACCCACCCGCTTTGATGTAAATGATACTGTCATTTCCTCAAGATATTTTTTTTACACCTCAAATCATTTCAACCAAATTTCCTAAAATGGCACCAGTGTGTGGCATGTATCATATAGTTTCTTCATCATTTTCCTGTTACAAGAATAATCAAAGAGACTTCTGCAACGTAGACAATCAGTTCTGTCAGATTAAATTATGTGCATTAAACTGTTCAATTCTGATGGTCCCTCGAGGGCATCCTTGCCATTTTGTCAAAGGCACAAACAACGTCCACTTTCTGCACAATAACAAAAATCGGATGGATGGATAATAGGGATATTGTACATGCAAGCTAAGTTGTACATTCCAGAATACGCAATGGTGATTATAAAAGCTCTTAATCCCACGTTTTTAATATTATAAATAAATTTATTACAAAGCCAACTAAACTACTCAAAACCACGAGTTTCAAAAGTTCAATATTCAACTGTTTATTTTTAAATTGTGCAAAAATATTTTACTACAATTATGTTTGTCTATACCCAACGAAAGTGTAAGCGAATACATTAGCATCTTGTATTGTAAACCGCAGATCGGAAAGCGAGGTGGGTTTTGCTTCAAATAATTATGCGACGATCCGAGGCTTTACAAACAGTCAGCTATCCATCTAATTTCTCTATAAACGCACAACTTCTTCTAGGCAGAGGCAAACACAAATGAAGACATCAAAATTCTTGAGTAACATCAAACTTGCTAGTGGGTTTTAAATAATTTCCTGGGTCAACCTTTCTTCTCTTGCTCGATTGCTGAAACGAAAGAACACACAGGGTGTGTCAGAAAATATCATAAACACACTGCAGAAGGAAAGATTTCTGAAGTTTTAGGATGAGAATGCCTTTCCAACCGCAATGAAGTTATACAGGACTCGCGCTGTGCTAAGCAGCTCGAAACCTCCTCGAAAATAATGACTGCGGAATTTGAATAACGTGTCTCTTTCGACTTCAATTGCACGACACACCCCTTGGTAAGGAAATTGCAACTACGTGTTAGATTTTCTAGCCCTGATGGACGAAAATGTACAAAATACAGCCAAAATTATGTACAGCCAACTCACTTTCTTTCGTTGGGAGAGGATTTTTCTCCTGGGTCTCGGTGTGCTTCAACTTCCCTTTATCGAACTTGGTTACCTCGGACACGTCTGGTTTGTCACTCATTTTCGCTTAGAGCTGTGAAAAAATATCTTTATAAGAAACGGATGAATGAAGTTCGAAAGAAACACGTTGTCAGTGCAAACTAACGTAGGATTGACGTGGTTACCTTGAGAGAAATTCGCCGCACAACAGACAATGAACCGTTCGCTCTGGTCTCTTGACAAAGTAAAACCGCTCCAGATTCCTACCGCTTGGCTCTTTATTCATTGGCCATGTCAATCAAACATGGAACACGTGATATCAAAGATGTCAAAAGGCCAGATGTCAGCTGAGACAAGAAGAATTCCTAAAATGGATTCACGGACCGTGCTCATATAAAGGTGTCTTGTTTGTCACGACTTCGATCTAAGAAACACAATTTCTTCGCTGTAAGAAGTAAGGAGACTTTCTTAGCCGGAGTAAACAAAAGTTTTGACTTCAGATTCAAATTTCCTAAAAAATGGTTTTAAAATAGGTGGGAAACATTGCTCTGCTATGAAAAGTTTGTTGAAAGAATTTGCATTTATGATCGGAAACTTTCGTGATATTTTCACACAATTTTCTCAAATGAATTATTAATTTAAGAAAAAAAGTTATCTAAACCTTGAATGTAGATTAGCCGATTCAGTTAGTTCTTTCAACGGCACAATATGACATGATTCTGGACACGAAATTCCCACTTTTTGAATGACGAAAAACTATTTTCTCTTTTTCTTTCAACCTGTCACCCACGTGGGTTGTCAAGCAAAACTTAAAATTACGTCATCGGGTGAACGAGCATTACGAGTAGCAGGAATTTCGATATTGATCACAGCAATTATCGAGTTTGTTCCTGTCAAGGATGCGTCATTTGGCGAAGTATTGCCAGTTGGCAGTTATTTGAATCTTAACCATCTGAGATGAATGGGAATTTAATGTTTTAAACCTTTCTTTGGACCGAAATTATGAAATTTCAACCAGAGGCGCTTCATTATGGCGGTGAGTCTTTCCTTTGCGTGTGCGCACATGACGTCGCGTTTATGCATACAATAATACACGCCATCTTTCTTCATGCCCTCGTTTTCTTATTTCAATCTCGAAGGGGACACTTTTGTGTTTCTCTGCCTCTCTTTTTATCGTCATGGTCATGGGAACGACCATTCTTGACGATGCTGGTTAGAAAATGTCGTTTCGTGAACTTGTTGTTTGGTGAACTAAGTTCATTGTTGTCTGACCATAACCCATTCTCTCTCTCTCTTTCAACAGCCACTCTGGCGGAGTTGGCTCATCGCGAATACCAGGCAGGGAGCTATGATCGCGCCGAACAAATCTGTATGCAGTTGTGGAGACAACAACCCGAGAACACCGGAGTTTTACTTCTTTTATCATCGATACACTTTCAATGCCGTCGATTAGACCGGTAAACCAGATCAATATTCTGTTGTTGTAATGTTTTGCGCTCGCAATCCAAAAGTGTTTCATGTCTTTATGACGTAGGTTTTGGCGAAAAATGCTTTAATGTGATGTACTCCATTCTTTCTTTCTTCTAGATCGGCTCATTTTAGTACGCTAGCCATAAAACAAAACCCAGTTCTTGCCGAGGCCTACTCTAACTTAGGCAATGTCTTCAAAGAGCGAGGTCAGCTGAAAGACGCGTTGGACAACTATCGCCATGCTGTAAAGTTAAAACCGGATTTCATCGATGGCTACATCAACTTGGCTGCGGCATTAGTAGCTGCTGGCGATTTAGAGGGGGCAGTTAATGCTTATGCCACGGCACTGCAGTACAACCCGGTACGAGTTTGCGAGTAATCCGTACTTTGCCCGTCATGTTTGTTTGCACTAAATGACGCGATGTTTAGATACGAATCTCTCTGGAGGTTTGTAACTGTCGCTTTCTCAGCTGTGTTTCACAACTCCTCAAGAAAACAGATTTGTGCGCAGTTTCTACTTTGTTTGTTGTCGCGGATTTTCGTGGTGAAATTGATTTCTAGTTGAATTTTCTTTCGTTCATTAACCTTCGATGCCTCTATTGTTTTGTGCAAACAAATTTATTCTAATGTCAGTTGTGTCGCGAAGAAACGTGTTTCTCGTTGATGCACTACGGATATGTTTCGACAGCTTCGAGCACAGTGTACAATATTTCCTAATTGGTACCACGGTATTATGAAATTCCTCCCATGCTAGTATGTTCTGAGACCTTTCTGATTGACGCGTGAAATGTGAAATAAGTCAATTCTTTTTTATCGCGTTTTTGTTTCCCTTTGAATGATAAGTGGAAACAGTCTCCCACATTGCGATTTCAGTAAGTACATGTAGATTCGGTTATATTTGGCCTGGTTTTTGCCTGTGAGAGAAATCTAAAAAAGTAATATTTGGCTTGGTCGAAATGAATGGCATGTACTTGAATAATACGAGATAGGAACCGCCTGCTTGATATTTCCTTGATACAGATTGACTGTCTGTCAATGGCTTGGCATAATTTCAATTTTTATTGGCCTTCACATGCGTTTGACCGCATTTTATTAATATTCCAGTGGTTCATCCATTCAATTTAGTTTTACAAGCAATCATTATGTGCAAAAATGGCTAAGAATAAAGATTGAAGGGTAAAAAAGATTTAAAAAGATTGAAAAAAATGGAGTGTAAAATGAATGGTTAAAAAAAATGTGTCAGACTGACAGGGAAAAAATGGAATAAGGGTGGGACAACGTCAATACCTCTTTCTAGTTCAGCCTTGTGAAAATCAAGTATTAAACAATTAAAAGTTACTTTGCTTTTAGTCATCATATTGACGTTTATATGTATGTAATTTATGTCACTAGGATCTATACTGTGTGAGAAGCGATCTGGGAAACTTGTTGAAGGCTCTTGGTAGACTAGAAGAGGCTAAGGTATAGTAAATGTTGTATGAATAACTAAGGACTGACATTTATGTTCAAGGCAGTCTTATCTGGACTTGACTGTAAATGTTTCCTTTTCAAGGTTTGCGTGACACAGGGAATAACTTTCTCTGATGCAATAAATATCAGTTGGGGTGGACTGAAGTTTCTGCATAAAATGCTCTTGTCAACTAGGCACCGATGGCTTGTTAAAACAGGTATCTGCGCCATAGGTTGAGAATTGCGCACCTCAGCTGATTTTTATTTTGAAGATGTAGTTGACATTACCGTGTCAACACTTAAATTCCCAAGAATGTTGAACAACTAATTTCTCCTTACAGCAGGGCAGTGCTTTCAGTTAGAGAAATTGCGTTTTTGTTTACCTCTAAATTCTCATAAGTATTATGATAAAAAATTTAAGACACTCAGTAAGGAGAGTTGCTATTTCAATCTTGGGATTAAGAGTTAAGGGAATAGTCTTCAGCTGTGTGTGCTCCATGTTCACGTTATACATACTGTACTGTAGTGGAATTCTGAATGCATGAGAGTGACTTTCAAGAAGCTCTGCAGTTAACCTATGTTTTACAAGCTTTTTTTCTTTTGAAATAAATCTTTGATTTACATTACTTTTTAACCAGTTTAACTGCGGCAAGCATGTTGAAATAGTTGATTGGATTGTTTTGCATCGTATTCAATTGCCTTGTTTAGAATTTTGCAAGTTTTTTCATTATTTTATTTCAACACCTTTGAACAGAATTGAAATTACTACTGTGCTAATGCAGGGTTATTGGAAATACTCTCATAACATGTTAAATTTGATTGGGAGAGGGTAAGGGGGTAGGGTTTGTTTGGTTCTAGTATTTTATAATGAGCTCTGTTGTTTGGGAGGTATTCAAGACCAACATGTTTGTGCAAATTTGTTTGGACTGCATACTAGTGTATTGGCTTTGTAAGAGGAAGAATTTGGCCATATGCAGTCTCTTCCTTGGCTCTTGGTCTGGTACTTTCACTAAACTTATTGAGATGTCAGATTCTGTTGGCTGGCAAAAATTTCCAAACAAAGGCACAGTTGTGTTGGTTAGCTTTGCAGAGTACCGGTGATCAGCAGTTGGTCCTCGATACGTTGTTTCTTGATCCCTAACATTCAATCTTCCCTTGTTTTCCCCTTTTATTTATCTCTCCCAGTAAACTTATACAGGGTACGTACGGTCTTGATGGAGTACACCGGCTGAAGGGAAACCATTTGCAGAAAGATGAACTTCTCAAAGCACGACTTTGGCCCTTTCCCATACTTGCTTTCCCTGTCTACCATGCTTGCCCAGTTTGCTGTTACAGACTTCTCAAACAAAAATAGGAGTTGCAAGTCAGCTTTTCATCTTACAAACTAGTTCTTCCATTCAAAATGTCTCGGTTAAAACACATCAGGAAAAAAAAAACAGTTTGGTTGTATTCTGATTGCAAGTAGTTGTTTGGCAAAATTGTCAGTAAATGAAGCGTTGCCCTGAAAACTCCTGTTTCTGGCTTGAGTTGGCTGCTTGCATCCTTTTCTCTTGGTCATGTGGTTGATCTCATACCTTGGAAGAAAGAAAAACGACAGTTTATCCATTCAACACCTTGTCCCAATTAGTACGAACTCTCTGTTGCCTTTGTTGCACAATTTCTGATTGAAAGCGTAGCTGTACGTAGCATGGTTGGGAAAAGGTTTGGCAAAGGTCACAAATTTGAACAGCTTTTTCTCGCAGTTTTGTGTGGAGAACAAATGTCTTGCCTTGTCTCCTCACAGTAATGAAGCTTTAAGCTTTGTTGAAATAGATTCATGTGCCCAGTTATTGAGCATCTCACTGCTTTCATTTGAAACAAATGCACAGTTATATCAAGTGCAAGCAGTGTAAATTGCAATCACTGGACATTTTGGGTTCTGTTTTTGCAGAGGTAAAAGAAGTTGTAAACTAACATTTTGACACAGAACTGAGTGAAATTTTAATCTGTTTGCCAGTGTGGCTAAGTTTAAAGTTGTGTTGACTGTTGCCATGAACAACTAGTCTGTAGACAAATTTATTATCTTCTGTTTTGGAATATCATTTTGATACACACTTGTGTCACAATGTTACTTCTTTGATCTCTATTTACTATCTGCGCTGAGGCAAGTCAAGATTGTTTTTCTCTTGCACATGCTCTCTGAAGGCAACCGTGTGCTTTCTACAAAGGGACAAGGTGTTCTGTGAACTAATGGAAACTATAATCTAGCATTGCATTTCAGCCAAGAAAGGACAAAACAAGAGCCCAACAAAACTGTTGGTGAAAAATGTCGGAATAATATTGCGTTGTTACAAAGGATGAGAACAAAACCATGATTGTCTCTTTTTGCTCTCTGCTATTGCAATCTGTTTTGCTTGTGTTCGTGTATTTCTTGTTTTTGCTTTGAATTTTTTCTTGCTCTCTGCTGTTACTCTTGCTGCCCGCTGCTTTCTTATTGCTTGCTGTGCCTTTCCCGGCATTTTGTGCTGTCCCCGTTTTGCTGCTCATGTTTAAATTGAAAGGCGTGCTACTTGAAAGCGATAGAAACGCAGCCCAGTTTTGCAGTGGCTTGGAGTAACCTTGGCTGTGTCTTCAACGCTCAAGGAGAGATCTGGTTGGCCATTCATCACTTTGAGAAGGTAAAAAGTTGTAAAAAATATGGTTTCTTAGTTGTAAATGTTCATAGTTAAATTGTTGTGATCTAGATTAGTTTGTGCACAAGTTGCACATGTAAGGCTGATTTGACAAGAATTTGCTGGGTGCAATGAGTGAACCAGTAAACGTTTTAAACAAACTCTCAAGAAAATGCTTGCAGTACAATTTAATTGGTGTGCAGTTTCAGTAATTCTTGCTGAAAACAGAATATTGTGTCTTACAAGAACATACAGTGAAAATCCATGTGTAAGAACCTGCTGGCAGAAATTTGCCATTAGAAGACCAAAAAATATAAGAACCTGTTTAGCCAAGCAGGATCAAGCAGGTTCTTCTATGTGGGTTACAGTTATTTTAACCAAGAAGTGTAACTTTGAGATTGCAAATGTATGTTTCAAGAAGATACATAACACAGTTGTGAATAAATACTGTATATTAAAGGATCAAACCCAAGTTTATTTACTTTTCTGGTAATCAACAACTACATCTCCTTCATGGAAATTAAGAACCTAATTAAGAACTTACTTAGCCTAAAATGCTGATAACTAACCCAGAATACAAGAACCTAAAATGTATGCCCTGACATGCAGGTTTTTACTGTAGTTGAGAGGCAAATTACATTGTACTCATCCAATGCCTTGACAAAGATTCTTAGAACTCAGCTGAAAAAGAACTAATCCTGAATTAATTTTGTCTGTCAAAGAACTGTCAACAGTAACTTACATAATAAAAGAACAGCTATGTAATAATTTCACACTTATAATTTAACCCACAATATTGATTTATCTTTTGAATCTCTTTCTCCCATTGAAGGCTGTCCAGTTGGATCAAAACTTTCTTGATGCCTATATCAACCTTGGAAATGTCTTAAAAGAGGCAAGGATTTTTGACAGGTTGGTGTTTTATTGACAAAAAAAAAAATTGTGCTTAAATTATTATCCATGGAAATATCATTGGCTTACTTTTTCCTCTTTTGTTATTTCAGAGCTGTTGCTGCATACCTACGAGCCTTAAACTTGAGCCCCAATCATGCCGTTGTCCACGGAAACTTGGCCTGTGTCTATTATGAACAAGGGTGAGCTTAACAGGCAGTGTTTTGAGGTGTTGTAATGTGCATTTGTCTAATGGAAGATTTTAAGTGCTTGTTTATGATAATGATCTGTTTCATCTTGTTCTTGCAGACTTATTGACTTGGCAGTTGACACGTACAGAAGGGCAATTGAACTTCAACCAAACTTCCCAGATGCCTATTGTAATCTTGCAAATGCTTTGAAGGAACAAGGAAAGGTTAGCAATCATCTTCATTCCCTTTGAGTTAAAAACCCATTGATGCAAACTTTTGAATTGCTGCAATAAAATGACTTTACATGTCCGTGCATTTCACAAAATGAAGTAATGCTGTGTGGTGTGCCAAATGTTGTTATTTTACCTTTTTTAATTGCTAATCATGGTGTATTTTTCCCCCAGGTATCTGAAGCAGAAGAATGCTACAACACTGCTTTAAGATTATGTCCTACCCACGCAGATTCCCTCAACAACCTAGCGAACATCAAGAGAGAGCAAGGAAAGATTGAGGAGTCTGTCAGGTTGTACTGCAAAGCTTTAGAGGTATGTCTGTAATTTGTTCGCCTTTTAAAGTGGTACTATGATAAAATTTTTACCCCTTGATTTTTTAGGTGTATCACATAGGATTCCATGAAAGAATAAAAATGCTGTTTACGGTTTGCAAATATCTGCATTAGTTCCGGAGATATTTGAGTTTGAAAAATGTGAAAAATATGCAAATGAGATGACTGATGATGTCATACACTCAACCCAATACTATATCAAGTAAATAAATAGACCTATCTTGGCCAATTTGCAGCACAGACTATTGTAACTTTGGTAGGCTAACAGTTCTACAGGAAACACACCTATGGCTATAGAAAATTCTGTTGCCATGGCAACTCACTCTTTCCAGTCCCCACCCACTTGATTTTAATATGTTAGTGATTTTCAGCTCGAAAAATGTTAAACAAGGCCACAAATTTGAGCTAACATATTTATATGCTTGCTGGATCATGCATATGAGGCACCATTTGCAAACATCAAAATGGAACAGCAAAGGTAGCCAGAAATGCCTTTAATATTGGGAAAGTCTGGAAGCCAGTACATTGCCATGATAATATAACTGTTAGGCTTGTATTGTGGAGCACATTTAGAAGAATCTTACTGCGAAGAATCGAACATTTCTGATTGAAATTGGATGAGATATCTTTTTTCATCATATTTGATCAAAATGTGGTTGAGTGTATGATGTCATCACTTGGCTAATTTGTGTATTTTAAAAACTTGAATATCTCTGGAACGAAAAGAGATATTTGAAAATAGTTAACAGCATTTTTCTTCTCATACAGGCTACTTAAGGTGTCTCCATAGGGTAATCATTTATGGCATTGTGTGTGCAAGTGTCATGTTTTGAATACTGTTTTTGGATTCATTTTTACACCTAGTCTTCTCAAACTTATTACATGTAATAAGCAATGATTAAATAGTATTTGGCTATCATCTCTGTTAAAATTTTGGGATTTAGTCTTGAATTATAAATGCCCAAGCAAATGTGTTTTTTACTGTTTTTATGGCTTTATTTGTGATTTTCATGAATTTCCTTCGATGAAATCTTCCAAAATTTTTACATCACATAACTTCCAGTGGGATACGAATTTTAAACATGCAAAAAGTAGGGTTTGTAAAGGCAGTTTTTTCGATATTTTCAAATTTGTCTTTTACCGCTACAAAAAATCTGGTCTTGTAGATTTCCCTGAAAAATGAGCTCCGACTAAAATAAAATATTTACTACCAATCTGCCAAATTTAACGGAATTTCACCGAAGGAAACGCGAGAAAATTTACACACAGTTTAGCTTTTTGTGCTCATGTTGACGTAATAAAATATCGAAAAACACTGACGTTTTCCCTTGAGCATGCACAGATTACTTCCTCAGCGCTCGTGCGATCGTAAAACTATAGCGAGCCACCTTAATTATGTTATAAAATGGCTTCAATAGGAAAGATGCGGTTTTCGTCATAGTACCGCTTTAAGTAAATTAAGTTTTAAAATAAAACTGATTTGCTGTAACTTGTCTTGTAGATATTTCCTGAATTTGCTGCTGCTCACTCAAATCTTGCAAGTGTTCTGCAACAACAGGGGAAACTTCATGAAGCACTACTGCATTACAAAGAAGCCATCAGGTAAAACAGTTTAGTTTTCTCTGTATTTTTTTTTTTTTCTGTCTTTGTCATAAAGATTTCTCTTGACGTAGTCCTTAGTCCTTAGACCTTAGCTGGAGCACAAGCGATCCAAACCTTGTTCTTCTTTCCATGTTGGACATTCTGATTAATTTCAGTCAATGTTGTAATCCTTTCATAGGATTCATCCTACATTTGCTGATGCCTATTCTAACATGGGAAACACACTCAAAGAAATGCAAGACATTCAGGGAGCCATTCAGTGTTACACAAGAGCTATACAGATCAACCCAGCATTTGCCGATGCTCACAGTAACCTAGCATCTGTTCATAAGGTGAGCTGATCTTTGCAAACCGTAGTGATTTGATAAGTATCTTGTCTTTTTGTTGTGTAGTTGGCCAGTGATAGACTTGTGAGTTAACAAAGGAACACAATGTAGCAAAATGATATTGTAAGTGTTTGGCAGGTTGCTTTACTACTATCTTTTGGAACAATAATTATGGCATGCAATGTTGACCTTCCATTTTGTTCTTGTAACCATTAGGATTCTGGCAACATTCCTGAGGCAATCCAGTCTTACAGGACAGCATTGAAGTTAAAGCCAAGCTTTCCCGATGCATACTGTAACCTTGCACATTGCTTACAGGTAACCTGCCTACACTGCATTGTGATAACACAAAAAATTGATACATCTGTATGTCCTTCTGTCTGTTAATCAGAGGATGTCTGTGCATTACAGCTGGAATTGCAACATATTGTATAGCACATAGTGCTACTTAAGGCCTCACGAATCAGATGCCAAAACAAGAGTTAATGCCTGCAAGATGTAGTTTAGTTATAAATAAGGATGTAAAGACATGAATGATCATTGTAGTTACATGTATGTTCACAACCTAAGCAGCAGTGAAATTAAAGACTGAAAAAAATTCAGGCTTGAATGGGATCTTTCATACATTCACTTACAAATAAGGGTGCACTTCACAAGTTTACGACAAAAAATTTGTATTTATTAATTTTGTTTTGTTTTCTGACAGATAATCTGTGACTGGACAGATTATGAGTCGCGCATGAAGAAACTAGTGTCTATTGTGGCAGACCAGTTGGAAAACAATCGACTGCCATCTGTTCACCCTCATCACAGTATGCTGTATCCACTTACACACAAAATGAGAAGAGACATTGCTAACAGACATGGAAATCTATGTGTTGAAAAGGTATTCTTACACTAGTAGCTTATATTTGAAGACTTTCTTAGAGCAGTTTTCAACTGTGTGTCGAAAGGAATCAGGCAACTACTTTGGTTTTGGTTTTACTACGGTTTGAGATTGGTTGAGTAGTCTAATTGGTAAGTAATTGGTTTGGTTTTAGTTTTACAAGTAGGTACACTCAATTGAAAACCACTCTATAGCTGATGTGTTAGTTGTTTTGTTTTATCAGTCAGCTGCATGTTGCTTTCATAGTTGGATTGGATTGGTTCATGAAGGGAAAAAAGTAAAGTGGAAGGAATTTTTAACCCTACCTTGTGTGTTTTTTCTTTTAAGGTTGCTCTTTTACACAAGCCACCATACTCGTATCCCAAGTCATTGAAGGAAAGTGGTGGGAGACTGAGAATAGGCTACGTTTCCAGTGATTTTGGAAATCATCCTACCTCACATCTGATGCAAAGTGTTCCTGGATTTCATGACAGTAGTAGAGTTGAGGTTGGTAACTTGGTGTTCATTCTCCAAGAGTTCTGTGTAGAGTCTGTTACAAATATGGTTTCCTATTCTTCCTTATTCAACCCAGAAAACTCTCTGCAGAGAATCAGGACACAAGTAGTTATGCCCTTCATTGTTGAATTTGCATTTAATTAAGGATCTCTGCAGTTGAAATGAATTGTTATCTTGCATCACTTTAGCCCGAAATGTCAGTCATATTCCGCCCTCAGCCTAATCCCCTGTCTGTCTCCCAGGGATTAGGCTATGGGCAAGAGATGGCTAACATTTCAGACTAGCATTATTTATGGGTGTTATCTCCCGCTCATGTACTTTGTTCATCTTCAGATCTTTTGCTATGCTCTGACGGCTGATGATGGCACCAGTTTCAGAAGGAAGATTGAGGGAGATTCAGAGCATTTCGTTGATCTATCTTCTATCCCTTGCCACGGAGAAGCTGCTGATCGTATTAATGCTGATGGCATTCATGTGCTTGTCAACATGAATGGTTATACGAAAGGAGCCAGAAATGAAATATTTGCACTTCGCCCTGCTCCAGTCCAGGTAAAAGAAAAAAACTTGCGTTAGGGTTCTGTAATCACTTTAAACAGAATTGTTTGTCGAGGCAGGAGGCAATTTATCCTTGAGGTGTATAATTATATAGAATCAGCTCAAATGGTTTTCATTCTTGCTTATGGTGGCAGAAATGTTTTCCTTCAAATAATGAGCAGTTTGTTCAAACGTGCATAGATGTTGTTTGGAGTGAATGCGACGTTGTAGACTGTGGCCTTATTCCACTTGTTCTTGCTCCACCTGCAGGTAATGTGGCTGGGATATCCAGGCACAAGTGGTGCTCCTTACATGGACTACATCATCACAGATGAAGTTACCTCGCCCCTGGAACTCGCCGATCAGTACTCTGAGAAGCTCGCATACATGCCACACACGTTCTTTGTTGGTGATCACAAACAGATGTTTCCACACCTTATACAATACCTGAGAGCCTCCAGTAACCAAGTCATCGCTGAGGTGACGCAAAACGGACTGGTACCGGCTCATGCTGCTGCTGTGCTGCTGGACGATGAGAAGAACGATCCAAACCTCGCTCCTAAAGTCGGCGCGCTGATCGAGGAGAAGAAGAAAGAGTACTCCGGTTGCAAGGACAGCGGTGAGCGCATCCCGTCAACCGTACCCATAATCACGCGCTCTCATTACGGCCTGCCAGAGACGGCCACAGTGTACTGCAACTTTAACCAGTTGTACAAGATCGACCCACCGACATTGCGCAGCTGGGTGAATATCCTCAAACACGTCCCCAACTCCGTGTTGTGGTTACTGAGATTTCCTGCTGTAGGGGAACCGAACCTCAAGGCACAGGCCATGGCTATGGGACTGTCCCAAGAGCGTATTGTCTTCTCGCCGGTAGCACCTAAGGAAGAGCATGTGCGTCGCGGCCAACTGGCTGACGTCTGTCTGGACACCCCACTGTGCAATGGTCACACAACAGGGATGGATGTCCTGTGGGCCGGCTGTCCTATGGTGACCCTTCCGCTTGAAACGTTAGCTTCTCGAGTAGCCTCTTCTCAGCTGTCAGCTCTTGGCTGTCTGGAGCTTGTGGCAAGAAATCGAGAAGATTACGAAAACATCGCTATCAGACTCGGAAACGATGCGAACTAGTAAGTGCTTTGTACGAGGAAGCACTGTAATAAGTATTAATTTATTCTCACCAGGAAGGTCCCGTGCTACAAGCATTAACCCGAGAAAGAACGGCTTTTTGTCCTCTTTAATGGGTATTTAGTACGTGTTGATAGTGTAAGGAAGCTCAATCACAGCGTTTTGAGTTATTTCGTCCACGTCCAACATAACCTTTAAATTGAAGGAAACCTGAAAATAACAGCTTACTAACGACGAAAAACACTACAGAGATAATAATAAACCATAAAGGAACAAGGATGGTTAAGGATATACAAGATTAACACGGATAACAAAAGACGAACTTGAAAAATTTAGGTCTAACTTTGAAGATGCGCGTACCGTGACGTAGCTCCTTAAGCATGCAGCAGTAGCTTAGACGTTTTCTTTTCTCTATTTTCAGCCTAAAAAGAGTGAAGGATAAAGTCTGGAACGCTCGCCTTCGCAGTCCGCTCTTCAACACGAGGCAGTATACCCACAGCCTTGAAGGTCTTCTGCTCAAAGTCTGGAGAAGATACGAAAATGGACTGGAGCCTGATCATGTTACTTCCTGAATGCCAGGGATGGTTTATTTCGCCCAGTATTTGGATACTGACAATCGCCGCAGCCGCTGATCGCTGTTGATGCAACAGAGTCGAGCTCATGTGCTGTAACGGTCACTCTTCAGTGATGTAATCACGAAGAACTTTTTAAAATTCAGGCGTGGACAGCCTACTCGACAGGGGAAAATTGAGTCTTAATACGAGTCAGTACTTGCGTCGCCAATTAAGACTTGCGGCTGACAAAATTGTGTTTTATTTTGGTTTGGTTTTGTTTTTGGTTGACCAGGCAGAAAAGATCGTAGGTTTCTGATAAGTTAAGAGGTAAAATGTCGTATAGCGTTCAAAGAAATTTGTAAATATTTAGAGTAAAATTAATGACGTTCGTTCGTTCGTCGCTTGTTTAGCTTTTGAGTTTTAGATAAAGTAGAAACATCTTCCTTGGTCAACACGTTAACACGGAGCTTGAAAGGGAAAAACTGAAAACAACAAATTTTATGTATTAAATGGTTCACTGAAAAATGAATGTTGTGGTGATCTTAATATGCCTTGGAAGCGGTATCTTTATCACTGTTTTTTTAATGTTTTGTTAACGTTTCCCACTTCCGAAAGTTATCAGTGCTGTGTTTTTTTCCTGTCTGAATCTCAACGCACTAAACTCTGTTACCCCTGATAGAGAATATTAAAACTTATCTTCGATTTCATATTCTGAATCCACTAAAAAGTCGTCGCGGAGAGGCACAAGGAAAGGGACAGCTAATTGGGGCGGGACGGCCTATCGCACCAGCTAACGGCTCTTGAGTCTCATTGAATGCGAATTGTACGTTTTTTTAATTCAACCCAGTTTTAATTGGTAAACTTCGCCTTGAAAGACCCTGACCCAGGAGCAAAGTAACGTTCGAGTCAGTCACGCAAAATTGTAAACTGACTCGGGGGCAAACTGGACGAGGGGAGGAGGAGGGGCAATTTCTAGATATTTTATGACCTCTAAGCCAAGTTAGAAAAGCAGAAGGTTAATCTCGTACACGGAATATGTTGCATTCTGAGCTGGTAATGCTGGTAAAGAGATTGACAAAACGTGAAACCAAACATACCGGGGAAAGGAAGGGAGAAACTCGAGAATGACACTGCCCTTCCCCACACTCCCTGGATTCTGGGCTGGTATCTTATGAGAAATAGTTATTGGACCATCCTGACCAGAGTGTCTCTCTTGATGTGGTTTGGGAGACCCCTCTTTAATCTAAGAGTCCTGTTTGTTGGCTGGCACTATTCCCATTTACTGTAGAAGGACGAACACCCAGTACTGTCTAGATAGGAGGTTTTCGGAACTACAGAGAAAAACACCCCGGCGTGGATTTGAACTCGAAACTTCCAGACCAGCTGAGCTAAGAGACCAGGTGCTGTGAGCTGGATCCTTGTTGGATAATTCTTCTTGTACGAGCAGGTTGAGAGCAGCTTTTGCTATTTCCTCCATTTTCATTCCAACCATAGTTATGTTACAACCTCGGACAGGAAACCAACATGTTCACGCCATTTTTGCGATTGTCCAGCAGAAATCTGGAATCAAGTCACTGTCACTAAATACGTGGTGTAACAATCATATAGTGTTATGTTCTTACTAAAGGACCTTTCCTGAAGATGGTTCAAAACCACTCAAAACACTACATGATCGTTACACCACGTAATTATGCCACAATTTACAAATGGCGGCTTGGGAAACGCTTGATGTTGCTCTTTTACCAAAACATCGTTGAATAATTGAAACTTAAAACTTCATGGTCCTTCTAAAATGTCACAAAGAGGAAGCAATAGTGCAAGGAGTTCTCATGCCAGCGACAATAATGGAGATAGCACCTTACGGACAGAAAATGACATAACTGGAAATTTGGAAAACACGACGGACGTTGAATCTTCAACTTTGTTGACAAGCTCGGCTCTTTCTTCCACGCAAGTCGACAGTGAAGTGGAAAACAAGATTACTAAACATGAAATCGAAAGAAAACAACTGCTGCATGATTTAGAACTTCTCCGTATCGAATTGAGTCAAAAAAACCTCATCATTGACAACATGAAAGTTGATCATATGAGCAAAGTGGACGAATTAGAGGAACTCTTGGCCGATACGCGACACGATAAACAAATCCTTCAGGCGAGGCTCGAGTCGCAGCTTAAACTGCAACAGGAGGAATCTAAGAGTTCTCTTGAAAGAACGAGACAGGAAATGGCGAAAATCTTCAAACGACAACAACTACTGGAAGTCGAAAACAAAAAGTTACAAGAAAAGGCAGTGGATTACAGAAGGGGCTTGAATGATCTAGAACAACTGTCTGATGAAAAGTACTTGGAACTGAAATCTACTGAGCCTGAACAACTCACCTTGAGAGAATTTGTGATGGTTAGTTTTTAAAGTAATCTCTGGAGCAGCAGGTGGGGTGTTGGGGGTGGGGAGAGGCAGTTGACCTTGTTCCCAGGGTCTCTCTTCTTTCTGTCCCCTCTGGGATGGCGGGAACGAGAGACCCTGGGAACGTAATGGGGTTGGGGAGGAGAAGGGCATATGTGTGATAGAAACCTGGGATTAAATAAGGTGAGAACTGGTAAGTCTTCGAACATTCTCAAGTGATATATTAGTGAAATGGAAACCTAGCTTGTCTGTAAAGTTTGTACAGTCGAACCTTGATTATCTGTACCTCGATTATCTGGATTTCTCGATTATCTGGACCTTTTCTGTAGCCCCAATTTTGTCACGAATATTTATTAGTCATGATCAAGATCCGTAGCAATATTCTTTTTAAAACTATGGTTGAGTGATGATCTACCGTTCAAAATATCTCACTTTTTAAACCGAATAAAACCAAAATTAGTGGAGATGCTTTCAGATGCTACTGAAAGTAATGCCATCAGGAATAACCTCAGTCTTTAAGCTACAACTTCCAGTGGTTTAAGCCATTTCAGAAAGACATATTTACAGTGGTGTGAAGTTGTAATGCAAATTCAAAATTGTCTTTGTTTTGATAGTAGTTATATTTTGGCTAGTGTTAAGCTCTCTTTCAGCTGGTGAAAATAGCCAGCTCTTAGCTTTATCTCAAGACTTATTATAAGGGGGCTGTTTGTGACTGAATTTTTTGTGGAGCAGTGTGAGCTTGTGCTAGGAAGAGTAGATTGGGTTTGAATCTCGTTTTTTTCAGGGAGGAAGGAAAATATTGAGAAGCTTGTTATAGGAAGCATTCCAATGCACAGAGTTAGTCTGACTAATCACAGAAGTTAAATCATGCAAATAATAACTCTGGGTTAATTTTTTTTAGATAAGAGTTTATGAAGCCAGTCATCCTCTGTTGCTGGAATGTACAAGCCTTCAACAGCAAGTGGAAACTTTGACTCATGAACTTCACACTAGAGAGGAAGAAGTTGCTTTTTACCGCAAGGTAATGTTGATAGGCAAAGTAAATCATTTATGACTACGTATTAACCAAGAATGAGGTCTTTTCAGGAAGATCTCAAACCGGTTCCCATTAAGACCGAACATTCAAGGTTAAGAAGTTGTTAATTATATGGCTTTTTGTCCATTCAACAACATTTTTAACCCTTCCTCATACAGTAGCAAGCTCCAGAATGTTTTCTGTCTTGCAAAATCAACTTCTGTTATGGCGGGACGATTTCCAAGGAGATGAATCGTTTGATTTGAGTCAAATCAAGTCAATTAGAAAATGTTTTCAACCCTCTCTTGTAGCCACTACCAAGGAGACAAGTCATTCAATTTGAGTTGAATCGAGTCAATTCAATAACATTTTCAACACTCCCTAGAAGCAAGCTGTCTTGCATTCTGACTTCTGAAAGTGAAGAATGATCATCGCAGTTAATTTTCCAATTTAAGCAATTGGAAAGAAGAAGCCTGAAAAAATCCCGTTGAAGCCCTGATTTTTTCAGGCTTCTTCTTTCCAATTGCTTAAATTGGAAAATTAACTGCGATGATCATTCTTCACTTTCATCTACTACCGCAGTTCATATATGAATTATTTCA
>Ga0126338_10000730_pt1 | contig 19009 bp, 7 predicted proteins | sample OrbCmetagenome_2_FD_92529 | JGI IMG/M metagenome (GOLD analysis project Ga0126338, IMG submission 92529) | Coral microbial communities from Petempiche,Puerto Morelos, Mexico - Orbicella C C metagenome | ecosystem: Host-associated > Invertebrates > Cnidaria > Coral | place: Petempiche,Puerto... | reverse complement strand
TTGGGGATCGTTTGGGGGGGGAAAAACGTGTGGGGTAGGGGGGGGCCGGGGGGGGGGGGGGGGGGGGGGGGGGGGGGGGGGGGGAGGTGAAAGGGAGGGAGAAGTCAGTACTCCCCAATTTAGCTGTGCACCGCCCTAAAGGGCGCGAAGTTTGAGCTGTTACAGACTGTTACCTGGCTAAGAAAAGATGCATTGAAAGAAAAAGTTGATCTGTTGTAGGAAAAAGTTTGAATCTGTTCTCGTCTAGGGTAATTGAAACAGGTAACTCTCCCAACGGAAGATTTCAAAGCCGATTACCCCCGGGGGAACTTGTTATTCACCTGCTGTTTTGAGCATGCGTAGTAGTAATCGCTGATTGATAAGAAACAAACGTAGACTCTCTGTTTCGCGAGTCGACTGATCTACTTTAAGGTGGCTCAAAACAATTTCCAGCAGTCAGATTTTGATTCAAAAACGGCACGGTGAAATTTTTTTATCATATGAAATTTTGATCAGCAGAGCATGACGCAACTTTTGGCAAAGTTTTTTAAAAATCTGTACAAAGGGTTCAGAGTCACCTTGAAATTTTTTACAATTTAAGGCGGCTCTGAACCTTATGTACAGAAAATGAAAATGTGTCACGGAAATGACAATACCGTGTTCACCAATGATTGGGCAGTTTTTTGATACCATAATCATAGCATCAAGTGATAAAGAGTGGTTTTAACGACCCATCAAAATCTAAGTGATGGAAACTGTTTTGGGCAACCTTAAACCGCAACACGCTTCATGTATATTACACAAGTCAAGTCAATCTTCAAGTCAATTTTATTCAACTGACATAAATACGGAGAGTGCTAAGATTATTACAATTTAAATTTTGCATACAGTATAATAAATAGTATTTATGACCAAAATCAAAATAATTTAAAATTTCGTTATTAATAATAGATAGAGAAAAAAGAGAAACAGGAGACGAAAGACGAAAACAAGTTTATATACGATATTAATTGTTTGCAGTTTAAAACACTCAGGGTGTTACATAGAGTTGGTCTTTTCAAACTTAACTAGTCCGGCATTTTTACATAAGAACTGCAACAAGTGGTGAATTTTAGATGTAGAGTGGCGGACTATTCTGACTCAGAGAGTAGGGATGACGCCGTGGTGAGAGCGCTCGCCTCCCATCAGTGTGGCCCAGGTTTGATTCCAGCTCGGTGTCATATGTGGGTTGAGTTTGTTGTTGGCCCTCGCCTTGCTCCGAGGGTTTTCCTCCGGGTTCTCCGGTTTTCCTCCCTCCACAGAAACCAACACTCTAAAAATCAATTCCACCAGGATAGAGAACCCACATGAAAACCAGCTAAGGCTAATGTAGTCTCCTTCGAAGCCGTTATTAGGGTCGTCACGCAACGCTCCTCCCCACTAGTGGGGAGGAGCGTTGCGTGACGACCCTAATAACGGCTGCGAAGGAGACTAAGGTTAATGTGCCTTCCTCTAAATACTGTAACTTATTTATTTTACAACTCACTGTTGAAACGTTTAGCAAGCATGTCATCAAGTTCGGGAAGTCGACAAGTCGAGCGTTCGCGCTCTAACGACATTGATGACGTATTGTTATAAAAACTAATTTGTAAGTTTCAAAGATAACAGTTCATGACCTGATACGATTTGTTGATCGATAGCATTTTTTAGCCGACATAGATAGGCGGACGAGACAACCATCAGCTAAGAAATGATGTATACCAAGTGACGTTCAAAGAAATGTAATTAAGGAGATTTTGAATCTCGAGCTGGAGGCCAAAAGATTTTATTCTCGACAGAAATCGGACCTTTGACTGCACATAAACAATATTATAAAGTTGTCTAAAAGATTCATTTGTTGCAAATAATCAGTTGTATTTTTTTAGAGTTCTCTTTTAAAGGATATTTCACCAAAGAACCATTTTACAGTACGTTTGACGTCATTGACGCTGTGTATCGCAGCTGATATTAGACCGCTTTACCCGGCTTTTAAGGAAATTTGTCAGCTCAATGAAAATTATATTCGGACGGTTTTATTGGAAACCTCTTGAAGATATTGCCATTACATGTCATTTACTTATTAATTTTGTCCTTGTCTTGCTGTATGTCACGCGAGAATGTCAGAGGACTCTTTTTCTTTCATTGTCATGAGGAACACATGGCTCAGCTTGACAAAGCTTTACTCTTTGAGAGTTGTTAAGTGTAGGTTTTTATTGCCCGGAAATGACTTGTCAACTGCTGAATTATGATTACTGATATAAAATAATTGAATATCTTCCTTATTCACCTCTTTATCATTAAGATCGAGGATTTGAAAATTTCAAGTTTTAGGAATTAGTAAGAAAGTTTGTGCAGAAGAAAGCCATACCATTAATCGGCTCATTGACCCTTTCTCAGTCAAACAACCAGTATCAATGGCTTGGTATCACCTTCTAACCTGCGTTTGATTAACCATTTTAATTTCAATTGCAGAATCTTAAGATTTTGAGGTTTCTCCGTGCCCTTCGCTATCTGTTCAATTCAAATCATACGATTTCACAAACAGGCTATAGGCGTTTCGAAAGTTATTTTTATGATATGAAAATTCACCCAGGAAAAGACTTCTGGAAAAACAACCTGAAAAACGCAACAGGTGGATGGAGAAGAAGGAAAAAGGCAAAGGAGCCATTTTCAAGGTATGTAACTCTTTTATTCGCATGTCATTGTTTCAGAAGCGAATTATGAGAGCGATTGTCTGCGTAACATAAAGGAAACTTTGAGGTATCCTTTGCTCTCGATAAAAAATGGCAAATGAGTTTTGCTTCATTTTTAATAAGGATATTATTGCAACCAGCTAAACTGGAAAAGATCCTTTGTTACCTTTTAATGGCTAGAAAGTTTTTGCTAAAATTCAGTCTGAATGCTCCATAGACTTGAGTTGCATTTACGATACTGCTAAGGTTACAAATAGCCAGTAAGATTGTGCACTTTCGAGGTCGAAATTTGTTTTTCGGGAAACAGATTTTTAACGCTGTTTTGATACGAGTACATGGAAGCGTTTTTCTTTCAGTAACATTTGTGGTTTTGGTTTCGGTTCCGGTTACCGGTAAAAATCTATTGAGATTTCCGTTGCCGTTGCTTTTATCGTTTCAATTTCCGATAAATAACCTTACTGACACACGAAAGGTGATTTGTGTTTTAAAGAGACTCGGTTAAATGAAGGAAAGTGTGGCAATTTAATAAGCAAACTGTCGTAAGGACACAATAGACACATATATGTCGCCTACCTTTGATTCGAGTCAGCTATAAGTCATTATTCCATTACCTTAGTAAACAGGTCCCTCTATATGCTTCAGTTTTTGAAAAAAATTTCAATGTTACTTAGGAAAAAAGGAATATACAAACACATACTTCCTGCCCTGTTTTCCGCCGCTTTTAAGTTTTTCCGTTGACTTAAGAATAACAAAGTTATGATGAACGCGTGTGATAACGTTATGTAAAATGCCGAGTTCTTTACTGGTTCCCTTACAATTCGGCGTGTTGTACTAAGGAAAAACAGTAATTAATGAAACACTTTTGCCAAAATAAAGCAAGGAAAAATGGCGCCCTGCAGCCACAACAAAACTCCTTCTTTTATTGTAGTTTGTCCAGATCGATTCTTCATCTTTTGTTGTCTTGTATCCAGTTGTTTCTGTCTCGCGCAAGCCTTATTTCTTCCATTTTGTTTCTTGTTTTTGCAAGAATGGAAAGCTTTGACCTCCAACAGAGAAAATATCATTGCCAAATTACCGCGTGTTTGAAAATTAAGATGGCACCTGCTTCGGCATTTCTCTAGTGACAAATCGTGAAAGAACTAGGTCATGCGCTTTTGCAGTTCCTTTAATTCGTTTGTATCTATGGACGCTAATAAGTCAAATTCAAAACCAGCACGGTTGCTGCTTTATTTTTCGTCTAGAAAAAGACGCCCATACGCACCAAAACTCACGTTATAGCATTACCACTCTCTCTGGAAAGACGGCGGTATGGCCGACAAAAACGCTGAGAAATTCACTCTGTCAGAAAAATTCATTTCGTCAATATTTTCGCCAAAAATTTATTTGCGATTTAAATTGATGATGGGTTTCGCCCTTGATTAAGAGAACCTTATCGTTTAGAGTATACGACGCGCCAATGTTACATCATGGGCTAAATATTATAGTCAAATACATGGTTGCTTTGTGATGAACTAGCTTTTTTGACGCCTTTGTCCCCTAGCAGAAGTGTGTGGAGGAGAACGTCCACAATTAAACATTTTCCAAGTTAAATATAAGTTTATCTGTGGAATCTATCCCAATTTGTGCAGTTCGAAATTTCAGGTAGCATGCATGCCATTTTAAACAAAATGACTGTTCTATCGTAGAATAAAGCTTTAACCAAGATTTTTTCTTTGTCTGTAAACAATGCATAAACATCCGTGCTTTTGTTAGAAAAATAATCCTATGTTTTCCATTGCTTTGCCAGTCCTCAACATTTTATGATTTTCGTCTAGAAATTTTAGCGAGAATTTTTCTTTTAACACAATTGACCCTGAGAAAGAAAGCTTGTAATCTATCGCTCATACCTCCACTATTGATATCGCTTGTCTTAACACACATTTCTCACAGCGCCGGCCTGTTATGAAAAAGCATGTTTCTATTTTCCTCTTTTATTTTCTTGAAAGGACTCCTCGTGTGCTTTAGTTTCCCCATATATCATAAAATGCGACTATTATCGTTCAGGTGTCGTAAGAAATTTCACCGCGAGCTGTTATCCAAATCGTGTATGTTTTTGCTTTTTCTCAAAACACATGATCACAAAATAATGAAAGTAAAGCAAGCAGCTTTGTATTATTCTATTCTTTTATAAAGAATCTTTTTCACATTTGCCGACACACATGTTTTTAATTTCGAAGGAGCCGACTGTGTAACTGCTCCTGTCCGATTTTCAAAGCGAGCACATCAGTTTTTTCTTCACCTTCATGAAAAACAGAAGGAATCGTGAACAACGTTACGGAATTGACGTTCGTTGTATTCTTCATGCGGTTTCTTTCAAGACAAAAAGATTTCTTTAGACTCATTGTTCACGTCAAAATATTCCCTTCTTTGCGGGTAGCTGTTATTTTAGCGTTTTATTTGTTTTCAATGGTTAAGTCTCACTGACAACGCGGGAAAACGTTTTACGTGTAATTGCTAACAAAGTTCGTAAATTGGTTAAAGCAACATACAAAAACGCAGATTAGATCATAGTGTGCATAAAATCGATTCTTACTTTGTGACTTTTTCCTTTCTCATCTCGGAAAGCGCATCGATTAAACTTTGGACTCCTGCAACGGCTGCAAAACTTTAAATGCCAGCTATCTTTATTATGAATCAGTGCACAATTATAGGGGACAATTGCCGCGAAAATTTTCTTGCTAGATATAAGTTTTTCGTTTTATAACCTTGCTGCATCTTTATTAGAATGTCAAACATTTTCGTCAGAATTGAAAACGTCTTTGATAAAGGGTCAGTTTTGAGCCAATTTATTTACACACTATAGAGAATCACTTTTAAAAAGTAGATGTGTTTCTTTTGTACTGTGTTTGATGGCAAAATCTACCGCGACATTTGTTCCAGAAGAAAAGAAATAACCCAATTTTATCGAACAATCACGATTTAATTAGCAATGTTGACAAGCCCTAGGTTGCCAGCGTACCATAGAAAGTTCGGGTGGAAAGTCCCTAGCAAAGATCTATAGACGCGGCTTTTGTCGCACAGTTAAGAAAACAAAAAGAGTGCTGAGTATACTTAACTCCCCGTATCGCTCTGAATATAACGAACGACAACAAGGCGTGGAACGTAACGGTAAAAATTACTCTCACAACACAAAAGCAGTCACAGCTCAGAAAGCAATTATCACTAATTTAGACCGTTTTCATCAAAATATTCCGCCTCGAAAAACTGCATGTGAGAACCTTTCATAAAAAAAATCATCGGATAGTAATAATTAAACAGTGACCTGCAGAATTTTTATCTTTGGGGGAAAAACAAAGAGGAAAAGCATGAAGCCTCTTTTGAGCTTTATTTGGGTCAAGGATTAATCGTGATTTAGAAATAGTGTATACGATCGTTGATTTCTGTGCTGATAAACTTGCTAAATTTTCAATTCACTTTGGAAGTATAGCTGTTTGACGTCATAATATTTTAGTCCTTTTTTCACTTTTTTACGACTCCACATAGGGCCACTGATGAACCTAATTACGAGAGTTTTTCACCATGCAGCTGAAGTGAAAAGCCAAAGGCAATAATGTAATTGTAACACAGTTTCTTTTAGCTCCTAATACATATCGGTTCTTCTTTTATGTCGAGCCGCTTTCACCTCGGTTTAGATTGGCTAGTAGAGAATATATGGTGTTGTATTAATTAAACGAGGTCTATGTTCCTCAATAAACGTGTAAACTTTGCTTCTTCAACAAAGTATTTCTCTCACCTATGCGTCACCTGCCCGGAGTTAAGTGATAAAAGTTTTCCCACCTAATTGGCATGTCCTTGAAAAAAAGTAACATTTGAATTGAACTCTATTGCGTACAGTTTGTACAAGATAACTGATATGACTTCATCAAGGGATATTTTACCAAAAACGGGCTGATATTGGCTTTAATTTCATGGCGGTTCTCAGGGGCGTATTGGTAATGTCAACAAAGGCAATTATATAAAGCCACACATATGCTTCCTAGAATACACATGACCCCCTTTGACTTGATCGCTTTTATACCGCAACAAACGACTTTAATGAACCAAATATCAAAACTGTAGCAAAACAAATTAAAAATTAAGACTATTGATTCAGTTGCTATATGTCTCCAAAACATAGTGGTTGACACACTGAGCCTAATCTTTTATTGCTTTTTATAACGCCTTAAGGAAAACCTTTAGCGCTTCGCTACAAAATTGTAAATTGAAGCTATGATTTGCTCGTATTGTTCGCCTAATGACAAATATAGGCTTGTACAGAGTTGTGCCAGTGTTGTTTATGTTATTTTCATTGACACGTCACTGAGAGCTCCGGCACCTGCCCAGAGGAAATTTTCAACCCCCCAGGAGACGACATACACATCATGCCTCCGTACGTTTGAATAACGAGGGCATAAAGACTGCCTTCACAGCTGTGATCACTCATTTGTGCACGCATCTTGTACGGGTAACACCTACTTTACACCAGTGCGCTCGTTCAGTTAACAAGCTTAACACATCGAGAAAGCTGACAAAGTCCGCCCTCATGGAAAATATTCCCAGTTTGAGCAAGTACCTTCTTCCGCCCGGCAGAATGTCACGCTTTGCTTATCACGATTTCAGAACGCTTCACGAAAGAGATTTAAGTGGCCTGTATTCCGAAAAACTGCACGCTGACAAGAAGGACGACAATACCTACGAATTTGTGGCAAACAGAATCACTGAAGTTCAAGAGACAGAACCAGAAAATGAGGATGTGGAGCACAAGGAAGAGATCCGAGACGCAGTGTCGCCAAAAAACGATACCGACGACGAAACAAAGAACGACGCCGACAAAACTACAGACGAAGACAAAACGAAAGGTTCCAAAGAGGACGATCGCAACTCGGAAACTTTCGTAGCAGTAATAGCGCAAGCGATTCTCAGCGTCCCAACTAAACGTATGACTTTGAGCTCTATCTACAACTTTATCGCTCGGAATTACCCCCACTTTGACAAGGAGAAAGGGCCAGGCTGGCGGAATAGCGTACGACACAACCTGTCCAGTAATGACTGCTTCGTGAAGGCGAGCAGAGCAGAGAACGGGAAGGGGCACTACTGGATGATTCACCCGAAAGATTTACCAGAGTTCGCCAAAGGCAACTTCAGACGACGCAGAAAACCGCGCCGTCCCAAGTGCAGCCATCCTCTTATGTTCAGAGAAAGTCCATTCCTTTACCATTCATTCACGCCAAGCTTCTCTACATTCCCGTACACGGCGCATTTAAGATCAGCCCCTGGTGACTTACCCACAGAATTGCCTGTACCTCTTCCTTATGGATCCTCGGAGCGTACGCTGTCGCCCGCATTTCGTCCAAGGCTTGGTCTTTTGTCTGGTTACGACGACAGCAGAACCTTAAGCACTGTGTCTCACGCATTTACCTACCCGACTTCTGCCCTCAGATTCGCTGAAGCATCTTCCTCGAGAAGCTTTCCACCAGCGAGCGGATTGCCAAACTTCCATGGCTCTTTTCACTACCCGTGCGCTTGCCATCGTTGAATGGACGGAACACTTGAAGAGAACGCAAATTTTGAGCCTTGCTGAACTTTTCGTGCTTGAGCTCACATTCGATTTAACAAGTACATGCAACTTCTCAGATTTATGACACAACAATTTACATTTATTTCAGAAACCGATAATCCATTAAATTAGGTTAGATTCCAGTGATTCCACATTGAAAAAATACAGATTTTATCTCCTCTATAGAAAGAAATAACTAGCATTGAAACAGGCCTTTAAATCCGGAAGGTTTTATTTTACATAACGCAGCAAATTGGAACACACTACGCCATGACAAGTTTAAGAGTTAAACTAAGAGTTAAACTAATTTAAACTGAGCTCGCTAACAGCCTATAGCTCTGCGCTTTCAGTGCCTTAAAGGTTCAAGGGATATTTCCGTTAAACTGTTCAAGTTTGTAAATAGAATTTGTGCAATTCGTGTTTGATCGGTACCGTTTATGTACATAAAGTATCTAAGCCTATCACAACGAATAAAAGTCTAAATGAAACAACAGTTTAATATTTACTTGGCTAAAAGAGAATATTACCAGAACAATGCGCTTTTTGCCGTTAACACACACAATGGGAAAGAAGAAATTAAGTCAAGCTGAATGATCAGAAACGTACCGTTGGCGGGTTCCGGCTGGTTAAGTTAAATAGATCCGGACTACAGAATGCAATAAAGTTTGTCAGTTTTTAATTAAATTGTTTAAAACCCTGCGTCTTGAGAAGATTCCACGCACCGTGTCTCCCTTCAGTTCAATGTATAAACTGAAAGATCTATAAATCAAAGCTAAGAAATAAGATGTCGGATTTAGACTTTCCCACGCAAATTCGTTTGGAACATAATTATCGCCGAGCAATTTCCGCGGAGGTCTTTTCTCCCTTTCTTTTCTAAATTCAAAGACCCAACATTGTGGTTGTGTTTGTACAACAGTTGTAAACATCGGAAGGAAGCAGTTTTTACCATTCTCTAGCACTTGGAGCGCCAAATAACAGAAATAGACGGAATTAATTAACGGATGAATAACATGGATTGAGGCAATTTGAATTGCAGTGTAAAATTAAAATCGTTTTTGTATAGTTGACAAGTGCGAGGGAATTCAGGGGATAAAATGGTCACCCTTTTATGGCGTAATGAATGGCAAACTAATCTCATTTCTCAGTTCTGTGGCAACTTGTTAAGGCTTATCTCTCGTTAATGCTAGCTCGCTCTGTTTACTAGTAAGTCCTTGAGCTTAGCGTTATAAACGTGGGGTTTGGGGCAGTTCCTGACATCGAGTAACTTCAAACACTAAATGTGAATGATTACTTTTATGAGCTTTTAGCCAAAACAATGTTATTTAGAACTTCCAATTAGTAGTTTAGGTCTCTTAATTTCTTTTATTCTACCGCGCGAGCGGCATTATTCAAAGAATCTCTGTTTCTTTTACACAAAGACAGAAATTGAAACCAATTTCCATTTTTTGCCAGATTTTACGCTTACTTTCTAGAAGATAAGACTTCAATTATAGCACCGCAACGGAAATTCTCTCAAATTCCGAAAAAACTTCTTTTCAACTAATGTTCCTGGAGACGGAACTTTAAGGACCGTTTCTATAAACTAACTTGTAGCCCCTGGGAGATATATATTGAAGGGATTTACGCCACAGTGGGCCTGGATTTTTCTTTCATGAAGAGCATGTTCATTAACACACTTTTAATAAACCAGATGTCTCCCGTCTTAAGAGCAAGGGAAATGAAACCCTGTTTTTCGTGTTACAAACGTCATATTAAATAAATCTTCTCTTGGCTGGTCTTGCTTGAAGGGTTGATGCGAATGAAAGGTTTAATAACATAAATAACTTTGACAAATAATAGACACAGAGATAACATCACAATAAAATGCTAGGTTTACGAATTTGAATTATAAACGAAGGCCGGCAAACAAGCTTAAACTAACCCATCCCGCTAGTGTTAACCTTCAGGGAATTGATTATCACTTATTGAGCACTTATGAAAGAAACGTGAATTGGATAATGCCTTCAGAGTTGATAACATGTAATTAGCTGGCGTAAAGAACACAAAATACCAGCGAGTGTAATACCACCGGCTTTCAGTTATTGAAGACCTTGACAATGACCTGCCTTTCACTTGAGCAATTCTAGTCAGCAAATGCAAACAAGTTATTCTTTTGTCTGTTCTATTGTCATTGTGCGATGAATGGCTGGGATGATAATTGAAAAATGTACTCAGCTTGCCTGCGGCGGCCACACCTTTAAAAGCTTCAACGCAATTCAGCACTAAGACACCGTTTTTATTCCAAGATGTCAGTAGAAAACTTTTAGCATAAACAAACGACAAAGTTTTAAATATAAAAACGTTTCTTGATCGACAACTAGGGGACAATTTTTGGTGTTCAAATGCGTGCCTACGTTCATATTTCTCAGTCCTCCACCCTCTTGGACCGCATGCGTGGGTTATTGTTGAACAGTTTTTTTCTTTGTATAACTTAAATACGTTTATATTATCAGCCACAAAAGCACTGGCATATTGTTAGACGTTTATTTAGGATTATAACTATGCGGTGCCCAAAAGTATTTAAGACGTATACATGTCAATGAGCTACCGTTATGTGGTTTAAACGCAGATCTTTTGTCAGTCATTGTGTCTATATTCCGTCTAAGAACAGAGCGGAATAGGGACAGCCACCATTCACTGCTTAAATCTTTGAACAAAGCCCGGCCCCATGGATACACATCCTGACGTGCAGATTAACTTGAGAACCTTAAAGTTTATTTCTTCTTTATGCCTGTGTTTTTGATGTCTCCCTGCGAGTAACACAGAAGGGTTCCCTTTGTAAAAGCCTGATAGGAAAGATGGATACAATCAATAAAAGAACATCGCAGACACACGGCAGGTAACAACTTCACGTTGTTGAGGTTTATACCCTTTCTTACAAAAAGAGCTTATTCATCTAACGAGATAGCTCACGCAAAATGATTTTTTTCCTAGCCTTAAATCTGCACCTTGAGTTTTGACTTACTCCACTCTGCCATCATCAACAAAGGTCTGAAAGACATTGGCGTTGGTTGTTTAGTTGAGAAAGGATTCTCCCTGATTCGAACTGAGGTTTTGGTGGTGAGCTTTCAGTATGTGCTAAGAGTTTCGACAGCTTCGTCCATTTATCTTACAGAATAAGTGTGCGCGATCATTTCTTGGAATACCACCAGTTGCAATGCCTACAACTAGCGTGCCACGATTCAGCCGTCTTAGTCGAAATTGAAGGATTATTTGATACTCTAATTCCACAAAGTTTATGCGCTGTTTACGGCAAGTTCCGCCAGAAGCTTGTGGCTGAAGTTCATCGTTATTTGATGGCGCGCTGAGCTGTTGTTCTGAGACTGATGGAGACACGAAAACACCAACGTGGACCTCGTGGGCTGAAACTTAATCCCTAAACAGTAGAAGTTCTATAAACTAGTAATACCTTGAGAAAATTCTTCATAGTAATATAAGTAAGAAAAATACTTAACTTCGGACCATATATTCCTTTAAACAGAGAGTCGCTACCGGGAGTTACCTTTAATCAAATTCACAGTTAGTAACTCATTCTTTCCGTGACTCTCCATTTGCTAACGTATTAACCTTACTCATTCATTCTTTTGCTCACACACTCCCTCTTTCACTAAAAAATAAATCAGTAAAAATTGTGACGTGTGTGATTAACCTTGCAAAAGTAATAGTCATTATTATCTACGTGTACAAACTTGAAAAAGTACTACAACACAGGTGGCGCAAAGCAACTCATATGCAACTCCGATGTTTTTCTGTTAATACTATTACAATATAAAGTGAATTGAGCTGAACCTGATTACTAATTGCACTGTTTAACATAAACTGATCTGACAAGTTTTTAGAAGTTAGCCGTTTAGTTAATACTCAAGTCTGCTTATTTACTTAAACTACGGTAAACCCTTAACTGTGTTTAATACGTTTCAAAGATCTTACCGAGTATTAATACTTAGATCTAGATAAAATAGTATTGGCAAGTTAGATATTATGCTCATCGAATTTTGATGCTACTATTTCAGAACATTTAGTCGCAACTCTTAGTTAGCTTTAGGATGTAAGACTATACTTATATGTATGCGTCCTGACTCCTCTCTTGATGTTGAATTTAGTGAACACCTTTCAAAAGCAAGTTGTTCTTAGTCCTTCTTGTCAACACCGGGAAAGGATAGTTACACGCTGGTGGCCATTTATTCCAGTTGCGCTGATATATTTTGTTATTGATTCCCATGTCATAGGAATTCAGTGATAGGGAAATCATGGTAGACTACAATTGAATTAAGCCTGCATGGAAACCTCGGCTTGACATTCTTGGGAGGAAATGCTCAAAGCCAGCAAAGAGAAAGTAATTGTTTTTCATTCTTCTTTTGCCTCTTCGTTCGGAAAATACCTTTGGTTACTGGTTCTTACTACACTGCTGTTGGTTGGACCCTGATTTTTTCATTTCCCTATCAGAGCGGATAACTTTGCTAGTAAATATTTTTATGCTACAGCGACTCTTTTACTTCTGCTATTTTGAACTAGTAGCGTCGGCTTAAAGTAGAGTTTTGGTTGCATAATAATTTTTCGTTCATGGCTCATGGCCTATTTCTCAAGGAAAATTTAAAATTCAATGTTGATTAATACAGTGACTTTGTTGAACAGAGAGTTCAACTGAATATCTTTTCTAAAGTTCGTTGGCGAATTCTGTTTATTTGGACCCTACCAACCAAGTTTGTGAAATTCCGCACAGCTCAACGGAGAACAGGGTTGTTCTACTTTTTGAGATTTAAACTAAGCCACAACTAAATTGAAATTTAGGCAGCTTACCGCCCAGAAGAAAAACAAACCTTATACCAGGACATGTAATGGAACATACATACATGCATACATAAAACTTTATTTTATCTCAGATTTTGAGTAGCTAAAATAGGCTAGTATCTACGAGAAAACTAAAATCAAAATAAAGGAACACTATGTATTTGGAATAAAACACGAAGAAATTACAATTAGCCAATTAATTCATGCTGTCGAATTGCTCTAATAAAGTGGTTGAGACAAGAAATAGCTCTTAATCTGTCAGGTAAAGCATTCCAGAACCTAGCCACTGTATAAGTAAAGGAATTCAAGCCATAAAAGGTAGTGCAAGGTTTAGGAAGGGCGAGGATATCAGTTCCTCTCATAAAATAGTCCACAGAGGGAACCTTAGCTCTCTTGTGGATTAGCAGCCATGCATACTTGACGAATATTAGCCTCCTATCATTAGGGATTTTTAATAAGTTTCCGTTCAATTTACAATATTTGTGCAGTGTGTTTGTTTTAGTGTCCCCAATTAGTACAGTAGTGCTAAACACTTCGACTCTTCGATAAAGTGATTTATTTTTGTCATTTATTTACGTAACCGTAGTACCAGTATGAAGGTGCATGATGAGATAGCAAAAGAGGTGTAAATGGCATTGACGTTCTGGCGTTATAAATTACTATAGAAAAACCATTTTCTTGTGGAACAATCATTGCCATTGACTAAATTTTCGCCTAATCTGTTAATGAAACAAGCATGTCTACTGCCGAGCTTTTTCTTGTAGAGATTAGTTCTATCTTCATTACAGGGGCACTATCACCGGAGAAGTGTGCTTCATTTCTAGGGTACAACAGTGCGAAAATCTACCTTCTCCTGTAAGCGAAATGCATGTATATAAAGTATCATGAAGAAAGCGTCAAGTGAAATGTTGAAAGGAGCGCAGATTGTAATCACTTTTTTTTTCAAGTTCAAACTTTGAAAAAAGCTTCCCAAATTTTTCAAATTGAGTCTTTATTATGACTATTGTACCTGTACGCTAAATGCATTCAGTGCACTTAGATAACAGTAATTTTAAACAAAGCTACAACCAAGAATATTCATTGAAGTATAAGCAAGTCTTGTTGACTTTTCGAAGCCTTGCTCATGATATTGCATCTCATTCATATTTGACCAATGAAACAATCCTTATTTTCAAATTTCCACTCAAGAGAACTCTAATTCTTATTAGCGAACAGGAACACTGATTTCTCAGTTACATTTAAACTTACTTGCCTAAAACTGAAATATCAGCTCTTAATTTTTCAGCACTAACACAGATACACCGTCAACCGCACAGGTACAGGAAAAACCCGCGTGTAAGAACCTACATTTTTTGAAGTCTGGCAAAATAGATTCTTGTATTTTTGGTTTGGTTATTGGCAATTTAGTCTAAGCAATTTCTTAGTTACGTTCTTAATTTCTATGAAGGAGATATAGTTGTTGATTACCAGAAACTTGGTTTGGTCCTTAAATATAGCGGTAGTATCTATTGACAACTGTAGTATAAGCCTAACAAATGCTACTAATTACAGAATGTATATAAAGTGTTGTCTCTGTATAACAAGTCAGTCCTTGGTTAAAACGTTTATCATAATTTAACTTAAAGCCACATTTGAGACCCTGCTTGATCTTGTTTGGCTAAACGGGTTCTTATATTTTTGGGTATTAAAATGGCTTATATCTTCCAGGCGGTTCTTAAACCACTAGGCTCTTACACGCGGATTTCTACTGTAATGAGATAATGCGGAAAATAATAAACTATTGGAGCTGACGTAGAGACTCAGGCAGTGCTTAGCAACCACAGCAGAAAGCGGATTCCCCGGGTGGCTTCCTTTATTTCAAGACAAATAATCCTGAGCACGACTTACATATGTGTAGGAATTCAAAACAAAAACTACGACTCACCACTCCACCACCTGTTTATAAATTGTCGTTCACTGAGATAACGTTTAATCCTTTAACATACATGAGAATGTAAGTTTAAGAGATTATAATCATCAATCATAATCACAACTGTGTAGAGAAATGACTGATCTAAATTTACTGTTGACTAAAATTACAACTTTATAAGAAACACAATAGAGTTGAGTGACAATCAGTATTTGCATGACCGTTGATATGGGAGGGATATTCACCCGTCGAGCGCAAACAAAACTTGCGGAAAATTCTTTGTCTTTTTCTCACGCAACTAAGCCCATCAACCGCCTCTCTTGTAAACAAGGCTGATATTTGCCCAGCAGGAATAAGCGTTCCTTTTCAAAAATATCAACAGGCATTTTGCTTATCAAATCTTTGAGATAAATTTAAACCTCGAACACCAGCAGAATTACGGTTGCTTCTAATACCTTTGTCTTGTCGCCCAGCGGTAGGGACATTGTTTAATAATCGTCTCTGCACGAGAGATGGTTGAGTCCGGAACAACTCACGACCAACGCGGCCTGTTTATTTTCCGGATTAACCTGCCTGATGCGGTGCTTACTTTGTTAGTTTTTTTCTCTTACCGTTTTGAGAGCACAAATTTGACTTCATACGCTCGGCAGGTATAGCCTGTTTAATAATTAACCATTGTAAACCTTACTGCGTCGGATTAAACTACCACGTTGTGCGATGCGCATTTAAATTAAATTAAATTAGTAAAAGTATCATATTAGACTCAAAAGTTCTTTTTCCACTCACTAGGTGCTATTGCATCGCATGAAAAAGGCCCGTTTTTCTAGTAAAACTCGACGAGGGTTGAACGAGTGATTTGTACTTATAGCATCCACTTGAGCGATTACTTTATTTGTTTAAAGTTTGGTTGTCAAGGCACCGCGCAACAGGCGTACGCAACAATTTCAACACGTTCTTATCGAGATGCGTCACACGAGAAATTTCAAGTTGCTTATACCCAGTGCTTTACTCTCTTTATGCCAATCACTAAATCAAGAAGGGCAGGGAAGGGATTTGGTTGCCCCTCTTGGCCCTTATTTGAGCGAGGCATTTTCCACCATAAAAATGACGCATCCACTGTTGCAACTTTTTTCTTTAGATTTGTTTTGTTTCAGCAATGCTACGCAGTAATACGAGCGTAAAATTTATAATTCACGAGAAAAATGTTTTCTTGCAGTTGGTACTTTATAGATGCTCAACTGAAAAATGAAACTGCGATACCTTCTTTTTCTCGCGGTGTTTGCTTTTTGTTGGCTATGGGGCCTCGAAAATGGGAAGCAGTTGTTGAAAGCTTTCCTTAGCAGTTCTTACTTAAAAAGTCAGACCGCAGTAAGTGGTGTTCTCTGAACCATTCAGTCTAAACAATTTTATTTTATTAGGTAAATAAAAAAGAAGGCTTTTCCCTTTAAAAGCAATAACTGTTGTGATGGTTCCCTTGGAGAAACCGTCAAACTTTACCGAGTCTAACTTTCAGAGCCGGTAATCGTTGTTTTGGAAAGGGGCAAGGGAAGAGGGGCTAAATAGAGTATCACGGAAGAATTCGACTAAATCAACCTCCAGTGTTTTTCTGAACTTTACATGCAGTTTAAAGATCGCACTGACTTTGTATTTATCTGACGTACCCAAATATCACTTGCCGAGACAATAATTGTTAGTAGGCCGTCACATTCAGGTGACATAGTCGCCAATCAACCAGTTAAAATTTGTGGAAAATAAGTAAAATGATAAAAAGAAATAAACGATAAACGAAAATCACTATAGGAAGAATTTATTTCTCTACATAATGTAGCTTGAGACAGAAAGGGTAAAATGTGATCACAGAGATTTCCACTGTAAGGCTGCTGTATCATCACACTGCAGTTGTAGGTTCAGATGTTTGGTTTGGTAAAGATTGTGAAATACCTGCATTGGCTCATTAAAACAATATCTTAATTATCCTATTATTCTTCATGCTCATTGTTGTCTTTGACAGTAAAAAATGTTTTAAACGTTCCTCGCCTTAAATATAATAAAAATCGTGTCATTTTTGTCTACATCGAACTTAACTTAATTCATAATTTTTCTGCTATCGCTGTTCTTTCTCTAACTTCTTGACCTCATTACCTAGACAATTGCAAAACATTTATATCTGAACAGATTTAATCACAATGGGGTTGATTGCCACCTTAAATATCTTCATCACACCGATATCAACATTGTGTTCACTTTTTTCATTCACAGCATTAACACTCGGGTCTTCGCTTTTTACTGCGCAAGCGCGGTCAGTTCAACTTGTCCTCCAGTCATGGTACGTCGATTGTAGTTCGTTCTCATGCGGCACTCCGTAATCAACTTCGGGGTCTAGGAGAAGATCAACAAAGAGGTTGGGTTTCAAGGTATTAAAAAAAAAACTATTCTAGTCTGACATAAATGACACCATCATCATCATCACCATCATCAACGTCATCGTCTTTGTCACTATCGTCGTCGTCATCGTCACCGTCACCATCACCGTCATCATCATCAGCACGGTATCATTATCTGTTTCATTTGGCCGTGTATAGTTATAGTAAATACCATTGTTTATAATTCATCATTTGTGTATCTATACTCTTCAGTCCATGAGATTTTACGACTGTATATAACATCACAGTCATGTTACATGTGCCTACCATCTGTACACTAGTTATGAACTGGGTGAGTAAAGACAAGAAGGCTCGTGTGACTGTGCAGTTAACCATTAATCACTTGCGTCATGCCAGCTTGGCACGACGAAACCACAGAACTCCAGGACGAACATCACGGACTCAATCACTTCCAGGAAAAGAAACTTTGCCCTAAACTACCATTTCCCCCACCCCTCTTCCACAGACAGCGACTGATGGGCTTGCGACTAACAGTCACCAACTGCTAATACATCTTACCACTGCCTAACTTCATCCTCGCTCACCCCAGTCTCCATGAAGCTGTCTCCGTTCACGCCTGTAGAATCGTAATGGTCGTCTCCAGGCTCACTGTCACCGTTCAGCGCTATGATTGGTCCGTCTTCTGGAGGCTCTAGCTTAACTTGTACTTGAGACTGAGAGAGTTGGCTACTGGAAGAAAAGAATTTTGGAAATCTAGTCTAGTCCCATTCACACTGTACGATAAAATAGGGCATTTCCGAGTTGCCCTCTGCCTCTGTTTCAAAACGAGTCTTCGTGCCAAACCATTGTTTTGAAAATGCGTTTCATCTGTAAGTTAATTTTCATGCAAATCAAACTCTGTCGGTTGCTACTAAATTCTGATAAAGGCAATCCTTCGGAGGTCACAACCTCGCTGAGCGTAGCGATCTAAAGCCTTAAACTCTCGCATCACGAAAAATTTTAGGAAACTTCGGCAAATGTGGAGTTTAAAGAAACGGCATGAGAAAACACTGACCTGTTACAATTTTCACCACTTCAAACACTGTTAAAATGCCTTTTTCAGCTACAACTTACAGTGTGTGTTTTCATGTTTTTGCTCTTAGAACATTGAAAGAGGGGCTTACAGTGACAAGAAAGGAGGGCGTAACAAACATTAAACGGTACCAAAATCTTCTTACTTGATATCTTTAGAGCAAAACTCCACCAGTTTAGTGATACCACTGACCACGCCCTCCACCTCCTCTCCGTCTCTCAGAGTTCGGCGCTTTTGGGCCGGCATTTCGTCCCCAGTGTCCGACTCCGAACCCCTTTTGCGGATGTCATCCTGTCCAGAGCCTTCATCCTCACTGGGTGTATTGGAATTGGAAGCCGCTACAGGAAGCAGGTTTACCTGTGTGGGGAGTCCCCCTAAGGCTCCTTGTTGCATCAGGCGGTCTCGTTCCTGTTTCATCATCCTGCTGTTATTGTAAGAGGAGGTTGAAAAATGAGTATAAAAGTTCATGGAACACTCCAACAATCAGTTAGATTGCCTCTGATGTTTGGGAATGCTTCCATCATTTAGACTTTTCAAAAAATCGTTTTC
>Ga0126338_10000729_pt1 | contig 19030 bp, 10 predicted proteins | sample OrbCmetagenome_2_FD_92529 | JGI IMG/M metagenome (GOLD analysis project Ga0126338, IMG submission 92529) | Coral microbial communities from Petempiche,Puerto Morelos, Mexico - Orbicella C C metagenome | ecosystem: Host-associated > Invertebrates > Cnidaria > Coral | place: Petempiche,Puerto... | reverse complement strand
TTTGTTTTTTCCCCTTTTTGGAGATCCCCATTTTACCCCCCCCCCCCTCCCCCCCCCCCCCACCCCGTAAAATAATAGTAAACAATAATTGTAACCAATGTTTTCAAACCGCAGATAGAAAAACAAAGAAAAAGAAAGGACCTCTTTGGAAGCTGCAGAGGTTTCCGCCGGATAAACAGAATTGTAGATGATTTCCTGATTCAGTCAAGAGAATTCCGTTTCGCAAAGCACTGATTTAATTCAGTTGATTGTGGTTTTGGGAAATATACCCCACTGAGTAAACAACTTTTGTGCACAAATAATTTTAAACCATGTTGAACTTAAAGACAGATCTTGAACATGTGGAGTATTAATAGTTTATGTACCGTCTTTATCTTCTAATCTGCGGGCGCGTCAACTCTATGAGGATCACTACATTTTGCCTTTAGTAAAAAAAATCATACCGGTGTTTTCCACGAGCGAACAAGGCGGTCATATTTAAAACTGAGGCCTCCCTACGTACTGAAGAGTTTCTTGTATAAAAAAATGATTTCCATCTCGCTAAAGGAGATAGTCCCAAGGGTGAACATGTTTACTTGAATTCGCGGTAAAATTTGTTACTAAAAACTGTTAATTTTGTTGATTTCATGGACTACGCATGCGTAGTAAAGCAGATGCGTCGGTGCAATGTGAGGTCCGGTTTCTTAACACAACAAAAGAGAGACGGCACCAGATGGAATTATTGGCGTCAGTTCAAGAGATCGCAGTTTTCCAGATCTGGTCACTTTGAAATTTATTAGCTAGTGACCTCAGAACTTCTGCAGGCAATTACTTATCTCCAAATACCTCATGTGGGATTAACTATCGACCAACACAAAATACAGACGACAGATGATAAATTTGATGTTGTTTTTGATGTTGTTGATCTGGTCACCAAGAGAAAATGAGGTTAGATCATGGTCTCTTGTGGTCACTTTGTAATTATTAGCTAGTGGCCTTCGAACTTCTGCAGGCAATTACTTATCTACAAATACCTCATGTGGGATTAACTATCTACCAACACAAAATACAGACGACAGATGATAAATTTGATTTTGTTTTAGTGGATAGTAAGAGAGGGTGAGATACCTGCCATGGTAATTGCTACCAATGATTTTCATCACGGATTAGAAACTTGCTTGAACGTGCTCACAGGAACCTTGATTTAAGTGTTACAACATGGCTGCACGGAAATACGACACACTATAATGCTTATAATTAATTTTGCATGGCAGAAGTAACCAATTCAAGTCACGTTAACGCTAAAAAAATTGTTACTGTCGCCACTGTTGTACATGTCCAATACTGTTCTCTCTGTCTTTCTCTTGTGTTCAACAAATATCAACGAAAAATGTAGAAGATTCAAAGCGAGAACTCCACCGTCACGTCATTTACCTCCGTGAACATTGAGGGCACAACTTTGAAGAGTTATTGAATTTTGAGACAATAACCTGTAAAAAATTTGAATATTAGTTTGCAAAGGAAGTGCGAAACCCAATGAGGAAACAGACGATCAAAATTAACGGTCCAGTTTAAATACATATTTCTTGTTTGTTAGTGCTGCTAAACTACTAACATAGAGCTAATCTCTTGGTTGTTTCACAAAGATATTGATTTCCACAAGGTTACTAATCCGACTTAGTGACGAGTTTGTCTGAGAAACTTCGAAAAGTACTCGACCAATTGATAGCATGCGCCTGGGATATGTTGCCAAACCGCGACCGCTAATTTTCTAATAAAAAACAGAACTTGGTTAAGAAGGGCAAGAGTCTTTCTGCATAACCGCAAGCCAATTTATCGATGACAAAAGAATTCGCCCTTGGTAAACAAGCCTGCGAAGCATATGGTCTGCAACTGTGCTCGTATGCTGTCAGGTTTTATCACAATTCCGCCATATAGGAATCATAGATTGAAGCTGTTTTGACTATGTTACTCTTGAAGTCAAAACAAAGTTAACCACACAGGAAAAAAGAGAGGAAAAAAAGGAATTAGCTGACGAGTTACCTGAAAAGAGCGAAGACTTGCCGGTTTTATCGCAAAGATGGAGAACAGAGATTTACTCCAATCTGTTTCGGCATCAGTGGGAAATCTTACGAAATATTCCCTCAGCACACCGGTAACATTTTCAAGAAACGGAATTCAAGGAATACAACCAGCGCTCAGTGTCTTCTTCCTGTTATCAGAAACTTTGATATGAACACATTTGCCTATACTCCATATTTCAACACAGCTAAAGAATCATTACTGATAAGATAAAACCAGTGCACGAAATGCCTTGTGTTGATAACAACCACCGGAGAGCGGGACTACCTATGGGGTAGATAATTTTCTTATTAGAGGGCAGACATGGGATTTTGCCTGGGGCATGAATATTACTCCAACGTGTTCTCTCTGGGTCCTCTCTGTTTTCGTCTATTTTCATATTATGCACGCGCAGTATTTAATCTGTGTATGTATTTAAATCGAAGTTGCCTTTTTCCATTTCTCTTTTGCTGCTCAATTACTCGAACTAACCTTGCCATTTTGACAGAAAAGTTTTAGATTCTTCAACTCTAACAAAGGACGAGTATTTTGATAACAGAAAATTGTTTCTCCAAGACAACATCAATGTTGCTCAAGTTCAAATAAGTCACAAACTGGCATCGTTAATTGTCTTTTCATTTGTCACCGGGGGACTAATTAACCTTTTATAGCCTGTCTATTCCATAATTAGTCCAGGATAACGTTTTTTAATTTTATTAATTGAATTATTAAATAGCTTGCATGCCTTGACTGTTAAGTATAGCATAAACCTATTTGATTTTTTCGCTATTCATTCACTTCAAATTTGATGTGGGTTATATTTGTGAGGGTAAGGTTTTACAATATTACAAACTAGCTCAGAATAACGGTAGAAAAGTTTTCAAACTATTTGAAAGTATTTTCGAACAACATTTAGTTTTTGCTTTGTTTATACTTTCATTTTTCTACACAATATTCTGTCTATTGCTTATATATTTACTCATCTGTTTATTCATTTGTTTATTTGTTTATCTGTCTGGTTGCTTGTTTGTTCGCCTTTTTTCTTCAAGAACATTTGGTTGCCGGGACGTTTACAAAGTGCAAATTTTCTCCAATAACTATTTTCCGTTTCGGAACTCTAAATCACCGTGTTATTTGCTAGAGGAAAACATGAAGCTGAATTTATTTTTACAAAAACAATGTTAAGTTTCTCATATTTTTTAGTTGAGAGCGACATGAAAAATACTCGTTTATAGAGTTAATGTTGAACTTCCCAAAAAGTAAATAGAAAAAAAAAAGAACCAACAAATGCTAACAAGCCAAAACCAAAGACTTTCCAACTTTTTTTTACGTCTTTCATGACATTGCACGACAACAAAATAAACTGTCTTAATTAAAGCAAGGTATTTATACTCTGGCTTTCAAAATTTCTTTTCTCCGGGGTATAAATATAGATTGGATTCTTGTAAACAATAAAACAAAGCGATTGCTTTAGAAATATATCAAGATCTAATTTATCACAAACAAAAGACTGAGGCAAAACATCGGCTTTTCTGTGAAGCCTTTTAGTAACAAAGATTTGTTTTGAATCAAAACAAATTAGGAACAACGCGACTCACAGGACGACAGATCGTGAAATCGGCGCGTTTTATCAATGACACAACATGAATTTCAATCAGCGTGGATTTATCAACAGAATATCGTGCTTTGAAATCTTTGGCGGTATTCAATTAAGGGTCGTTTGTTTGCCCGGGCTTGGCGCTCTCATTCAAGTTTAATGCCTCAATTAAACCGATACCAAGAACATTGAACAGGGTGCAGAGAGAGGCTGGAAAATAGCAATAAGTTTGATCGCAAATACGTGCGGGAAAAACGTTAATCGCACGGGCTTTCTGGACAATTAGGCTCACAATGTTGCCACGCATATTTCATTTGCGCACTTTGTGTGGAATCAGTTCAACAAAATTAGTTGTTTATTCAGGCGGAAAGATTTTTTTGAAAGCCGTCTTTGAAGTCACGCCTTGTCAGACAAGAATAGAGAAAGGATCTCGCCCGCCACAATATAATAACAAGTGGCACAACAGAACAGCATAATTTATCTCCATACACACCTCATAAAAAAAAAAAACCGAGGAGTTCATTAACCCTCTTAATTCGAGCCTCGCTTATTCGGTAAAACGTACTGATTTGACACAGTCAGAGACAAAGAGCTGTTAAACGTACGAATCCAAAGATTTCATTTACAACCTTCTCGCTTGTTGTGTTGTCAGAGAAACACGACGTGCAACATTTGATTGCGTCCTGGCAAGCAATTGGCTCGAAACGGGCCTTATCACCAATGAACAGAATCCAAAACAGAGGTTAATTAGAATTCCTCAGGGAAAACGTTTTTCGGTGATAATTGGAAAACATGGCATAAATGCATTTTAATAACTTGCTGAAACCTCCAACAGAAGCGCTTCCTGAATATTAAAAATCAGAACAATTTCCGATGGACGTGTATTATTACATCGCTAAGAACGCCCCGACAAAGACCGCAAATTGCGTCGTCGCGCTTTCATCTAGCTCATTTTTGCGGCAGCCTTTCATTCCGATTTACATAATTCTGATTGGCTCTCCGACGAGAAGGAGCCATGGTAACAGACCACCTGTCTCGAAAACAAAGAGGTGATTGACAGTTCGACAGGCGCAGCAGGCATGGTGAGGTTTGACATTTACAATTTCAAAGCAAATAACGAATGAGAGTCATCAATGGATATTACTTGCAGTTGCGGCTTTTCTCTGTGAAGTGACGGATAAGTTTCTTGTTAGTTCAGTCTTTTAACAAAGAGATGAAGCAACCGACGAGATCGACGTGGCTTTTGAGCCGTTCTGTGGGTCCACTGTTCACCTTACTCCTCGTCTGTATGCCAGGATTACAGGGGAAAAAATCAAAATGTGAAAAAATCACCATTCCACTTTGCACGAACCTTGGCTACAACACGACGGGTTTTCCCAATTTTTTTGGGCAGGAGACACAGAAAGAAGCGGCTGAAAAAATTCACGAATTCACTCCGCTCGTGGCGGTGAACTGCGCGCCACAGTTGCGTTTTTTTCTGTGCTCTGTGTTCGCGCCGATGTGCTCTGAAGGACTTGATCATCCGATCTACTCTTGTAGATCGATGTGCGAAGCTGCGCGCAATGGCTGTACACCAGTGATGAAGAAGTTCGGGTTTGACTGGCCCGATACACTGGATTGCAGTCAAATGCCGTTCCAAGGTGATCCACGAGCCAAGAGCGACCCTAGCAAATTGTGCATGGCTGCTCCGGACTTGAAACACCAATCCGTGAACATGACGGAATTCTGGAATAATTTCGACTCCTTGGATCCAAAATACAAAGAAGTGTTGAAACAATTACAAAAACCCGGAGCGTGGGATCACTCAACAGTTCCTCCGACTACAAGGAAAGATACAGGCCAACTATCACCCAATCAAACCGATATCGGGGCCGTCAGCATTCCTTCTTTATGCAAAAACGACTCGACAAACCCTCTTGCTGCGAAGTTTGTCACGGTCGAGAAATACGACATGTGTGTTCCTAAGTGCGGAGAAGACGTGTACTTTACTACAAGCAACAGACGGTTTGTGGAGACATGGGTCACGGTCTGGTCGATATTTTGTTTCATTTCGACTGCATTTACCGTCCTAACGTTCGCAATCGACACAACAAGGTTTAAATACCCCGAAAGGCCAATTATTTTCTTGTCCCTGTGTTACAATCTCTACTCGATCGCCTTCATAGTGCGCGCAATAGCGGGCACAGAGAACATTATTTGCGACAAGGCCAACCATCATGTGGTCGCGGCAGGCATGAATATTGCAGACCATGCTGGCTGCTCAGTTGTCTTTCTCATGCTCTATTACTTCGGAATGGCTTCAGCGCTCTGGTGGGTGGCGTTAACATTTGCCTGGTTTCTGGCCGCGGGATTGAAGTGGGGACAGGAAGCCATAGAAGCGAAGGCTACGTTTTTTCATGTAGTTGCCTGGACTGTGCCCGCTGTACAAACCATCATCGTGCTTATCCTGAGAAAAGTAGACGCTGATGAACTAACTGGGATCTGCTATGTGGGCAACAGTGACCAGAAAAACCTCGGGGGGTATGTTCTCGCTCCGTTATGTTTTTATCTCATTGTTGGAACGCTATTTCTCTTGGCGGGCTTCATTGCGCTGTTTCGTATTCGCACAGTTTTGAAAAACAAAGAGACTGACACAAACAAACTCGAGAAGTTGATGGTCAGAATCGGGGTGTTTTCCATTTTGTACACCGTGCCCGTCACTTCCGTGGTCGCTTGCTACTTCTACGAGCACGCAAACATGGAGCGATGGAGAATGAACGTGTTGCGATGTCAAGGGGACGAGGCATGCATGGAGGAACAAGGTCCTAGTGTAGAACTTTTCACCGTAAAGTACTTTATGCTGTTAGCGGTCGGCATTACATCGAACATGTGGATTTGGTCTACGAAAACGTGCCAGTCTTGGCGTACGTTTTACCGGAAAAAATGCGAAGGGAGTGCCGAGAAATCCGCCGAGAAGAAACCCCTAACATCACAGCAGTCGACGAACAGTTTCAAATCGAATCAAAAGAGCGCAGCAAACCCTATGACCTACGCTTTTAACGCGCCAGTCCCTTGCTCGCAAAGCTCTTCAACAGCTGTTACCTCGCTGCCTGTTCCTTTGTCGAGTTTGCCTCAGAGCAAAGCGAGCAGTGTTGCGGCGGGCGCTTCTGTGTGAGAAAAAAAAGACGGGGAAATATCTCGTCTGACCGCGCGGTGAAAACAAAAACACTGCCGCGAAGGCCGCGGATAGAAATTTTCCTTAAAGAAAACAGATCAGCGTTACGCATTTGACACCTTCACACGGTTCAGATGGCCGATTTACGAGATTAGGAACTATGATATTAACACGCCTTGAAGGAAGGAAAAATGAGCCTGGTTGCTTCAACGACAAATGCTACGTAAGAAAGCGCGACGGGAAAACCAAAAGAGCTTCAAAACACACAGACTCCGTGCCCGCGTAATAGATTACATTTAGCGGCGTTCCATCGAAACGACGCTGGAACAAAACTTGAGATCGTGTTATGTCCTGCGGATTTAATTACTTCCACTTGAGTAAAGAATCGTGTTGATGAAAAGGTTTGTTGAACATCAAAACACAGAGAAAAGATACAAGCACAATTCACGCACATTCTTGTGTCTGGAAAGAAGATTCTTCATAGCAAGTTGTTTCACTTCGCTTTTAGCCCCGAGACAAGGACAATAACACTCGCCTTAACTGAGTCTTGCCAAATGATTCGGTTATGAGCGATAACAGCGTTAAGAGTTTCCTTAACTAAATGAGGCGAGAAATTTTACGACTTTTAACTGTACAATACACTTTTAAACGGTCTAAGATAACAGTAAGCGGTGTTTTGGCAGAGTTCATGCTGCGAATGGTTGTTGTTAGTTGTTAACTTTTGCTATGTGGATTTTTCGCCCAGGAGGGGCCGATTGTAATTACTGAAAAGAACGTATTTGCAATTCATATTTTCTCTAGGTTGTCAACAGTCCTGATTGCTTAATTCGAGCCAGGTTCACATGTAGAAAAGCAATCAGCCGTGGTATATTAGTAATGTGCTGCAGCGCTGGCCGTTTCCAATCTTATCGCCGTTTAACAGCTAAAAGTTCACGGATAACGCCAGTTTCAGAGCTTGTATTACCGAAATGTAAATTACCATGCTTTTTCTTTCAATTATTAAACAGTATTTATATCTGACATATAAAATTCATCGTGCTATTCAGCTAATGCGCGTAGATTAGTCATTCACAGCTTGAGACTATCAGCATACGTCTTTGTTTTTTGGTTTCATTTCTGCATAAAAAAGTCCTTCACTTTGAAAGTATGGCGTCCTCATGTTAAGATCGTCTATGTCCCTCTAGGAATATTGACGGCTATGCTTGATTTTCATGTTATCTGAGATCTCGGCGATTTTTTTTTTTCAATGAGATATTTCATTTAGCTGTCATTGAGAAATAAATATTGCCACCAACGCTTTTTTTTGTTTTGGGCATTTACGAAAGATTCCACATGTCGCGATATTGAAACCGCGCAGACAAAACTACTGTGAACTGAAAGAGGGAGTGGAGCAGATTTTCAAAAACACAACTGTGATGAAACGAAGACCAGCTACGGCATGCATATAGCCGGCTTCTTTGATTTCAATCCAATTAATCATTTCTTAAACCAACTCAAACAATCGTTTGATAAGTGCATGCTCAAGGGGCTACCACGAAACAGGTCGCTTGCCAAGCCCCGAAGCTTTCACATCTCGCGTCTTGTTTAAGTGTCTCCGGTCTCAAAACTGCATTGCCCATAAATATTTCTCTAGTGGCGTATGGTTTCCGCTCTCAAGGGCAATATCATCTTGTCCAAGGGTGATATTATTCTTGGCGAAAAAATAAGACGGCAGATATCGACAAAAGGCAAAAATACCTATCAGTGGCAATCAGAACGGAACTCGAGATTGTTGTTATAAGGTCTGAATGCCTCCTTGACGAAAAGAGCTAAAACAGGTATAAAACATTTGGTTCGATCGATAGAGTTTGACCTTTGGGGGACTCTAATCATCTGGTTTCCACTTTGACGGTTGTTCGTATGTGCATAAGCGATAAAAATTTCAGCAAAGATTTTAAAACAAGGGCGAAAATGATGATTTCAAGCTCTTCCTTTAGTTAGGAGCGATTAGAATTGACTGCCTGTACTATCACTTTTCATATCTCGAGTTACGACATTTATTGCATGATCGGTAAATAATTGCACGTATACGAACTTAGTTTCAGGAAACCACATACACGTCCGTGCAATTGGGAGATAAATGTAAACACGATAGAAATGATCCTTTATTCCTAGTATTCGCATTCTTTTGTCAAAAAACAGCGAGGGTGACTACTCGAAAATCCGCCGCCACTAAAAAGCTTCTATACTAATCGAAATAAATCGGATGAGAGCGGATTTCAATAGATTTCTTGAACTTAAAAAACCTTTTATTATTCTTAACATCTTCAAGCGGCTTCCACTACACCAGTTTAAAACACTTGATTACTTATTCGCATATTTTTTCGCCATTAAGGCATATCTTTAACATCTTAAACCCTACGGTGGCATTAATTGTAATTTAAAATCCATTTTATTTTTATCTCAAGATTACCTCGAATTGCTTACACCGAACAAAAGAAGTACTACGATTCAAAACAGACAAATCTTTTGAAAGATCCCCGAGGCGCACTCTATTTTGGCAACACAGGCGTCAGGCTTTGCTTTTTCCTTTGTGTGGGAAGACCATATCCATTAGGAAATGAAGTCGAGTTGAACTATCACGAAAACAAATCTTCAGTTCATAAAAGAAAATGCTAATTAACAAAAGGAACCAAAAAGATTCGTTAAGGACAATTAAATGCGAGACAAGGTGAAAAAACAAATGTAGATACCTCTTCAAACTGCAGCGAAACGTCCCGGAAAAGTGATATTACAATTCTGCTTTGAGCAACAGAACCCAGTTGTAGTCACGTCACATGAATGTTGATTTTGAAAGAAAGAGTCACTATTACATTAGTTTCGACATCGAAAAACTGAAATGTAGTCTTCGCTTTTACAGTCTTTAGAGCACAATATGAATTCTCCTTACTGGTTGGCATATATTCATTTTTAGTTAAGTACGGAGAATTCGGTGTCAGTCAGAAGGTCTCCTCTCTACTTGACAAAGTAGGGAGAAGTGAAATTTTCATCCTTATTAGCAATTAAAGGATAATTAGCCGAGTAAACTTCACCACCGGTAAATAAACAAGCGTTATTCACTGATCGGGATTTAATGACAAATTTTGGCGACTAGAGACCACCAACTGAAGGGTTCTCGCAGTTGAGGTTGTTTGCCAGTATTGTTCAGTAGAAGGAATCGCTATTTTTGGAGACTTGACGGTCCAATTCTGTTTCACGTTTCCTGTCGCAGTTTCAGTTTTAATTTTGTGGTGAGTAACTGGAAGATAGAAGAGGACAGAGCGGTATTGGTGCTGACCCTGACAATCGGAACGTGCGAGCGGCGCGGCGAGCGCCCTCAAATATCAGCGGTTTATCGTCTTCCGGCTAAAATATCAAGATAGAGCACTTTGCCAAGATTATGGCGCCATCTGTTGTCGCTGAATCCAGAACGTCTATTTCGTGAAATTTTATTAGCTCACGAAAGCTCCCAGGATTAATCAACGAATACGATGTCAATATGCCGTAAAGAGGATTCCGACAGGCGACAGGGTGGTGTACCTTCATATTCATGAAACCAGCATAAATAGAAATGTATAATTTATAGAGAGATTTTTAACTTAGCGATTCAAGAGAAGTTTGTGAAAGCTTCGAGAATGCAAGTACTATGGCACACAAGTTTTGTTCAAAGTTTGCTACCAAATTAAAAGCTGGCAAAGCTCGGATAACACACTTGAAAAACAAAGAGTTACATTTTTGAAAATCGGGAACGACTGATGTTTCAAGTGCCTTCGATGTACTGATAACCCAGACATCAAGGAAAGAACGACAAAAGGGAAGGGAATACGGGCGACTCTACTCCTCTCCTGATCAGAGCCTCTTCGGGCTCTGATCAGGAGAGGAGTCCTACAAATACTTAAAGTAAGTGACTTAATATATTTATATAGTGCTTTATTTATGTACGACTATTACTCTAATAGACTGCCATTAATTTTTGATAATTTCTTTAAGAGTATCAACAAAGTGCATCAATATCAAACCAGACTGGCGAGTAAGATTTCATACTATCTGCCAAAAGCTAGGACTAATTACGGCAAATTTAACATGCGTTTTTTCGGTGCTAAAGTTTGGAATTCCACTGATGACTCACTTAAATCTAAGAGTCGTGCTTGCTTCAAAAATCTCTTAAAAGAATTGATTATCTTCAACTACTGACTGGTACATTGATGTACTTTAATTTTTCATTTTTTTTTTTTTGTGTGCACACTCATTTTTTCCTTTTTTCGTTCTCTGTATGTGTGTGTGTGTCTGCGTGTGTGTGTGAATGAAATCGTGTCCTGTTTTATATTCTGTAACTTTATTGCAATATTTTTTTTCCCGCTTGGCCCAGCCACTTAGCTCGATTAGCCTTAGCTATTTCTAAGTGGCTGTGCTCTGTTTTTCATTGTTATTTTTTCACATTGCATGTATTTATTTTTACTGTAAAAGTTTTCTGGGCACGAAATAAAGATTGTTGTTGTTGTTGTTGTTGTTCGGCTCGTCCCAAGTTCCTCTCTACGGTCGCTCTGTTGCAAACTTTCCCACGCGCGCTTAGCCTGCAGCGGCGCAGAGCGCGAAAAGCGAAACGCGCGCGCTGTTTTTGTGTTCTCACGCAGGCTCGCCCAAAGAATGACTTGTTCTTTTTCCGTAACAAAAAAGTAATGAGAGGTATATCACAAAGAATTCAAAATAAGGACATTTTCAGGCGGCGTCGGTAAAAAGATCAAGTTTGAGGCACTGAATATGAAAATCTCACGATGGACTATCCCGGCCGGCCGGGGAGACAAAAGTTGGGAGTACTTTTTTGCAAATAGGCGCCTTTTGGCTTTTGACGGGATAATCAATGGCATCGGAAAACTTCGTTTGAAATTTCCTTTTAAACGTCCGAAACTCTTCTGAGAAAATTATTAGTCCGATCAAAGGCCCCTAAAATTTCTTTAGTTGAGGTTTTTCTTTTAGTTATTTTGTAAAGAAAATCACATATTTGCATCTATTTAGTTACGTGCTTGAAAAACTATTTCTGTAATCCTGCGAGATTGAAAGTTTACATTGTTTGTCATTTGTAAAATGTACTAACCAAGTTTTTGGATGACGTTAGCGACAAATAACAAAATAAAATTTATGTAGAAGTTAACAATAATGGGTGTTGCTCAAGTAATCCCCAGAAAAATGGGATTAAAACCCACTCAGTGTATCCGGAGCAAATCTTTCCTGGATAATCATTTCCGTGAAGTTACACCCATCATTTAATCCCGTCCAACCTCGTAGCTTATACTTGTTTAGTAAGTTAAAAGATAAAAGATGAAAATTTAAAAAAAAATTACGACAGAAAAATAAAATAATGTATTAATGAACTTTCCTTTAAAATTCTCAGTCAAGTCAATCAACCTCGATCAACAACTAATGTTCACGTTGGAAACAATTTCAAACCAAGTCTTCTGTACTAGATAAGAGAATAATGTCTACATCTCAACATCGAAACTGGCTTATTTAAGGACGTTCGCGCAAAAACTTTCCAACACTGATTTTTTTCTGAGACTTTTACCACTGTAAGATTATGATTTAGTTATGTCAGAAATGTGAAAAACAATGGGGGGTCACCTACTTCGTTTTGGAGAGAACATGCCCGGAAGAACAGCCTAAATCTGAAAAAATCGGGCTTCGTTGGCGAATAAGGCCACAGTGTCTGTAAGCCCAAAAATATTGCAATTAGATCTTTGAAGTGAAATGTTCTCTTCCAAATATTGTTAAGTGGACCTATTAAGTGAATTTAGTCAACTGGTGAAGTTTCTTAAAGAACAAGTTCGCATTTAGCGACCATAGTTTCACGCGCCTTGCAGCCGCAAGATGGCAGGATTCGATGTCCCGTGGACAGAAAACTTGAAAAATTTTTTTTAACTTCCCACATCGGTTTTTTGTTCATTTTAGGACAATGTGAAGATAATTGTAAATAAAACCTGTTTCTGGGAAGAAAAGTAGGGGTTACCGAACGTCCAAGATGGCGGCTGTACATTTTACCACAATGCCTTGCGAACCTAACACAGCCTATAAGGCACTAAGAAAGCCAAATGTTTATAAGATTTGTCCCTGTACAAAGAACATTGAGTAGCCTGGGTTTGAAGATTTTATACCTTTTCTGTACGTTTTCATAAACGTTTTTAAAGTTGTCGTGCGCTAAGAACTGTGGGTAAATGTACCAGTCGCCATCTTTTTTCCTACGGAGGATTAGTGCGAACGTCCTTAAACTGAGCCTTCGGAACGTAAAGGTTAGGTGTGAGTTGAGCAGTGTTACGGAACTCGTGGGCCAAAATTTTACGGAGGTCAGAAATGTTCTCTTTATCCGTGTGGTGTCATTTCATTGCATGGATTAAGCTGCACTCGGAAGATGTTTAGGAGGTTGACGTCCACTTTTGAGTGTTCGACTGAAAATTAACCATCAACATCGTTTCTTATGTTAAATGGGGAATTTAAGTATTCCCGCCAGAGACGCCGTCTTTTGATAATTAATACTCGGTTTTCAAGCATCGCCGTTAACTATTCAAACAGGTTGAGTATGTCTCTGGGAAAAGCTGTAGTGAAATATGTGAGTTAGTTTCAAGTCCAGAGAGCGACAACGAAAATTTACCACCTCCATCTAACGAAGAACGGGAAAATATCACGCTCTTTTAATGCGAAGATGTCTATTAAATGTACCAAGGTGTAAATAACTCAGGTTCAAACTCATTGTAATCCTGTTACAATCTTTACAACCGTATTTAAATCTACTTCAATCCCTATTATGCATGCGACCATCCCACCCGTTTCCGTCCAAGATCGCATCGCACTGGCACGATAAAAATCACACGTATACAGCAACAGGCAACGGTAGCACGCCCGAAATTTGTTGCGAAACAAGTAACTCCTTGAATTTCCTGTAAGGTTTTCATTTTACACCGATTTTTCAGCTGTTGTGCTGCCCACATGAGAGTAAAAGAAGGTGTTAAGGTGGTAGGAGAGTCTTCGAGCAAGCTAGGAAGCTGGGAGATGACTAAAAGTATCAGAAACATTCAAGTAGCTTGCGCGAACAAAAGCCGCAATCCCTGATGTGGGTCTATTTTTATAATTTTACCTTGTATTTTGGCGAAGAATGGCTTAAAATTCCACCAAGATGTATAAAGCACGTGGAAAGCCATCATTCTGCTGTTTAGTTCTTTTCGCATGACATAATCAATCAATCAATCTATCAATCAATCAGTCAGCCAATAAGCCGGCCAAAAACCATCAATCAATCGACCGTCGATCGATCAATCAATCAAGCAATCAGTGAACAAAATTACAAATGAACAAAGGACACATAATTCTTCAATAAAAAAGCTATTTCCGTACGATAGTCGTGAGATTTTTATTTCATTCACTAAAGATCACTACAAAAAATATATAACTATCAATTACGAAAATAGGTGTTCAAAGCAAAAACGCTATTTTCCATTGTCTTCTGAATTTTTGTTCCGTGATTTCGACAAGCGTTTTGACAATAATGCTGAAGAACTGCTGGACAGTGTTTGTTGTCGTTTTTTAGAAACTCAGTGAAATTAACGAAGATACGAAGGTACTTGGAACGAAATCGCCTTCGAATTATTAAGCAATAGACCACAAGGTTTTTATGGTTTATAGGCTGATAAACCACGCGGGATGTTGGAAGAACACGAGAAGAATTCGTAAATCACGAGCCGCAGGCGAATGATTTACGAATTCTTCGAGTGTTCTTCCAACATCCCAAGTGGTTTATCATGTCTCTAAACCATAGAAACTTGTGGTCTATTGCTTTTATATAAATAATTCAGAAGACACGCGAAATTTCCACGGGTTTACTGGCACAATAAACCATAGCTGACTGACAAATCAGAGCGCGCGCATTCATTTAATTAATATACAAAGCTGTTTTTCCCACGTACAAAATTACCTTCATATAGAAACAAAACTGGGAATGATTTCACTAAGGAAAAAAAATGTATCACTTAAGATCTACTAATAAACCAAAGGTACAAAAATGGCTAAGATTGGGGAAGATTGAGACTTAAAATAGAACTGTAACCGACGATTTGATAAATCTGTAATAAATTTCATCACGGGCGGATAAAAAAGAAGAGATGAAAACTCTTTCGCCAAATGTTACACTGGGAATGCTAGCCAAGGTAAAAACTACATTTTCAAGTTTGTTTTCAGCTGTTTAGACAAAGGATTTCCCACAAAACCATTAAAACGTATGCGACAATACTGGTATTATAGTTAGTTATAGTTTATCGTTGCTTGAGGTTCACGGTGTTTCGGCAAGGAGGAAGCAGAAAGCACGAATACACGTGTTTGTAATGTTTCCTCCTTTCACGCTGAAACACCTTGAGCTTCAATCAAGTCAAGGTTTAACTACCATTACCCATAATACCTTTCTCCTTTTTTACGCAACCGCGAACAATTATTACCCATAATACCTTTCGACATTGCCGCGTACGCTTTTACTCTTCTGTTGGACAAACTTTCTCGAAAACAGCTGTACAATTATTGTAATGCATTTCCATGGTCGCCTTCATTACTCATGTCCACTTACTAAGAGATTGCGCTAATTCAGTTAGTATTCTTCTAAAAGATTAGTCTATTAATACTGGGTTTAATAACAATTCAATTGTTATAGTATAATTGCCATTTTGTCAAGTTATAAATAAATAAAATGGCTAATTAATTGATTTTTTTCATGGTTCTTGGCACGCGTGTGTTGCCAATACTACTACAACTAAAGTTCATACTGCTGTATAAAATATTTTTAACATTCTATTCTGAATAGCTCAAATTTTGAGTAAATGTGATTCTCTACTTGCTAAAATAGAATATAACTTCATTGCCTTCCCACGTTCTACAAAAAATTTGAAACTTGATAAACGTCGAAACTCTACGAACGCGAGTTCCAACAAAAACCTGGCAAAGCAGCCGGGTTTTTTTTATAATTGACTTATCATTTCAGACCGTACAGGGGGCAAAAAAAATACGAAACAAATCTCCGGTTACCCTTACATGTTATTTTTACCAGCGTTCTTTTTAAATACTAAAATAGATTTGTAGCCATGTATTCTATATATTATAGGAGGAGTAGTTTTCAGCTGAGTGCGAGTTACATTGGTCAGCCACAACAGACGATAACCACACGATGACCAATGAGAGGTCGATGCAGATACACGTGACCGGCGCAAAGCGCTGGAAAACGCGGGCGACCAAGTTGTGATTGATTTAAATTTTCCATCTGATTGGTTGAACAGGTGGCACGAATTCTTTTAACCAATCACAAAGCGCAGTAAAGCAAAACCAAAACAATTAAGGTTTACCTTCGACACTCAGATGAAAACCTTTCAGTTCCACTTTATTCTAAATTCTACTGCTTTCAATACCGCTACCTTCTCCTTAGCGACTTGTACAAGTCTTTCTTTGGAAATAACCTGGCGCTGTCTGTACCAAATAACTCATCTGCCTTCTCTCTGTTTAACTCACAAAACCTGCGTGCAGACAATAAACACAAACTCGGTTTACAATTGAGACAACATATACATTACAAAAATAGATTTTATTTCTACCACACAGACATGTGTACATTTTAGTCTTTCAACTAGACTAATCTTAAACCCAGATCTCTCACGGCTAAGAGGAACAGCGAAAGATCTCGGTGCGGGATTAGCGGTAAACAAGGTGCCATTGATAAAGCGCACTATGAACTGAAAAATCTAACTCAAAACTAAATAAGATTTAACTTAATCCAACGTCAACGTACATTCAATTAGATCGAAGTTTCTATAAAAGTAATATCACTGTTGGGTCATTTTATATTTGTTGGGTAGTTCCAAACAACCCACAGAAACCTCCCTTGCAGCTCCTAAAAGTCATTTTAAAATAACTTGACAAGTGTATACATCAAATTTATACACTTGTATCAGTAGAAAGCATAGAAATCTTTCTTTAAACTCTAGAAATGTGATTTTTAAAATCATTCGCGTAAATGTTCATTAAAATTTCTGGTTATAGTCTTCTTTACCTATCTGTTGCTAAACATCTCTCTGAAACTATCAAACCCCGGTACTATTTCGTACATTCTTTATACATCGACCTAGTCTCATTTTCGTTCAAGATTCTATTTTGGGGAGTCTCATTAGACCACACTGTAATAATACGCTGCTCAGTCACTTGCAAAACAGTCACGTTGCGTTTTCTGTAAACTTGCGTGATGCATAACAGAGGAATGAGTTTGCCCCAACCTTTTGGCCGTGACGACATTCAAGTAACGCCAGTAGGACGGCCGGACACTGTGAACTTCCCAGACGCACTAAAAAACAACAAATTATGACTGTTAGAATACCTCAGTCAGGCGGTCAGTAGTGCTAATATGCACCAGTTGGCGACAAAATTCCCCGGGTGGGAGAGGGAAGGGAACCTCGATATAAAATACTTATTACACGTCTTAGCGGTTGGAAATCGTGTTCGGGAACAATTTGGACTTTCCTTTGAAATTTTTGCATTTCTAGATATTATGAAACATAACTTTGAGTCTCGCTCCTAGAAACGGATTCTAGAATATTTTAGGGAAGTATGTATCACATAACCAAGTGCCATGCGGTGACAATGTCGAAGGAGTGCATTCTCTAAAAATCTAAAGGTGGACATAAAACTGGCATTTTAGACAGCACCCTCATCACTGGCTTCTAAATGTGAGTTATGGATATTCACCCTAGAGATGTGATGAAGAGATATATAATGTCCTTACCGCATGAAAGAGGAAGGCAGTTGAGAATGAGTAGGTTAAAATCTCAGCGTAAGGTATAGATGGTAGAATTCCTGCTGCAATTCCGCGCTTATACAAAACCTGTAATAGAGTGCAAGGACATTTACTACCCTGGTTAAAAAATATATGGGTTATTGACCAAGTGTGAGGTCAAGATGGCTGGTTATTGGTCAAGTTATTTTTTTGCGTGTTTATGGACCGAGACGGAGTCGAGGTCCATAAACGCGCAAAAAAAGAACGAAGCCAATATCCAGCCATCTTGACCGAACAAGCTTGGTCAATAAAGGATTTATTATATCGCTTTCGCGGAAATTTTCCTTGCGGGACACAGCGGGTAGTCCCGACCGGGCAAGATAGTTCCATCTTGCCCGCTAGAGTAGCCAATCACAGCACAGGATTTGATTCATCTTGCCCGCTGACGGAGCTGGCCATATAATAAATATGGTTTATTGACTGAGAGGTCTAGGTGACAAGATATTGGCCAACTGCGTCTCGGTCCATAAACAGGCATGAAAATAACGAGGCCAATATCCAGCCATCTTGACTGAACAAGTTTGGTAAACAAAGGATTTATCAAATGGTGTACAGAACACCATTTTTCTGAGCTCGGGTATCCAATCACACTCCAGGATATCGTTCATCTTACCCGTTTGCGGAGCTAGCTATGAAAAAGTTCAAGTTAAAGGTTTCTCGGGCCTAACGAAAATTCAAATTAAATAAGGCCCCCTCCCCTATAACTCTTGGATTCTATTGAGCACAAGACAGAAAGAAGGAAGTCCGTTATTTTTCCTAAGCCACGTAAGACCTTGCCTTTAGTTGCCTAGTTCTAGGCCTCGATATTTCGCTTCGGTCAATCGTTTTCGGGTCACGTGGTCCGAGGGGCTCCTGACCGTTCGTCTCGGTACGACACCGAAAACAATTGACCGTGAAAGCCTGAAAGAAAGCCGCACAGGAAAAGGCAACGCAAGACCTATACAAATCTCTTTCAAGACTACGTGACACTCGTTTGAATGTGAAATTAAGAGGAAAGTCTTACCTCAGCACTTCATATAAACACGTTAGGCAACTATTAATTTTTCGAAAGAACTGATCGGTAAAAATCTTAAGATGATAACTTATATTGAAACAACAATGGCATCATACTTAAGCACCTGCACAAGCGTACCTATTAAGACTTAAGTCTTAACTTGAAATTAAAAATTTAAGTTTTAACAGAGTGGCCCGAGCATGGCAGAGACTTGGAGTGAAGGGTGCAAGTATCATGTAAATAATAGGATAATCTACACACTACGGCTTAGCCTGCGCAGCTATCTGGCTTTTCGCTTTGGCGTGCGAGCGAGTTTACGAACGACGCGCGTTGCGGATCGGAACGAAAGACGTGGCGGGGGGGGGGGGGGGGGGGGGG
>Ga0126338_10000728_pt1 | contig 19030 bp, 16 predicted proteins | sample OrbCmetagenome_2_FD_92529 | JGI IMG/M metagenome (GOLD analysis project Ga0126338, IMG submission 92529) | Coral microbial communities from Petempiche,Puerto Morelos, Mexico - Orbicella C C metagenome | ecosystem: Host-associated > Invertebrates > Cnidaria > Coral | place: Petempiche,Puerto... | reverse complement strand
GTGTTTTCGGGTTACCCTCTTTTTTGTTCTCTCTACATTTTCTGTAGCATTCTGTTGCGATTGCGCATCTTCCTTCCCGTCGTCCTTTTGGTCAGAGCACAGTGTCTGTGTATGTTGATGGTGCACTCATGATCAATTGTCCAATGAAGTTCCCTTCTCTCTCAGAGGTAAACACCAACAGTTATTAATACATGAAATATCTTTACCGTTGTTTGGTAGGAGCAAGTTAATTGACGTGGAAAGAATTGCTGTAAAAGCTTTGTTAAACTCGCAGGCCGGTCCAAGAAAATTTCTCAGTGAACCGTTGAAGATGCATTAAAAACAAGCTTTTTACGTTTCGAGGGCTGTCTTGTCCTACATAAAAGAGTTGAAAGCAGTTCCCACAAATTTCAGTGTTGTTCGCCACTTTTAAAGTAGCGAATCACCAGTTAAAAGTGGTGATTAGGTGGTAGGTAAAGACAAACAGATTTTATTTACGTATGCGTGGAAAATCAGTTGACCCGATGCGCTAATGTTACATTCAATTCTTTCTACTTTTTGCGCCTCCTCTATGAGAAAGATTCCCGCGAGAATCCCAGCTTTTTTATACGTCTGCTGTTGTTTTAGGATCTCGCAAGTTGTCAAATTGGATCTGGTGACCTGCAGACCATCTGTACACCAAAAGACCTAGAGGACACTAAAAGCGCTCCCCGAAAGTTTACGTTCTCTTTTCCAGGGTTATCTGAGACCGTTTCACCCCACTGTGCCACCATCGCTGCTGGGTCACAGGATTATGTGTGGGGCATCCCAACATCTCTGCAGGGGCAGTTAGGCCCCGTATGTGTGTTCAGTGAAGGACTCCAGGAGAATTACATCACTGCGTTACATGCTGCAGGTAGGTCTTTCCACGTGATTTCAAGATTTACGAGTTCGTGATCGGTCTGGATTTCCCCGGTCTTAACCACCCTTGTTGTTAACATAATTACGTTGGCGAAGGGGCGATGTCACGGATCTTAGGCAATCTTAAGGGGAACACTCGACCTCTGGGTGCAGTCTTTTATTACGTCATGCGCAACCAACATTTTTTTTAATGGTAGGTGTGTTAGTTGGTTGTTTGCAAATGGTTGGTGTGTCTGTGACTTGTCGCCTGACTCACCAGAAGTCTGGAATGACGGTGGGAGGCCTGTGGGTTGGTTGGTTACTCTAGTCATCAAAACTAGTATATCTTGCTCTTATTTCAGGCCCAAATAATCTTAACCTGTTTCAGCCAGTTGATCCGGCCAGCTCTACACAGTCTGCTCTTAATGACTTATCTCTTAAACTGGTTCTTTTCTACAATTCAAAGGTGAGTATACCAAAGGACATTACTTGGTTCCACTGTAATGCCATCTAGCTGAAGGCTTAATTGTTAGTGTATAAGGCTCTAGATTTACTTGTTGTAGAGTTCGTGCTCTGGCCTGAGTCATTATGTCGTGTTCTTGGACAACTTGAGACAGTTAGGTCGTGTTCTATTGGGATCAACCGTTTATGGTTGGTTGGGTTTTTTCGTGTTCTATTGGGAAAAACCGTTTTCGTTTGGTTTGGTTGATCAACTTTTTCAACCGGCCTCAAACCAGGTTGAAACTGTTGAAAAAACATTTATGTGATTATGTGTAAAGGGTTGTCTAGAGAATAATGGACAAGGGATCTTAGGGAGATATCACACGAAATCAAGAGAATTAGAAAATTACAAACGTCACGTTTTTGTAAACCGCAGCTCTGGGTTTCTAAGCTGAACTAACAGGTGCTTCATGGAAAATGAGCCCACCCTTTTAGGAGAGAAGCGAAACTTGTGGAGCACAAGCTAGCATGGAAGAGATACTCACTAGGCCAGCAAACATGTAATACTTAGACAATTGAGAAGACGTCGTAACTGTTTATAGGCTGCACACTGGAAGCCGAAATTCTTAACCAGAGAACGTTTTTCTTAAGATGATTTGTAATCCTGGTTACTCTTCCATTTTTAATTCGCGAATTGCGATAGCAAATTACGAGTTGTAGTGGGTGTTTAGATTATTAGACATGACTCACTGTTGTTTGATTTCAGGCTGGTCGTGATCACATGTGCAGTGATTTGACGCCGGTACAACCAGGACGAGTTCAACTAGATGGCAGGTAAGTTGGATATCTTTTCTTAATATGTGACTGCGCTTTTAAATGAAAAACTCCTTACTCACAGTTATGACTTCAGTATTTCCTGTGCCATTTTTCTCTCCTACACAGGTTAACTGGTCATAGATGTACCACCTGGGACATGAAGGTATAGAAGACTTTGTTATCAAAAAACATATCAAAAAACATTATTTTCTACTTCTAGTTCAAAACCTTATCACTTCATGCTACTCCTTCGAGATCTTGGGTGCGTTCTGCCAGTGTGAGCCTGTAGTCATACCGTCGACCACCTCTCTACAGCGTCCACATATTTTCGCCCCAGTTGAGAGATTTATTCTTATTTTAACCTCCAAACAATGGCCACCTCTCCACAATGGCCAGTAAACTCTGCCTCCAGTGTGGCTGTTGTAGAGAGGTTCGACTGTATTATGTAGAACGCCGGAAGCCTTCATTTTGGTAAATGTTCAATTTGTTCCAATCAGTGGGGTTTTTTTTTTATTTTCAGGACGTTCTTCGCTGTATCGGTGGCATGAAGATATTTTTGCCGTTGTTGGAGCAGATCTCAAATTTTGAGCCACCGAAGCCTTCACGTATCGACAGCAGTGAACAACTGGAAGTGTTTGATTTGGAGCAGTCAGAAGCGAAAACGGGAGATGCCATTGAAAGGTACATCCAAGCTTCAAAAAACTTCTTCTGATTGTTTAGTTTTTATGTCTCATTTTCGACCTTGTTTTCTTCTCAGACGACCATAAAGAGAGAGAAATCTTACCTTTGAACTTTTCAGTTTTGAACTACAAATCAAGAGGTTTTGATTGAGCTAAGCGAGGGTCTACTGAGTTGTGTAGGGCAAGACACTTTACTCTCACTGTGCCTTTCTCAGCCAAAGTGTATAACTCTGTAAATTATGGCTTATTGATGGGAGCAGTCAAGCAAAATAGGGGAGGGTGGATTCTGCGATTTACTAGCATCCCTTCCTAGTCGCCTCACGTTACGGAAGCTCTCCAGGAGCGTTTTAACGGTCTGTTAACTTGTAGTCTCTCGTCTTCTGATCTTGTGATGTCTGTCAATTTGTTTAAGGCACCTCAGCTCCGGTTCAGAAGCAGAATCCACCCAATCAGAGACAATTGAGCCCGCAAACAGTTGGCCCAGCGGCTCTGCTAGTGCTAGCCCTCCGTGTGCAGAACCGGAAGAGGAATGGGTCTACATCAACGATAACTACGACCTTCGATTTTACAAGAAGGAAATTTACAGACTCTGCAAGTCACGCAACTGTAATGGCGTTGCATTGTTCATGTTTTTACTTTTAAGTATTTTGAAAGGACACGACGTAAAGGACGAAGAATTTGCAGAAACGCTTTGTTACGTCGGTAGCATATTACGAAACATGGACGTTAAGCTCATAAACGTTCAAGTATTGAGATCGTTACAAGCACTGGTGGAATGCGTGACGAACGAGACTGTGTTACAAAGTGTTTTCGAGAATTTGTTATTTGATTTCCGCATTTGGAGCTCTAGTGAATTTAACGTGAGGATCGGACACATTCAATTCATATCCACGCAGATCAAAGATTCTCCGCAGATTTTTCGTACGGAATACGGTGTGAGATTTTTTCTTGATGTAATCACTCAATACTATGCAGAGAATTCACAGATGGGTAATTCCGCTGGCCGGAACCGAGAGAATGAAGTACAGCTGACTCAGGAGGAAGTAAAGATTATCAGAGCGTCGTTGTTAGGTTTGTTTACCATGGAAGCGTATATCTTAACGACTGTAACAGAGACATTTTTGAGGCCCATTCAAAGTTATAGGTGGTTTGCAACCATTCCCGAGAGATTCAAATGACAAAGACCCTGGCATCCACCTTGGATGACAGAAACAATGGTTATCCAACATGGTGGCGATGACGTCAGTTGCAATTAACGATCTATAGTCCCAAAACAAAGACAGTCACGTGGCTCAGTCACGGTTACATTTCCAATTTCCATAGCGATGACGTAGCGCTACAGAGATCCGTTCAGTGGCCCTGATTGGTTGTTGCTTGCGCATGAAAATTTGCTACCTAGCAACAGCCAATAACAAAACTACAGTTATCTTTTTTAAAGCTACGTCATCAGGTTCGTCATACCCTGAGATTTGCTCTGTAGGATTTTTAATCTGTACAGTTGGTAACTCAGAGGTAATGTTTTATGTTGAGCTTAGAATTGTGTTTACTAAGCTTAACATGAGTTCCCTCCTCGGAATTCTCTATGTCATTATAATGTTACAAAATGTAGCTAATAAGATGATTGATAAACGCCATCGCAATAATGATCTTTTTTTTGTCTGTTGATTACTTTTCAGGATTGATTAAGTTTTACCTGACGGAGAAAGTGAAACGAGAGGAAGTTTGGTTTATTGTGGAATACTTGAGTTGCGTGACAGATCCTGAACAAATCACAGAAGTTTTAGACGTTCTCATGTCACTTTGTGAACGAGCGTCCAAGAGTAAGATGGCCAAACGACTCTCAGGTATTCACGTTAGCAGAAGAACTGTAAAAAGCTGTGGACAAGTCGGAGTCTCTCTCCTCCGAAGAGGCTTAAAGGGTTTTTTCGGGTGGGGAGAATCTGCTGAGCAATGAGTGCAGGCGAAGGATACGCGAAGGGCGATGAACCTGCACTCACCTCGCACAGCGGATTTCTATAATGAACGTTCGAACCTCTTCGAGAGAGCCAACTTCAACTTTTTTCAACTTTTTTATTGTTGCGCACCATTTTCAGAGTTAATTTACATCAGTATTATAAAATAAATATGAAAAGAGAAATGTATGTTACATATGGCTATGGAAGGAATAAAAAATATGGCGTGGTAGCCAGAGTGGCTATTGGCTTTCGAGCTGATTACCACCATGTTAAGGTAATTGTGGTGGAACAAAAGTACATTACAGAAGAACGCAGTACTGAAAATGCATTACTAAAAGTTCATTACAGAAATGCACACCAAGCCGCACACCGTGTTAAAAGTTAATCTAGCAGAAAAGTTAAAATCGTTTTTTATCAAATTAATTCTCCTTAGCGATTCACGTACCCATCTTTTAATGGTTCTTCTGTTTTTTCGTTTTTTTCTCCAGATCCCAGACACATCCCAGTTTTTGTCACTCTACTCATCAATAACAGAAACGAAGATCTTCGTCTCAAGATCCTCAAACTGATGGCCGACGTCATAGCGTCTCAAAACGTCCCTGAGGGCAACAGAAGCTACTGGCATCTAAAACCTATAGGGTTCTCAGCGATGACAAAGCTCCTTTCGGATGACGCCTCTGAGCCCCTCATACAAAGTCTCGTCAGGCTGGCCGTGTCTGAGCACGATGCAAACAAAGGCGTTGATGTGTTGATGCACTATCACGTGGTACTTGCCGTGCTGGAATTGCTTGAGAACATGGGACTGGAAACGAAGCTGTTTGTGAGTCACATGGTAAGGGAAGAATCCTTGTTGGCTTTCCGTTCGACAAAAATTTCGGTTTGAATTTCCAGAGTTCCCAGTGGCGAAAAGGACGGCGTGTTCTATTGAAATATAGATTATAGTGCTGCAAGGATAAATAACAAAATTACAATATTTAGAGAGGAAGCCACATCAGCCTTATCTGGTTTTCATGCAGGTCCTCTATCCTGATCGAATTAGAATTTGGAGATGTTGGTTTTTGTGGAGGGAGGAAAACCGGAGAACCCGGAGAAAAACCCTCGGAGTAAGGAGAGAACCAACAACAAACTCAATCCACATATGACACCGGGCCGAAATCGAACCCTGGCCACATTGGTGGGAGGTGAGCGCTCTCACAACCGCGCCATCCCTGTTCCCCAAAATTGTATTTTCAGTTGCTCTTGGTAACATTCTTTACATTTATATTCAGATTTATGTTGGTGGGAATCAGTTCTTGTACTAATAAAGTAATACCTTTGTTGTTTTTAAGATTCTGCGATCAATTGATGCTAACCATGTTAGCCTATCACGGTGCGCTAAGGAGTTTGGGTGGCATGTGACGCTGCTCAGACTGATCACGGGCCCATTTGGTGCGCCACGATGTACTAGTGACGTAGATGAGCAGAATGGAAGTGTCCTTGAAGAAAGAAGAAGGAGTGAAGAAGATTTGATCGACACTGTATTGGAAATCGTGTTCAGAGTGATGTGGAGAGGTGTAGAGGGCTTTGGAGAAAGTGACTGGAGGGTAAAAAATTAGTTATTAAAACTACACTGATTATAAGGCTGGCACTATTGCTATTCAACAATTAGACTATGAGCGAATAGTCAATGAGGCGTAGCGTTGTGTATTCTAAGTCTAAAATGAAGAAGAATTTTCAATTTCAAGAGCAGCACGCACACGATCGTTGTCTATCAGCAATTATTATAAATCTACTAGCGTTCTATCACGAATGCCGTTCTCTGATTGGCTACGTTACTCACTATCTATTCCTTGATAAATAGTGAGTAGCATAGCAGTGTGCGCTTGTTAACAAAATGACGGCTGCTTCTTGACGTGTTTGAGATGTCTGTGAGGAAGATTTAGATAAAGGTTTGAACGACTAGTAGATGTATACTAAAACAATTAGATTATGACTTACAATTAGATTATTGACTTGGGCTGCGCCCTGGTTAACTATCACGCGATATAAATCTCGAGCTCACAATCTGATTGTTAAATAGAAAATGATGAGAGAACCAATCAGATTCACGGATTTCCAATAGAACCCAGCTCAGTGGGTACTAATGGTTATTAGAGGGAATGTACGGGAACGTTGAACACAATTGCTAATTCCTCGGCAGTTGACTTGCACGGTTCCTTTCCAGGTGCGCGGTCAAGCTATAGCGGCAGTGAGTATAATTTCCTCTGCTGAGACCTTTTTGGTCCCTCATCGTGTCATTGAGAGGCGCCTTCTGGAGCTTTGCCTGCAGGGGGCCGTTCATGACATCAAGGTGTCCGGACAGACAGGCGAATCTGAGACCCATAATGCGCTAATGGTGATGCGCTTGGTTGAAGATTTCATCTTTACTCCAGGTAAATTTATCGTTTAAAAAAAGCCTGATATTTGCGTGCAAGCTTGTCCCAGATGAATTGTAAACTGATTAATTTTTTTATTTTTCAAGTGCAATTTTATTTACAGGACGAAAACTTACACTAGTTACAGTACTAATTTTATACTTACATTTACACTTATACTGACACTGTACTACACCGTATTAATTTATCGTCAACCATTCCGCTAAGCCCCCTGCGATAGTAAGTACAATATGTCCGTATGTGAAGAGAAGTAGTAAAAATGAAGTATTTCTGAGCATTTGAGAGCACTTTTTCGTACAAGTTGGCATTACGTTTTTTCGTGCCAGCCATAAGTCGCATGATTTCTGTCATTATATTGGTTGCTTGTTTTCCCGCGTTTGGCATCGCCTAAATATTTTCCCGCGCTCAGCAACGCTTACATGTTTTACCGCACTTGGCAACATTTTCCCGCGCTTGTTGCCGGCTGCATGTTTTCGTTGCTTGCTACTTACGTGTTCCTTCATAGTGATTTTTGCCACAAGTTTCAGCGCAGTCCTCAAAAATTAAAGGTGTTTTATAGTAGTTAATATGTACGGTACTCATAAGAATCTCCTGGTTTTGTTTTTCTTTGCTCAGCTGCCATTGCTGGAGCGGGATCAGAAAATGAATCAGACACTTGGAGCGTAAAGGTAAGACCACTTCCCCCGGGCCTACAAAGTTTATTCTCCCACCCGTATTTGCTCATCAATAAATGGAAACTCCGGAGTTCTGTAGACTAGACGGGTGAGAGGCAAACGCTTGGTGTCTTCAAGACAAGTGCATTTATTTAGCAATGAGTAGAAGTTCTGTGTTAGAATTTAGAAATGTTAGAATTTAGGTGCTATTGAAAAACGCATAAAATCTCCAGAAAATGGAACAAGGAAGGTAAATATGTGGGAAAATAAAGACGGATTACGACAGGCAAAACTTAAAGTTTTGGTTAAGTATTTAAGAATCGCCATCCACGTGCACCATTCCACTACGACATTCCTGTAAGGCTTTTTTTCACAAGTTGTACAGACGTTTTTTTTCCTTCATCAGCTTGTTGAAAATGTCGTGCTTCTTCTTGAAGTATTAAACGTCTGGGATGAGAACGAAGAAAACGTGGAATGGGAGGAAATGGCTCAGGTGGGAATGCGGATTCTTTTGGCTTTCATTGCTCGTCCGGAAACAGAATATTGTGCTACTGCCTCGTCCAAGCTTAGCAAGCTCTTAAAGGCCCGGATTAATACGTCACAAGGAGAGCTTTGTTACACTCTAGGTCGATTACATCAAGCTTTTGTCGCGTCAAGAGGAAAAGGTAAAAACCTCACTGTTGCACTATCATATACTGTGCTTTGCGAGAGGATGTGAAAACAGGGTACTTTCAGTGCTTTTTTACACACTTTATGATACACACTTTAAAAGTATAGGTTCTGAAAAAAACAATATTCATAGTTCTAGAAAACATTTTGTGTTATGACTCTTTGCAAAACCCACATAAACGATGTTGGTTATTCACAAAACGCACACATCGCAGGCATGCTCGAAACGAATACCTTTGGAACAAATAACAAAACTTTCGGACTGAGACAAGTTTGACCATTAGTTAGTCTGTCGTATATACTCTTTCGTTTCTTGGTTGCTTGATTGTTTCTGCCTGGTATACTGTGTTTGGGAGGCGCGGTGGCCTCATGGTTAGTGCGCTCGTTTCCGGATCTAGCGGTCCGGGTTCGAGCCCTGGCCGAGGACATTGTGTTGCATTCTTGTGCAACCTACAATGCTTTCACAGTGAGTCTCTTGCACCAGGTGTATAAATGGGTGCCGGCGAATTTAATGCTGGGGGTAACCCTGTGACGGACTAGCATCCCATCCAGGGGTGAGTATAAATACTCCTAGTCGCTTCATGCTACAGAAACCGGGATAAGCTCCGGCCTGATGGACCACTAGGCTAGTAAGCAGACTTTACTATACTGTGTTTTCTATGACATGATTTGTTCAATTTTTTTAGCCGAGTGTCGCAATTACACCTTCATCGTGCCCGTTGTTCGCGTGTTGCTCCTCAAGTACCACTATACCTTACCGCTGATCATCTACATGCCTACGTTCTCCGCCGCTGACTGCGCCCAACTGCAGGCTCAGGAGGATTTTCTGGAGCTGATGGAGAGTGAAGAATTTAAGGCCATGATGAAGCAGCAGATATACCCTGGAATGAAACAGTACGAAAACACCTTGTAAGTTGGTTAAATTACCAAGTTACCGTAACATTTCGAAAATAAACCTTGAGTCGTTTTTCTTGCTTGTACATGAACGTATTGCAACGATATAAAATTGGAAACTCTACATTAGGAGCCTGCAAGCAGAAGATCTGATATCATTCAGTGCGACCTAGATCTCCAAGACCCTATTTACCAGTTGGAAACAATAATGATGATGATGACGAAATTTCAGGGATGAAGCACGAACTAACCAATAGAAATTCTCGATTCCCTAGGCATCAATCCCAAAATACAATGCATGGTTTAAATTTGTGTTGGGGAAACTACCATACAAAAAACAATCAGTTATTTTTCTCTCATGATGCCAGCATTTTAAATTGGCACATAGAGACACTACTTGCTATCGTTTTTTTTTTTTTTCAGCTCAGAGTCAACTTTAGCCTCAGGTCGCTTCTGGATGGATTGCCTCACAGGTCTGACAGAAAGCTTGAAAAACAAAGACAAAGCTGAAGAGGAAAGCCGTGAGAAGTTCGAAGAACAAATTACGCGGCCATTTAAACAACTTCAAGATTCACAGCGAGAACACGTCAAGAATTTGCCAAAGGAACAAGAACACCATAGGAGTGATGTGGCTCGACAGTGGAAAATGTTGAGGAGAATGTTGATGTCAGAAAGATCTCCATGGGGAAGGAGGTGAGGCAAGCTTTGACTCCCAAGAATGATTAACCTTTAATTTCTCCCAGTAGAATCTATACATAATCAGGCATAAATGTTATAAGAATTTATCTTCAAACGAGCTCTTCTTGATGGCTAGACAAATTCCTACAACGATGTTATGAGGAATGTCCGGAGGTCTGCAAGGAGAATGTGTTTGTTCAGTGATATTAAGATGAAATCCGATAACAAATCGAGTAATTTCAGCTTTTAGTGGACAAAACCCTTGTACCAGAACAATTTTAGGTATTTTGCTGTCCTTGTTACATGTTCGTAAAGCTAAAGATATAAATAGTTGCCTGAAATAATTTCTTAAGGGAACTCGCGAAAATGAATTTCAAAGTTTAGAGAAATTGTGCAAATAAAGGTAAAATTTCACTATCAGTTTCATTTCACCAGTACTTCCAAGTGCATAGAAATTCACAATTTGTTATGTTAGAAATGATTTCTAACAACAAATGAAGATATTGAAAACAGTCGCACAGAAGTTTGAAATACGATGTAAATAATCTCGGCACAAAAGTTTTGTCCTCTTGTGACTCGAACTTCTGGTGGATTCCATCTAAGTCTTCTTTATTCCCACAAAGCGTGTTTGGATGTTTTAACCTTTATAACTAGTTGTTGACCAGTTTTCCTGTCCTACAGGTTACAGGAATCGCACTGGAAACTCTCTTCCACAGAGAACTTTCACCGCATGCGCCTCAAACTGACACAAAACTATTTATTTACGCTTCATACCGAAGCTAGTCGCGCGCGTGACAACGCGGACACGCGAGACTCGCGCGAAGCTTCCGTGCCCGTGCTTGTCGCGAAAGAGGCTGTTGTACAAAACGTGGACGAGGACGTTCTTGAAGTCGAGGATCCCGGAAGTCCAGTTGGTAAAGAGAGGCAACGGACAATTTCGGAAACAGAAAAATCAGTTTTGGGTGAGGTTTGTGAACTAATAACACTTATGGATATTTTCCCTGGGAAGCTGGAGATCACCACTACGCATGTCTACTTCTATGCGGATGAGACCGCTGGTCAGGATTTTCAATGGCCGTTGAGCGAGCTGAGAGAAGTCCATTTAAGACGGCACAATCTTAGAAGAAGCGCTCTTGAGTTCTTTTTGATTGATCAGACAAATTACTTCTTAAACTTCAATAAGGAGGTATTTGACACAACCTGTTCTCTTCTCTTTGATTGAAAATTATGTTTAATAGTTCCTGTGCGCGTTATGTTACTGCATTTGTTCAAAATTGACTCTCAAAAATCACTTTCACGCAATTCTTTTTACACCCTTGGCACTCCATGCAGTCTCTATGTGGCTTTACTTTTCATATTTCCGATATTTGTTTGGTGAGGTGAATTTAGCGTAATTATAAATTAGAGTTATTTTTCCCCACCCCTGCCTTAAGAGTTTGTGTTTCATCTCGAACTGACCTTAGACAGTTATTTTGTATTGGTGATTGGAGAGCGCTCTCCTCCCACCAGTGTGGCCTGGGTTCGATTCCGGCCCGGTGTCATATGTGGATTGAGCTTGTTGTTGGTTCTCGCCTTGCTCCGAGGGTTTTTCTCAGGGTTCTCCGGTTTTCCTCCCTCCACAAAAACCAACATCTCCAAATTCCAATTCGACCAGGATAGAGGACCTACATGAAAACCGGATAAGACTGATGTGGCTTCCTCTCTAAATATTGTAATTTATTTTATTTATTTACTTCGGCTCTTTGTGTTAGACCCGCAACAAGGTTTATAAGAAGATTATGTCCCTACGGCCCCGTAATCTGTACTACATCGGTGCGAGATCCCCAGCGAACTTACTCAAGGCGTCAGGGCTCACAGAAAAGTGGGTACACAGAGAGATATCCAATTTTGAGTACCTCATGCAGCTGAACACCATCGCTGGAAGAACCTACAACGACCTGAGTCAGTATCCAGTGTTCCCTTGGGTCCTTGTGGACTATGACTCAGAAGAGTTACGTCTTGATGACCCTGCCGTGTACAGGGACCTTTCCAAGCCCGTAGGGGCACAGAATCCAAATAGAGTACAATCCCTACGCGATAGGTATGTTGTTTTACCTTGGTAAATAGATGGACGAAATGAATGTACGGACTATTGTGATCTCTCTATTGGTTTTCCAAACTTCTTAGCCAATCACAGAGCTGACTGAAGCTTATTCCGGTTGTCATTTAAAAACTAGGGGTATTTCTGCTCCAACCTGCCCCTAGCATTGAATTTGCCGGTACCCATTTATACACCTGGTTGGAGAGAGGCACTGTGGGAGTTAAGTGTTTTGCCCAAGAACACAACACGATGACCCTGGTTAGGGTTCGAACACGAACCATTCGATTTGAACCCAAACGCCCTAACCATTAGGCTAATTTAACGAACATGGCAAATTTCCTTTACGTAAGTGATATTATAGTCTTGCCCGTAATATGCGGTTGTTTGTTGTTTGATTGCCAGGCAATTTTAAAAGACACTAAAAAGACGCCAAAGAGCTGCAAGTGCGTCTGTTACCTAATTGGCAGAAGAAGTTTGGAAAACTAACTAAAAGATGCTATTTGAGGTTTCAAGTAAACTTTTCCTTGTCGCCACATATCTATTTTCCTTTCAGCTTGCAGCTTATGCGAACAATTTTCGCACTCAATCTGTTCTGTTAAAATTTCACGGAACATACCTTTCCATCCTCTTCTCTTTAGGTACGACACCTTTGAAGATCCATGTGGACTAGTCGCCAAATTTCACTACGGTTCACATTACTCAAGCTCCGCAGGCGTTCTTCATTACATGCTCCGCGTGGAACCCTTCACCACACTTCATGTTAAACTTCAGAGCGGACGGTTTGACTGCGCAGACAGACAGTTTCACAACATCTCTTCCTCGTGGGATTCAATTTACTCCAAAGGCGGCGATGTTAAAGAGCTTATACCTGAGTTTTTCTATTTTCCAGATTTCTTGGTCAACTCTAACAGGTATAATTAACAATTAGCTCGAGATTTCTGTGAGGTGATAGTCGATGAGGCCGAAGGCCGAATCAGCTATCACTTCATAGAAATCGAGAGCGAATAATCTAATCGTTTTGGTAGAATTTCTAGTAGAAGTCGCATAACGGGCAGTTTCCTTTATTTACGGTTCTTGAGAATTCATATATCCTGTAGTATTTCTAAATCTTCCTTGAAACTGTAGAGAAACTAGAAAACGTTGCCATTATGTGGACGACCTCTGGCCACTGCTCTCTTAAGGCCTGTCCAAACGGGAAATGTTTGGCGACCAAACACCATCAAACATTGTTTGGTGACCAAACATTTTACCGTTTGGCCACCTTGTTTGGTGCTGTTTGATCGTGTTTGATCGTGAAAAAATTGAAGGCCATCAAACATTCGATAGTTCTCGTGTTTGATGGCGATGTTTTGTTCGTTTGGACAGCTGTATCAAACACGTTTGGCGCGCGCATGCGTCCCACGCTTGCTCAGCGGCTTGTATCCATAGTTTGATCTGTGTTTGATCAGACATGTTTAAACCGTCTGGCCAGTCACTTCAACATTAGCATGTTTGGTCACCAAACAATGTTTCATGATGTTTGGTCGCCAAACGTGTACCGCTTGGACAGGCCTTTATGGGCAATAGTACACGAGTAGCTCAACCAATCATTTGCTTTAGGAAAACTCATGAAAACTGAGGCTAGATGATTTGGGGGATAAGCTTACAAACAATTGCTGTTTTCTGATTTTGTTGTTGGAAACGAAACATGCAGTCCCAATCACTGTTCAAGTTATTGAGAGGCACCCTCTCCTCGCCTCCACCTACGTCCACCCATGTCGGAAATGGAAATTTTGGAACTTAGTAGGGGCCGATTTTGGAAGAAAAGAAAATCACCGACTAATTCTTTGCATATTGCTACGCTGGTCTATATAATAGTTTTAAGCAAACGTTATATACTCTATTTTCTTAGATTTGATCTTGGCCACCTTCAGCGAGGAGGACCTGTCGATGACGTCATTCTTCCTCGCTGGGCGACCTCGCCTGAAGACTTCGTGTTCAAACACAGGAGAGCTTTGGAATCTGATCACGTGTCATCACACTTGCACGACTGGATTGACTTGATATTCGGCTACAAACAAAAGGGACTCGCTGCAGCTGAGGCACTGAATGTGTTTTACTATTGTACTTATGAAGGTATGCGGAAACGCAGTGAGTGACTGGGCACTACATGTCTCTCAAGGGATTTCAAGGGGACCCCTGTGTTATGTGTCGGCACTGATAACCTACTCCGCGCTGTTAGTTTAACTAGAAAAGTCATGTTTTCTCGTGGTTTTTTGGTCTTTTTAAGCTTCATAGTCAGACCGTCTACATAAGATTGCTGTCTTATTCCGAACAGTCTTTGCGGTCCAAACAGTGTTTTTGTTATTTCTAAGTCTTATCTCTTACATGGCCTGCTATCTTTTGCTGGCCTGTTGGTTGCCATATTCATAAACTTCTATTGCTTAACTTGGTTCCATTAGTCAGAAGAACCAGCGGGGATAATGTATGTGGTCATAGAAATCGTTTGTAATGTCTTGTCTTAATCAGGGAATACAATGTCAAGGTTGCAAAAGGTTCGATAATGGGTGTTTTTGATAATGACCGTCTATTTAATGTCAATTGTTGTTTAAAAATTAAAAATTGTTTTCTGCTCAGTCACAAGTCAGAATATTCATATTTCCGACTTTACCAACTTCTTTCCAATTCTCTTAGTCTACGAACTTCAAAGCCTCAACGCTTCGCCTGAAAAATTTGTTTTGTTTTCACAGGAGCTGTAGATCTTGACGCCATTACTGACCCTGCCGAGCGAGAGGCGACTGAAGGAATGATTAACAACTTTGGTCAAACTCCAATCCAGTTACTCAGCCAGCCACATCCACAGCGCATGTCTGCTGAGGAAGCCGCAAAGTTTAAGGCAGCAAAGAGCGCGGGCACAAGCCGAACGCTGGAGAATGTGTTTGAGAACTTCGATAAGTTGAAGGCATATTTTGTTACTGTAAGTTCTAGTGAAGAGTCAAAGAAGTTGTATTTGGTTCTTAAATCTAACTCAAATTCGCTAGCTCGTGAAAGGTGCTCAGTCACGGCATTTTGATTTATTTTGGCCATTTGCAAAATTACCTTTAAATTGAAGGAAACCTGAAAATAATAGTTTACTAAGATAGAAAAACACCAAAGAGATAATAATAAACCACTAAGGAACAAGATTGGTTGAAGATGGAGAAGATTAACACAGAGTAGTGTGTACAAACTTGAAAAATTTAGGCTAAACGTTTCAAGCTGCGCAAACCGTAACGTAGTTCCTTCAAGTGAGTTCTTCTATCGCCGACGTCACCCAACTGTTTGTTTGGTAGGTATCTGATGCTACAGACCCGCTGGTGTTCACTGCAGTATCCCAGGTGTACACCAGATCACTGATTCATTCAGGCATGCCTGAACACATGATCACTATCAGCCAGAATGGCATTGTGGGATTACAAGACTGGTTGCCTTACTCTAAGGCGAAAACAAAGCCTTTCACCTTTGAACTTGACCCTTCTTTGTCATCAAACAGGTAACATAACAATGACCTTGAAAATATGTTTCAGTGCCATTATTGTTGTCCTCTAGTACAAGAGATCAATAATCAATTTCTTATAATGGTGTCATTGAATTGTCGAGTAGATAGGTGACAAGAATAAAGATAATCATCAACCAGGTAATATTGTCATGATGTGACTAGCAAATTCTCAGAACTAACATAGGAAATGTGTTACAGTCTGTACCCCAGAAGAATTATGTAATGTTTTGACTTTGATACCGAAAAGCAGAAAAATTCACATGTTTAGTCGATATTCAAGACACAAATTAATGCGAAAAGGACACTGCTCTTCTCTTTATTGAAAGGTTATTGTTAACTTTGCTTCTGCTGCAGATTACGCCGTTGTATCGCGGGCCCATTCAGTCCTGACTTGCAGGTTTCATCGCACTTGTTCGCCATTACCCATGATGCCAAGTTGATGATAACCGCTGGACACTGGGACAACAGTTTCCGAGTTTTCAATACAAAGGGAAAACAGCTGGCCAGAATTGTGGCTCATACAGGTATCCATCGTGTGCGTAAAATACCGTCTTAGGGACTAACAAAGAAAAAGCCTGTAAGTGCTGAAAGATTGATCCCATAATATACTTTTTGCGATTTACAGACGTGATTACTTGCGTCTCGTTGGATGACGATGGTCATCACCTGATCACCGGATCACGTGACACCACATGCCGCCTGTGGGAAATCACTCATCAGGGAGGGGTGGCTCAGGAGTTGAAGCGTACGCCTCTGCAGACCTTATATGGTCATGACAAGCCAGTCACATGTGTTGCCATGAGTTGGGAGCTTGACATGGCGGTCAGCGGTTCACAGGTGGGGTGTTTAAGTATAGAGTATGCAAATTCGCGTAATAACGGATTTGAACTTTAGGAAAAAAAGGATTAATTAAATTTAATAGGAGATTTAATAGGAGAATCTTTGTTCACAATATTTCCCTCATTCGCATGAGCGATACAGTTTCTGATGAAGCTACGAAAAAAATCAGTCCTGAATATTGAAAGGGCACAGCACGATTAACAGTTACTGTCCAAGGCATTTGAGCCTGATGTATTGAATACGTTTTGTGGGACGCGGATTTGAAAACTCAAATTTTACAAAGTATGTATGACCTCATTAGGGCTTTTGCCACCCAGAAATTTCGCTGTTTTTAAAAGCCATTTTCTCCTCGAATATTACACCCAAAGAGCCACAAATTTCACCAATTACTACGTTTCACAAGCTCTTTAAATGTTTGGAGTCAATTCGTGTAACTAACTTTGGCTGCTTCCTTTCACTAGGATGGAACCTGCATCATTTACACAGCGCGAAAAGGAGAATATGTGGTTACGCTAAGGCCCATGGGAACGGCTTCCTGTTCACAGCTCAGCCCTTGTCACGTGACCAGCCTAGCTCTGTCCGAATATGGAAACATTGTGGTGTTCTGCAAGCAAGAATCAAATCTTGCCCTGTGTAGATACTCTATCAATGGAAAACTTCTGTCAAAAGACGCTAAATTAAAAGAAGATGTCGTCGATATTTTAATTTCTGGCGAATATCTTGTTACTGGAGGTATCAATGGAAAACTGGAAATCAGGCAGTTACACAGGTTTGAAATCTGTCTTTTAATTTTTTGTGTGTGTTTTACACGCCCCTGTGCGGTACAAAGTAGTGGCGATAGATGGTTGATGATACCATTCCTATGGGAAATTTTCAACAAACGTTTGAAGGGTTAGGAACTGTTAGCATGATCTTTGTACGATCTCCAGAAATCAAAGGAAACTGACCAGAATTTTTTTGGGTAATTTGTGTTAACTAAGCTCGAGGGTCATACAAGGAGAATATCCTTGCTCTTAACAGATTAATGAGTGATTTATGACATGAATTATTGAAAAAATAACTTGACTCAGTGCAGTACTTAGAAAGTATTGGACTGACCGTAAACGTTCTGATTAGCTAATTTAAGGAAGCTACGTCATGGTTTATGCATCTTGAAAAGTTAAGCCTAAATTTTTCAAGCTCTTTGTTTGTAATCCGTGTCCATCTTCTCCATCCTTAACCATTCTCGTTCCTTTATGGTTTATTATTATCTTTTTGGTGTTTTTCTATCGTAGTAAACTGCTATTTTCAGGTTGTCTACAATTTAATGGCAATTTTGTACGTGGCCAAAATAACTCAAAATATCGTGACTGAGCTTCTTTAAATGTGTGTTTCTGTACCTTTGTTGCAGTTTCCAAGTGTTAAAAAAGATGAATCTTTTAGTTCCAATTCGTTCCGTCTCGCTGGCGAGAGGGAACACTCACATCTTCGTTTGTCTCCAAGATGGCAAGCTCATCGTCATTGGTGTAGAAAGCTCGTGAGGTCAGCCACGTCATCGAATATCACGTGACGCACGTGAACGCACGTGACGCAATATGGCAAGCTCATCATCATTGGTGTAGAATTCTCGTGACGTCAGCCACGTCATCAAATATCACGTGACACGTGAATCTCCGCTTAAATGACAATTTCATTTTTTAAATAATCGCCATGGCATCCATGGTTTTCAGGAAGAGAATATTTCAAACGGTCTATCCGTTACCTGTGTGGTCAAGTAGCAAGTTGAAGTGTAAATTTGTGGGAACTGGCTCAAGTTTCCTGTTGGATAATATTGACCCGTCTAGAACTTGCTTGAAACTGAACGCAGTAACGCTAAAGTGTAGTTAATTATATTAGTTTCAACATAACTTATAGTTAGGATTCCTTCACACTGTAATAAAATTCAATTTCAAATTGTTTCATTCCCAGTCGTTAAATGTGACGTCACAGAGGGTGTTGTGTGACCAGCCATGTAACGAGTGACAAGTGTTATAAGACTTTCATTTTAAGAGGCTATTTTTGAGTACCGTGGAAAAATTTCAACTCACCCTGTTAAAAATGTAAACAACTGTCTTCACCAATTCTAACGCTCATTGTAAGATAAAAAATTACTTATTGGAAGTTCCCACTAGAAAGCACAAGTGGAAGTATATTTTAGACACAATGTGTTGTCTTCTGTTCTTAGTAGTTTTTGTTTTTGTTTTTGTTTGTTGTTGTTGTTGTTTTTTTCATTTTGACATCATGTTTGTCAGTTTAAACTATTTTCCCTAGTCTACAAAAACTACAAAATCTAATTTTGCAGATCCAAGATGGCGGATTAAATGATGTCATATACCATAATCAACTACAGAACACCATCTTACCTTGTAGAGCAAGCTCTAGATTATTTAATACATGTACCATAATTGTTTCATTCCCAGTTGTAAGTGTCATAAAAAAGGGAGTGCAAGTGGGGTGGGGTGGGGGGGGGGGTTGGGTGGGGTGGGGTGGGGTGGGGTAGGGTGGGGTGGAGTGGGG
>Ga0126338_10000727_pt1 | contig 19036 bp, 14 predicted proteins | sample OrbCmetagenome_2_FD_92529 | JGI IMG/M metagenome (GOLD analysis project Ga0126338, IMG submission 92529) | Coral microbial communities from Petempiche,Puerto Morelos, Mexico - Orbicella C C metagenome | ecosystem: Host-associated > Invertebrates > Cnidaria > Coral | place: Petempiche,Puerto... | reverse complement strand
TGAGCGCTAGGGCTACCCTAGCGCCAGAGTAACCCTAGCCGCCTACCCGGGACAATTTTTACCGGTTTCCGGCCCTTTGAATGTTGTCTGACAAACCGCTATCGTCGCTTCGATAACAAGAATAATGAAAACATTCCAATTAACTTTGAACATTTTCTTTTATTCGCTTTGAAGCATCCTTCACAGGAATAAGTGTTTTTTTATCTTTTATTTAAACACTTCTCACACAATGAAAGAATGAAGGATGCGAATGCAGCCATAATACTACTGGAAAAATGACCTGAAAAAATTTCAGGCTGAGAAATTTCAGGCCTGAAATTTTTTCAGGTCATTTTTCCAGTAGTATTATGGCTGCATTGAATTTCGCATCCTTCATTCTTTCATTATTTAATTGCTACTGTTGGACATCTATTACCACTTCTCACACAGTTTACAGAGCTACTTACAATGTTTACATAACAGTACTAAACAATTTACATTACTTACAAAGAGATGTACTACAAATATAAGCCTGCACCACTTATTACTTTACTTAGACTACTTTTATTATGGTAGCAATTATCATTATGTTTTATTATGCAATAAAAAACAACAGCTACGAACAAGACTACGACTGGCTTAAAGAAAAGAGTTACAATAAAAGAAGGTTAAAAGAAAAGGACGAAGCGGAGTGACATTTACAGTAATTTTCCCCAGATATTCAAGAATTTATGCAGCTTTCTTTGTGCGGCATAACTTTGCATTAAAATATCAAGTTTGTCTTGGGGGTGGAGAAGAAAGCCTTCAAAACATAAGTTGCCATCACATGAACTTGTCGAGAAGATATGGAATTTTGCAATAAGAAGGGTGACATAAAGTGCCTGTTTATTTTTGATGTTATTATGGCAAACGTATAGGACGTTAGATTCAGTCAAAATGACCACTCACACGAACAAGTTGCTACACCACTGATCTGTATGACCAAGTTTCTTCTTAATCTTCGACGTGGAATCGATTTTTTTTTTCACATGCCACAATCGAACGATTGCTGAGTTGTCAGTGCAGGGTCGTGTTAAGCTTTGCAGTTACAACTTGCTATCGTTGTCCAGCAATAAGAAGGTAACATGACAGCATTCTCTCACTCTGGAAACCGTGGAAAGAAGTCAAAGAAGTAATAAGATGCATCACAGACCGGACAATCGAGCTCTCTAGCAACACCCTTCCATTGTCGGCCAGTTTGTTCACATAAATTTTCCCGGCTGGTGGGGTAGCCCTACCTGTCAAATTTTGCTTGTAAAATCTTTGACCCTCTTTCTAGGGTGATTAACCCTAGCGCTGGGTTATCTTTCCTGCTTGTAATCAGGGCCTTAGAGAATATCTAAAAAATCTTCATTGGTGCAAAATGTCGTGTCATGCAAGGAGCGCGACAACCTGGACCCCTATGATGTCAAAGTACTGTTCTTTGATGGTGTGACTGAAAAATGGCACAGAAGGGCCTCATAGCAATTTTTCCTGGACTATTCTGCCCAAGGGGGCAAGGCGCAATGAGGTTAACACCACGGGAAACACTAACCCGTGAGATAAGGCCAGACCGCAACACCGGGAACTCTACTCTTTGCGATAAGTGCGTGGTTTCTTTAACATCCCCTGTTTAGCCATGTAACACTGAAGATGCAGGAGACGGGGCCTACGATTTATAGCCTTTATCCGAGAAGGCTTGAACGTTTAACCATTTGCAGACGTAATTACAAAGGCAGCACATTCTCCTCAGTTATTTTTCAAGACCCTGTGTGTTGGTCCGGTGTAGGGCTTGAACCCTCGACCTCCGGCATAGCTGAGCTAACCGGGCGGGCTAGGCCTTTCCATAAATATCGGGATATTTTTTGGGCGATATTAAGTATTTTCTGAAATACTTAGAAAATATTAAGATATTTAGAAAATTTAGGGACATTTAGAAATATTTATAGTTTTTTTGACTTAACCGCTGTTTTTTCCTCGCTATTTTCTTGAAACCCATTATACAGGGGCGTAGCGAGCCATTTTTTTCCATTTAAGCCCAAATTGTACAGCGTAAGTCGTATATCAAACTTTGCCAAAGTCCAAAAAAAAAAACAACAACAACAACAGTCAACTAAATTTTCGTGCGCAAAACTATTTCAAAGTTCTGCTTTGTTAATAACCTTTCAGCATTTTTTCATGTATAAGATTGAAAGTTATTATTTTGTTTTTGAAAATAAAACGTTGACACAGCGTTGATTCGCTGTTGAATAGTAAAACTGAAAAATATATGGCCTTTCGGCTACTAAACTGAAAAAAGAAATATTTACAGAAATTCTAGTTAAGCCCGTGCTTAATGGCTTAAAGGCTAGCTACGCCCCTGCCACACTCAGGCCCCGTCCACAGGTATCCGGATATTTTTTAATCCACAACTTTTTTTTTCCGGATTCAAAAATTTCCCCATCCACACGCATCCGGCGAATTCGGCAGCGAATACGGATATTTTTGCTACTTGTGGACGGGGAAATTTTTGAATCCGGAAGGAAAAAGTTGCGGATTCAAAAATATCTGGATACTTGTGGACGGTGCCTCAGTTCTATGCCAGAAATAATCCAGTTCAGCGAATCCCTACTTGAAAAATGTATTCCATATCACTAACAGCGCTAAAGCAGTAATTTTCCAAAATAAAGATGCTGGTAGCATCAAAGTGATGGAATTTTCTTCCTCAGCTCCTACTCAGTGCAATTGCAATGCGAGAAGCGTTTGAAAATTCTAAGTGTTTACGTTTCAAAATCGCTTTTTCTTTTTTTTTCAACAGAGATATTTAGAGGGATTTTCGAAACATTTTGTGTATTCGAGATATTTTGTGATATTTGGATTTTTTTTTTTTTTTTTCAGAATTCCTGGAAAGATATTTTAAGCGATTTTACGAGATACGTTATTTGTGGAAAGGCCTCGAAGGGCATAAAATGACCCAGGGGTCCCCAAGGGAAGGCTTTATTATTATTATTTTGGTTTTTTTTTAATTTCCCCCGCCCCCACCCTCCACGTGGGTGTGAAAGCCACGTGCTTAGTACGTGACGTCACGTTGGTGCGGTTACTCGGCCGGCTGTCGACTGACATCTGAACAGAAAAACTCTTTGAGTGCAAAGAGTTCAATTGTCGTTCGCTTTTTCCCCAATTTTCATCAATCATTTCAAATATTTCATTCGAAAGCTTGAATCCACTGTTTCTTCCGTTATGAGTCATGTGTCCCCAGCAAACTTTCAAGCTCTAGACCAGCGGGTAAGTTAAAGATTTGGGATCTAGTCGTGGTTTGATAGACAAAGGCACATGGCAAAAACGCAAATGGCGTCTTCATATTTCCTAAATTTTTCCTAATTCCGGCGTCCAGAAATTTTACCTTGGAGTTTCCTTTGTAAATGTTAGGTACCGTTGATGTTTCAAATGTAACCTATATGTTGTATTTCGTCGTAGTTCGCTGGTCTGGACTTGAATTCGGGCGCCGTCCCCGTAAATCAACGCGGCGTCGATCCAAAGTCTCATCAAGGTAAGCTGAAGTAAAATTTATATTTGCTCTTTACAGGGAACTTAATAGGTATTGAGCCACGTAATCGAAAAGGAAATAAGTGGTAGAAAGTAGTAAATTGTATTCACCATTCAGCGAAGAACAATACACATACACAGGAACGATGATGCTCTCTTCAGATATTTTTCGCTGTCGCCACGGCGGCCGGCTTGGATTACTTGCAATGAAGTATTTTTTTTCGCGCTGTGGTCTTTATATTTTAATGAAGGTCATTACTCTATCTTGCAATTTTCCAGAATGGTTTACCGATAGACGTTTGACTGTGACAATAGTTTTGGGGTTACGTTTTTCTCTGAACTTGTGAGCTATTTTCCAAGCTTATTACTTACATTTTTTTTCTCCTTTTGGTTTTCGCCTACCTTTTAGCTAATCTTTCTTTGTCTTAGTACAAGCTTATATGCTTAGGAGCGATATATTTGAGGCCGGTTTCAAACTACAGCAGTGAATCTCCCAATCACAGAGTCTAGACATATTCTTTTAAGTACACTTCTAACTTGACAAGCTAAATAGCAAGTCTTTCAGGATACCTGGCATAAAATTCAAAGATTGTCAAAATTTCTCAGTGAATATGATACAAGTCTTATTTTATCGATTGGGTTGATCGGTAACTATACGTTTTTCATCGGAAACACAAGTTTAAGTTCCATGGAAGTCATTTTTCAAACAAAAGCAAAGTGTTGCATAAGAAAAAAAATCGGAGAAGGTTTTAAAGAGAACCACTGTAACACAAAAGAATATATTTGTTTCCGTCTGGTTGAGTTGAACTATAATAATTGACTCATCGTAGTTAAACAATGGAAATCATTGTCAGTCATGTATTGGATATATACAAGGACTAGTTGACCCGCCTAGCAATTTCTCAATGTTCGAGTTCTTGGTCATATTTGCAAGATACCAGAGGAAAGAGAACTGATTTAATGTACAGAGATTATATCAATTGCTAATTATGCTTTTAAATAATTATTGAAACTATCCAGTACAACCATCCCACTAACCCTGCGATTAAAACAACCATGTTATTATGGCCACTTTTTTTGGCCAGAAGAAAAAGATTGGTCATTTTCCTTTAAGACCACAATTTTGATAGGACAACAATATCTTGGTCAAGAAGGTGGTTGCATTATAAACAAGGTTTGGCTGTATTATATAGTTTTGTGCAAGGTTTGTTACTTTGTTTCCAAGGTACTTATCATGACAGCAAATTTTGTTGTAAAACAATGGCGTACCTATGTAAAGCGAAGTTCTGTTCAGACTTATGTATTGAAACATTATTCAGACTGTTTCTTCACAATGTCTCACAGATGTTTAACCATACATGTTTGAAATGTATTTTCCTAAATGCTAAAATAACTGCTCCTGTTTGCTCTATTATTTGTTACAACTTGGTGGTTTTTGTGTGTAGAACGATACGTGCCGCCTCACCTTCGTAACAGATCAGGTCCTCCTCCAAACCGAGGAGGCTTCCAAGAGCAAGCCTTCAACCCAGGACCACGGGACTTCCAGCCCAGGGATCCTTACAGAGGTTTGTGTGCTTTCTGCAATTCAAAAAAGCCTTGTACATATACCTGTGTGATAACAAGCATTGAGGAAATGATAGTGAGAATATGTATATAAGTGAAATCTTGATAGAAGTCATTTCACTGATTTGTTTGCTTGCAAAGAAACTAGTTTCTGACATATTGGTAATGTAAGGTAAACCTGCCAGACATTATCATTGTTTCTGCAGTGTGAACAAACTGAGAGTGCTGTTTTTGCCCTGGACGGAATGAAAGATCATCACAGATTACCCCCTTCTCCAACCCACTGCCCCCCCTGCCCCGACATTTTGTCAGTTTGCCATAACAGTTCCCCAATACCCATGTATTCCTGATGACCTTGGGCAGTTCACTAACCTGGACCACTTGACCATTAGACCACTGTGCCTCCTGTTGAGTGATAAATTCGTTTGTTTACATGTTCTTTACCAGATGGTTTTTACCAACAACAACAGTTCTATGGAGGGTATCCTCCCCGTGGTGGTGGACGTGGATATGGGAACCCTGGTATGTACTATGGCCGTGGAGGAGGAAGTGCCTGGCGAGATCGAGGCGATAACAAGGGGCCCTCCAGGGCACCTACCAATGGTAAGGATGGTTTGTTTTTTGTGTTCTCAGGGTAAAGCCACACTTTGGTTAGCAATATTTTAGTGTGTCTGTTAAAACTGATGGGCCTGAGTTTTTTTAGTTGAGACACTGAAAAGTAAAAATCTTCTAATGACAACAATTTGATATGACAACTTTCAGTTGTGTACTTAATAAAATCACACGTTTTCTTTTTATCCCACGTGTCCTTTTATTGATTGGCTTATTGTTAAGAGTTTTGTTGCTTGTTACATGTTAGATTATGGAAGAAATACACAACCACCACCAGAGGATTGGTCTAAGTTATTGCCAAAGAACGAACGCATTGAAAAGTAAGAGCAGTTGTAAACAACTAAAAAGAAATTTCATGTGCTGTTACCTACACATATAAGTAACAACTAGTGTACTGTATTTACTTGATTAAGCGCCGCCCCCATTTAAACACTGTCCCTGATTAAGCACTCTATACGCTGTGTGAGAGCATAAATATCAAAGAATGCCAACCTGGAATAAGTGCTGTATTCATTTACACCATGTGGTGCTTAGTTGAAGCATCGTCAGACTGAATTGTTCAAGAAGTCAAGCTAATAAACAAAGGCAATGTTTTTCAGTCTGAAATACAGTGTGTAACTATATTTGGTTGTGAACTAACATAATTTTGGTTGTTATCATTTACAAATGTTATGATTTTTTAAAGAGTGAATGTTGTCCTAAAATACGCTCCCCCTTAGTTAGCACTGCTCAGTTAAGTAAATACTATAACTAACAGGCCAGTTTACCAAGCTGATGTGGAATTAACTGAAAGAGCTTTGTGGTAAGGTTTATGTTGCATTTGCAGGGAGCTTTTCAGCAAGCATAACACTGGAATAAACTTTGATAAGTATGAGGATATTCCTGTTGAAGCAACTGGACACGAGGTTCCCCAAAACATTGAGTTGGTAAGCATCCTGTTTTGTTGAAATGGTAAAGTAGACTGCCGTGTTTTCTTCATGTTTTTTCATTTCCATAATAATTAGATGTGAAGCATTTATTTTTAAACAAACATTGTCTGGTTTCTTTACCTATTTTTTCTTGCCCTGATATGATAAGTTTTTCAGACTAATTGCTACAACCATTGGGAAACAATTCAGATCACATCGTACCTCAGAAGTGGCTGGTTAACATTAGTGATTTCTACATTACTTGCACATTATTTTGTTACATGTGAATGTGCATTTAATACTCACTCTCTTCTTGTTTTTGTAGTTTTCTGATTGTGACCTTGGGGAAATTTTGCACCACAACGTTGAGGTGTGTGTATTTTTCCATGTCTGGTACATTAGGTTTTTCTTCTTGGTTCAAGTGTGATTACATTGAAACTTAATACCAGCCTGTCAACATAGTTATTGTTGACTTGACTTTTTGACAGACTAAACAAAATAAGTAACATCCATTGGCGTGTTGGCTAATAATATTAACAAAAGAAAACTTACCCTCTTATTGCGACACAAGGAATTGTGGTTTTCTGTTACCATGAGAGCTAAGTTTCTTTGGGAATGTCCAATCAGAAACTGGAAAAGGCTCGGAAAATGTTGGAGGACTTGGAAGATTACTTTTAAGACCATCCAAATTGCTTTAAAAAAATGCATCCTGCAGGTTTGGAGAAGACCACAATACCACATTTCAAGATTAAAATTACTGAAATATAGCAAGAAATATTGTTCAATATGGCAATACTGCAAATCCCAATGTAACCTTATATGTTTATGCCAAGTTCAACATGTTAGCCACAACGCCATCCCTCTATTTCTCCCTTCAAGAACATCAAAGCTCATTCCTTATGGCACTATTTGATTACTTCAGTTTCTTTTACTAATATCAAATATTTTTTATCTGCTTTTAACTTTCATTGTAGTTGGCCAACTACTCCAAACCTACTCCAGTTCAGAAGTATGCTATACCTATTGTGAAGAGCAAGAGGGACTTGATGGCCTGTGCCCAGACTGGTAAGTCTGCTTCATCTGTACCTTCCTATCACATTTTGTCATATTTAATTCAAAATTGCATTTTTCAAACCTAGGGTTCTCCCTTAAAGTGATTTTGTTGATCCTTTCTGTGCATAATGTTTCACATCAATTAGTGAGCACCATCAGATGTACACTTCTTGATTGTTGAATGCTTACACTTTCTATGTTTGTAACCCATTTGCAGAAACTTTAATATCATATCAACTACTCTTCCATATGTAAAGGTGGATTTGTCAAAGTTTGTCATTCAAGGGACAACAATTCCATGCAAGAAATTAAGTGTCAGTCTTTGTCCTCATTAATGAGCTATCACTGTGAAACTGTGAACTTTTTTTCCAGGTTCTGGGAAAACTGCAGCTTTCTTGATTCCTATTCTAAGCAGGATATTTGAGGAAGGTCCTCCACCACTTCCAGATGTAAGAAATTTTAATTGTGCAGAGCCAGCATGGTATCAGCTTATGTTGTTCACATTTGATGTTCTCAACCTTTATTCCATACATTCATTATGTAGTCTGGTGAACTTTTTCTAAACTGAGTTCTTTTTCAGTGTCAAGGTTCTTCTTCAGTGGACTCCATATTGATAATAGCTATCATACTATTATTTGGCTACTTCATTAACAGGGGTGCCTTTTTTAACGAAGCAAAGTTCAGTCCATTCCTGTCACCTTGCAGTAAGACATACAATGTATTAAAATGATATTTTCTCACTTTGACACTAGGCTCGGCAGCAGTCTCGCCGAAAGCAGTTCCCAATAAGCCTTGTTTTGGCACCCACTAGGGAACTGGCCTGTCAAATCTTTGATGAATCCAGAAAGGTAACCAACATGACTTGATTTACATGTACATTTGCAAAGTCTTAGTGTTTCAACCTCAGTGATTGAGGTTAATAGCATGCAGCAACATGTAACAAGAAGCAGTATTGTTGATATTGTAGGAGGCACAGTGGCCTCATGGTCAGTGTGCTCATCTCAGGATCGAGCGGTCTGGGTTCGAGCCCTGTCTGGGAACATTTCGTTGTGTTCTTGGGCAAGACACTTTACTCTCACAGTGCCTCTCTCTACCCAGGTGTATAAATGGGTACCGGCAAACTTAATGCTGGAGGTAACCCTGCAATTGACTCGCATCCCATCCAGATGGGAATAGAAATATTCCTAGCCGCTTCATGCTACAGAAACTGAGATAAGCTCCGCTTGGTCCATATGCAGACTTCACCTTTACCCTTTACCTAGACTTTTTTAGAAATGCTGTGTCTTTACAAAGCACAAAATGTTCACCCTCATTTTGCTTCTTTCAAGTCAATTGTGTTTTCTCATCTCTCTTATATAAAGTGTCTCATTTGTTAGTTACAGTTTTGTTAGGTTAAGGCCACTTGACTGAAAATGAGGTGGAATCCCGATTTTTCGAACCTCCAAGGGAAACAAAAATTGGTTTGAAAAATCAGATAGTTCAAGAAATCGGGGGTAAAATTACAGTGTTCATCAAAGGAGAGTAAAACAACTTTTGGTTTGAGTTATCGGGAGGTTTGCAAAAATAAGGATTTGAGAAATTGTGATTCCACCCTAGTTCTCAAAGAGATGTAAAGGAAGTGCAATACTATCATTTCTGGATTCTACTGAAAGACGCAAGACTTTGGAGACAGGTCATGTTGACAGATAATCTTCTTTACCTTAACAGTTCTCATACAGGTCATATGTGCGACCTTGTGTGGTGTATGGTGGAGCTGACATTGGTGGCCAGCTGAAGGAGCTGGATCGTGGTTGCCATCTTCTGGTGGCCACACCCGGTCGTCTTGTTGACATGCTGGACAGGGGACGAGTGGGGCTGGACTCTTGCAAGTGAGAAAAGCAATTGTATTCTGTGTTTAGTCTTGTTAAATTGCATCTGTCCTTGAAATCATTGCACAGTATTTCTCAACCTCACTTATTTTAAACTTGGTTGTAGTAAGTCAATCTTAAAAAAGAAGAAAACATTTTACCAGAGGAATTGCTAACTTGTGAATATGGTACAGTTTGTTTATTTTATTTTTTTTTTTCAAATTCTTTAATCCTACAATTAAATAACTAGCATGTAGTCAAAGAAAAAAGAACCTTAATGAAACTCATCACAAATAGATGAGCTTGGGAACTGGTGCCTTAAAGGTTAGCGGGGAGCCAAAGCCATAAGCTGCTAGGAGGCATCCATGACAACCCTGGAAAGCAGGAACCACCCAATGAGCGTCCGCTAACCGGCACCGTCACACTGAAAGAAATTCAGTGGAAACTACTTACCTGAAGAATACTTACCCTGACCAAGAACAAAACAGGAGGGAGGAGAGGGTGCAAGAATCTGTAATGATTCGTGAGCAAAGCAGCGCAACTGATCCGCAACAATCAGCTGAATACACTACAACAATTATGCAATGAACCATAAACACCTGCAAAACCCCTGCAAAACCCCTGAAGGCCGCCCCACAGGTCACGTACTCCCAAATGGGGAAACCGCTGGCTGCATAAGCTCATATTTAACTTGCCTAAATGATATTAGCTGGATGGACATGCTAGCTGGCTACATTAGCTTGAGTTTAACCTTGCCTAAATGATATTTAGCCACATTTAAAAAAGTACAAATGTGAATTTTGTTAGGTTCCTTGTCTTGGATGAAGCTGACCGCATGCTGGACATGGGATTTGAGCCACAGATACGCCGCATTGTTGACCAAGACACTATGCGCAAAGCTGGTGAACGTCAGACGCTGATGTTTAGTGCCACATTCCCTAAAGAAATCCAGGTATCATTTAGTTTTCCATGTCCTTGCAAACAAAATTTCATCTTGTGACTTTAGGCATATGAAAAGATACCTCTTTGAACAAAGCAGTCATTCTTAACAGTTATTCTTTGTTGGTGAAAGACTGTAGTATGGCCTAAAGATAGAAAGTTCACTGGGCTAATGTGCTACATCCTTAAGTGCAGTACGTATTGCCCAATCAACCATTTGGTATGAACTATTGTATGTACAGTTAATTAAAATGCTCTTTTTTGCCTTCCAGATGCTTGCTAGAGACTTTCTAGTGAACTACATCTTCTTGGCTGTGGGTCGGGTGGGTTCAACTAGTGAGAACATCACACAGAAGACTATATGGGTTGATGAGTATGACAAGAGGTCATTCCTGCTGGATCTGTTGACTGCTTCAGGTCTGTAGATTGTCTGTCTCTTTACTTACATTATGCCAGTAGTTTACCAGGGACTGTGCAACAAGCTCTTAATTCAGCCATCAGTGGCTGTCAGCACCAATAGCTTAGTTTACAACAGGTTACCCTAGTGTTGTTTAATAGGGGGTGGGGGTTACACACTTTACTCTTCTACCCTCTTCTACTCCCTTTCTAGGAGTATGATTTGGTATCAGTTCACCTGACAGATGTGCCAGGGATATTAATGGACAGATCATTATTTTTTGGAGGGGGGCTGGGCAATTTCCAAAAAAAAAAAATTCTTACACAGCAAAAACTGCTGAAAAAAAAATTGTGCAAGGGGAGCCAAGTGCTTTATACCATCCAGGTCATGTGTTTGACTTGGAAAAAAAAATCCTTGCACAATCTAAGGGTGAGAAAAAAACTTCATGCTCCAAAAAATTGCCCAACCCCACCCCCCCCCCCCAACTTAAAAAAAAGGTCCATCCCTTACTTGTAATGGACTTATATACCAACAAAGCGGGAGGCAGTGGTGTAGGTTATGGGTCTGGTGGCACTACATGTAGACGTTGAGAACTACATCTATGTGCTGGCTTTGGACCGGCTGAATTTTTGACTTTGTATAGAGTACCAGTGCAAGCTTATTGTGGTTAATTGTGATGTCATGTTCTCTTGAAGGTCCCAGATCTCTGACACTAGTCTTTGTAGAAACCAAGAAAGGGGCTGATTCATTGGAGGATTACTTGTACCGTGAAGGCTATGATGCAACCTCTATTCATGGCGATCGCTCTCAGCGTGAGAGAGAGGCAGCTCTGCAGTCATTCAAGTCTGGCCGCACACCAATTTTGGTGGCCACAGCTGTAAGTAAATCAGGTGGCTCAGTAATTGTGATAATCTCTGGTGTCTTTTAATCTTCATTCAGGAGTATACAAAGTGTCATAAATTCACTTGCATGTCCTTACCAATTATCAATTGTGTATTTGAATCATCATATTCTCACTCGGCAATCCCTTAAAACTGTATAATGTAGTTTTTAATTAATGTACATGTAATGTTTGCATTTAGATTGATATACTGTTTTACTTACTGAAGATTTTAACTAAGTTTTTTACATGAAATGATCGATTGATTCATCAATCAATCAATCTAAGGGTACATTACAAACTCACAATGTGACCAGCTCTCAGTTGGCTTGATAGCGTAATTGGAAGAAACCGCACTGGAGTCATAAAGGTCTTGAGTTTAAATCTGGTTCAAACCTGAATATTTTTCAGGCCTTAGTTTTGCAAATGTTTAAGTTCTCTGCAGATCTCTCGTATCTATAAATGAATTTTATTGACTGTTGAAGCTATTCCTGAGTGTGTTTTAAATACCTTGGAAGAAAACTCGAGTGAGTCCTATATTTTCTTCTCTGCGACCACATGAACTGAGCTACAATAATTTTTTTCTTGATAGGTTGCTGCTCGTGGCTTGGACATTCCCAATGTACGCCACGTAGTAAACTTTGACATGCCAACTGACATTGAGGAGTATGTTCACCGCATTGGCCGTACAGGACGTGTAGGACATACTGGTAAAGCAACACAAGTTTCTCAAGTCATTCACTTTTTTCAACAACTTCTGTTTGGAATTCATTAGTAACTAACCTGATTGTATTAAATGTTGTTAGGTCTTGCCACATCATTTTTCAATGACAAGAACCGCAATGTAGCCAAGGACCTTGTTGAGCTGTTGAATGATACTAAGCAGGAAGTCCCAGGCTGGCTGGAATCCATTGCTTATGAGAGTAGTCAGAACTCAGGCAGGAACCGTGGAAGGAGGTTTGATATTACTTGATTTATCCTCAGGTCTCTATCAGTAGAAGTGGGTTGGCTTCATGGTTAGTGCGCTCGACTCCAGATCAAGCAGTCCAAGTTTGAGCCCTGGCTAGGACATTATGTTGTGTTCTTGGGCAAGACACTTAACTCTCACAGTCTCTCTCTCCACCCAGCACAAATGGGTACGACGAATTTAATGCTGGGATAACCCTGTGATGGAGTAGCATCCCATCCAGGCGGGAGTAGAAATATTCCTAATTGCTTCATGCTACAGAAATCAGGATAAGCTCTGGCCTGATGGGCCCCTTGGCTCATATGCAGCCTTAACCTTTTTTCTCTGTTATTTCGCTATTGCTTTGTCCAATATTGACAGAAAATCATCATTATTTTTCCAGCAGGCAATCAGCTGGTGGCTTTGGGTCACGGGACTACAGGCAGCACCATCACCACCATGGGGGTGGGGGTGGTGGGCCCCACTATGGAGGGTACGGTGGAGCTGCATATTGGAATCATAACCGCTATGCTGGAGGCGCTGGAGCACAGGATTGGTGGAACTAGTGCTGTGATGCTACCACCAAAAGTTGTTACATCATGTTTTCTTTGTTTGGTTAATGTTACAGGTGTTAACCACTTTTATTCTCTTTGATGAAATAAGTTAAATTTGGGACTGTTGCATTGGCAATATCTGGCATCAAATATGGCATCTTCAAATTGATTGGTGAAGTGTTGTGGAAAAGCGTGTACAAAGGTTTTCCATAGCGGCAGCTTATTCAGTGGATGGACACAGCTTGTGGTCAGATAAAGTATAAAGACCACTTGTGGTTTTCACAAATGTCAGGCTGTAAGGGTGACACATGCAGGAACCACATACTTCAGTGTCAAACTCTCTGTTCGTGATTTCTCTGGAAATCCTCAAGGAACACAACAAAATTCAGTTGGCTTGTTCAGTTCTCGTTCAAACTGCTGCTTATTAGACAGTGCCACAGCAATCTTCTGCTGTCGTTGTTTTCAAGTTCAGTCAAAAAATGTCTGGTTGATATTTTTTTCATGCAAAGTTCATTTGGTACACAATGAATTGGGCAACTGTGGATCAAGATACACTGACTATTTAATATCTTTGGCGACATTATTTTGAAAGTAAGTGTTGTTAAAAGGGTTACATTATCTGTGTTGACACAGATACATGTGGTCATTATCTCATTGTAGTTGATACTTAAACAAGTTATTTTCTTTGGGACTTTTATGGACATTGGAAAGGGGCTCATTTTGTGAGAGGTCCCGTATTTATATTTTGAATTCGGTCCTTGCATGGAAAGTCCATTTTGAGATGGGCTTCTTTCCTTAGCTTTTGTACTAATTTTGCCCCCAGTTACAGATTATTTCTCAGTTCTACAACTTTTGGGAATTTTCCTCAAAAAGCCTATTTGTGACAAACGTTACTTTTATGCAGTCCTAGGAAAAGAGTCACTGTGTTGGGCAAGAGCTCAAACGTCTTGTTTTTCGGAGCTTCTCCTTATTGCATTAGCAGTTACAAACAACATGTAGTTAAGCACAAAGTTAATTACTCTCTGTAAGCACAGAGATTATGTTTTGAAAATTTAAGAAATTTTCAACCAGCTGTTTAGGTCAGAAAAATTCCTAGCGAGCCAACCAAGTGGATAAGAACTTGGGAGATTTCTGAACAAGCAGTTTATTGCAATTACAAAATATGAAAAATCCAGTGGATGAATGTGGACTCACTACACAACACATCTTAGTTAGGTCAACTTGTTTTATTATAGATACTGACTCTATGGGCAAAATTGTGAAAGAATTTTGTCTTAACATGTCTTGAGAGCAGAACAGAAGACAGAGTTTTCCTGCTGTTATTTAGTGTCAATCCTTGATGAAAACGTTTCATTCATCTCGGTTCTACAGATAGATAGTACCCTAGTTCAAAATAGTTCGTCTGAAAAGTATTTATCATAGAACATGGCCCTTGAGACATTAGACGGAATATAGATATTATTATATAGAAGTATACAATGTCTTTTGATTAAGACTGCCACTAAGAAACACAAATAGATATTCGAGAAGTGAGATTTAAGCACAAGGGATAAATGTATTAGCTTTGTGCTTTAGCAGGATACTGTTCATTGTGCAAAGGGATTTTTAGTGCCTCTTGTATTCTGAGTTTAAGCAGGAAAACTCAGGTTTTAGTTTCATGTGTGTATAAGGGTCATAGTAGGCAGATTTTGTAGTCATTGTAACAAGATAACGTTATTTTGTAACGGATGACGTCCACTATAAGATTATTTTGTAATATTGCAGATCGCTCTGCTTTAGACTAAGAAAAGTTGTGTCGCCAAAGTATTTATGGATTTAAACTAAAGTACCAGAAGAAAAAATGTTCCCGTTTTCGAAAATCAGAAAGGTTTTAAACAAATAGTTTCAAAGAATATTTTATTTACAAATTCTTGCATGAAATTAAGAAAACAGTAATAATTTATGACGCCTTTTTTTGCCTTCGTCTGAAAAGGGCCAAGAAAGTGAAGAATTTCACTTTTTCATGCAGTTAAATTGAAAAGCATTTGTATCAACAAGGATAAAGCAAGCATCAAAAAGACACTGTAATTATATTGCATTTAATGAAAGTACAATGTAAATTAAAAATAAGGCGTCAAGACTAGTGCTCAAGAACATTCATTATTTTTAAGACCATTATGCATTAAGCCGGAATTATTGATGCTTGTGAATTTGTTCCTACATAACCTTTAAGATGTTTTTCTTTTCAGATGTTTAATTTTTGTTGAGTTACAAAGAAATTGAAAATGTGGGAAATGAAAATCAAGGTTTCCATGTTCAGTTGGTTATCCTTCTTAAAGTTAAATTAGAATACACTTAAAAAAAACCTTTCTAACTACAAAGTGCTCTAACTGAACGGAAAATTCTTAGTTTACTGTTAATGATCTCTAGAGTATTTATATTGGTCAGAAAACGGGAAAAGTTAAGCAGAGAAAAAGTCACTGTACCCGGGTGGGATCAACAAGGTAGCCTTTCGAAAATCAGAAACTACAACTGATATTCTGCAAATGTCAGGGATTTAGATGCTAAGAATTTAACTAAGTATAACTTGTGGTAAAAGCCAAATTTTGTTCCAAAGCCACTTATGCCTTGCACCCTATACATCTGTCCAAGGTAAAGCCGTGACACACATGACGTAATATACTCGAGGTACGACACACGAGAGATTTTGTGACGAGTCACGGAAGTCACGCCAACGTGTTACCATATAGCATGAAGTTGAAGATTGCTTTGGGAGAAAGTTTGGCCTCTATCAGGGTACTTTTGCTTACAAATCTATAAATTGTGTTCAGAGGTAGCACGATACCTGATAGCGTTCTATCAACACAGTTGCTGTAGCCTTCATATTTCAGTTTAAGTATATTCTGTTTATGCAGGTTGTTTTTTGGGGGAAGAGTTCACTGCCAAGGCAGTCAGGTTATTTGTATTTGATGTCAGAAGCCAATAAATTATTACCATTATAGTGATAATTATGTTTCCCGTACTTGTGTTACGTCGGTTATCGTATTCATTAATCAACTCAAAAAAAACAAGGGAAAAATTTTCTCTATTTTATTTAAAAAATTTTGAAAAGAAAAAAAAAAAAAAAAAAGAAAATGTGTTTACTTTGATCAACAAAACGGGAATTCAATTTTCTTGAGCTATCATTACGTTAACAGCGCGTGCTAGTTCTGTGTTTCTATCGAGTTTTATTATAAAACTCCCATATAACAGGGATGGCGGTGCTCATCGTACCTCTTAGGGTTTAAAAAAGCGGTTTTGTACCTGTTAGGGTGTCCAGCCTAAAAAGGTCCACTGCGGAAGCTTTTACGGTACCGTTAAGGGTATTGAGCCCAAAAAAAATGACGATAGATGATGTTTGTTTTAGAATTGGTACCTCTTGGAGATGAAAAAAAAATTCAAGCCACGCCCACAAAGCAGGATCTTGGTACCTCTTCGGGTTTTTTTTTTTTTTTTTCAAAATTTCCGACGAGTACCCCAGTCCTCCGCTGACATTCACTGTTGCTTTGAGAGGCCCTCTCTGTTGGGTGACCTAAATTGTAATTTATTACCAGACATCGTCGATAATAACTCTTCCCACCTTGAATATTATGGATATTTATGGTCTGACTCAACTGATCACTGAACCTACTCGAAATACGAGTCCGAGAATGAGATTGCCGCGAAAATTATTACTGCGCAACTCAAGGGTCGAGACATTTTAATTGGCTTATCGCAGTTTGCAGATCTTTGACTTGGGTTTTAAAATAAAATCACGTTTTTGTGGATAACTCGTCCGCGTTTTAAGTTTTCAAATTAATTTTTCATAGAAAATTCAGATAAAGTAAAAGTCTTGAATTTGCTGTGAAAAACATTTTTTGGACAAAAATCAGCCCTTGAAGGTCTAAAGTAACCTTTCAAAAACAACTATCGGCCTACATCTGTTATACCTGCTGTGGCCAAAATCTTTGAAAACTTTGGCATATTGTACAACATGAATTGGATTGGATTTGTAAAACATGGCCGAGGTTTGCTCAACTCTTTAATTTTTTTCTTTTTTGTTCGTCCATCATAATTAAAAATTTACGTTTCACGGAACCGGAGCAAAGTCCAGAGATCATAGCAGGATGTTCTGCGCGCCAGTTAAAACGCACTTGTTGTTGACCTTTGACCGAACTAATTTTGCAGACTTTAATTTCGAGGGAAAGTTACGGCACTGCGCACAAATGTTCTACGTTCCCAGGTGTTCAAAAGAAGCAGGTATGCTAAGTTTCCATTGAGTGTGGTTAGCTCGAGTCCTCGCAACTAACTTGTCTAACTATCCGAGATGTGAAAGACAAGCCAGCTAATGGCTTTAAAGTTTTCAGAATGTGTCCTAATTGCTGAAAGGTAACTTCTGAAACAAACCACACAACTGACTGTTTATGAAGCTTCGTAGCAGGGGTAAACTGTAGGAAAGGTGAAGAAAGAGCGAGGATAAGGTGAGGGGCGTTTTTCGCCTCCCCCCTCTCCCCCCCCCCCACCTCCCTCCCCTACCACTTCCCCGTTTACGCCCGCAACGCACGCTGGATTGCTTTTACTATCGTCACTCTTTCATGACCAGATCTCCGGCAGAGGTGTAATAGAGGGGTTTAAGGGGAAGTGGGTGAGAGTTCCATGGGGGTTGGAGTGATCAAGTTCGCAATTAAAGCGTGCATGGGTGTGAAATGTGGATGATATGGTGGAGCAAGGCGTTACAAAAACATAGGGAGGGGAGGGTCGTTAGAAAAAGGAGAAGACTGGCAGAGGGGGAAACTGAGTGGAAAGTGTAAAAGGAGGAGTTGACGATGGAGGATATAACAATAAATCGAAGCTCCGGTAAGAGTATAAAGAAGAAAGCAAGCGCAGTAATTGAAAGGTAAATGTTGAAATAGAAGATAAGCCGAAAAAAACGAATTATATGATGGTTTGCATGTAAAAAGAGAAATTTTAACACTTGCTTAATCAAATGTCATTAAAGTTTTTCGAGCCAAGGACTTCCCTTTTGATTAGAAAATGAACGTCCGACCAGTGCGCTTAGATTGCAACAGAAAATTTGGCCGAGTGACGCATTGTAAGATAAAGATAAGATAAGAACTTTATTAATGTGTCGAAGTCGCTAGCATACAATGTATACTAATTGGGGACACCTAACTACGATTACTTATCTAATAATTAATAAAATATGAAATACGTGTACGTATGTAAGTGTTTTAAAACATATATATAAAACAAACAATGAGTCATGCGGTAAGATCAAGTGTTAGTTGTTACATAAAGAACAGTCTTTACAAGTACTGTCCAGCAGGCTTGTGAAATCAACCAATTTGATGCGCTTTTTAAAAGTGTGCAATGATTCAGATTCGGTGATGATTGAAGTCGACAAAAATGATCTACACTTCGGAATGATACAAGTTCGTTCTGAGCCGCGCGGAATTCTCAGCGATATGCTAACAGATCGTAGCAGAAATAATGGAGATGCGAAAACCCTGAAAGCCTAAATAAGCGATAAGAGAACTATAAAAAATACTGAAAATGGTATAGGTAACAACTGGCTTGGGTTTGTTAGAAATCAAGTTGTGTTGGTCATTGACTTTTGTATCATTTGGTGGCTCCTAAAGGAGCCGTTTGTTTTGGCGCGAAACCCACAAAGTGAGTTTACTTGCTGCTGGTGTATTTGGTCACAGCCTTGGTTCCTTCACTCACGGCGTGTTTGGCCAGTTCACCGGGCAGAAGCAGCCTGATGGCGGTCTGGATCTCGCGGGAGCTGATGGTTGATTTCTTGTTGTAGTGGGCAAGG
>Ga0126338_10000726_pt1 | contig 19050 bp, 11 predicted proteins | sample OrbCmetagenome_2_FD_92529 | JGI IMG/M metagenome (GOLD analysis project Ga0126338, IMG submission 92529) | Coral microbial communities from Petempiche,Puerto Morelos, Mexico - Orbicella C C metagenome | ecosystem: Host-associated > Invertebrates > Cnidaria > Coral | place: Petempiche,Puerto... | reverse complement strand
AACTCGCGTTTCATGTTATTTGGTATTGTTTACATCGCGCACTTGACAAATTTGACAAATAAAAGACCTTTGCGCCTGCTCTCAACTGGAAAATTCAAAATAGAAAAACGCCCTTGGACCGAGGAAAAGAATCAAACAAGCCCAAAGAAGAAAAAAGGACACATTTCTGTGTTGGAAAGAAAACAAAAACACCTTTCCGAAAGCGACCAAGGCTCTTTAAGCTTTCTGCCTGAGCTGTCTTTACGCGTTGATTCGTTGTCATGCTCATCGGTACATTTGCTGGCTTTACTTGTCTTGCCGAGGATTGCTCTTTTGCCTTTGGCTACTTCAATGTGACAGCGAGATAGAAAATGTGTTGCAATGCGATGCTTTTCCCGGGAAATCCTCATCCATTGTCATCGATGCTAGGAGGTCCTGTTGTTCCATTGGTTTGCGGTTTCACAAGGCGAGATAATCTCCTGGCGGGGCGCGAGTTGTTTACGAATCTTTTTATAATACGAACTAAAATCTCGCATTTGATTTTGGAAGGAAGACATCCACTTTGAAAGAATTTATAGGGTATGCAGATTAGACGGAGTTTCGTGAAATTTTGTCAGAAAATTCCAGGTATAATGAAAAGCGAAAGTGTGTAGGGAAATTTTGATATTTAACATATTTTTCCCGTGGCGTCCGTTTACGCAACACGTCTCGCATATTTTTAGCTATTCCAACTATCTAGACAACCAATCAGAATATCGAAAAAACCTGACACGGTTTTGTTTATTGATGCCTTGTGAATAAGACTGTGCAGCCATTTTACTCGTGTTGCGGCATCCGGTACCCGTTTCACGCCTTACCGGTTCCTGACACTTCCTAAACGAAAACCTCATTTAAATTGCAATTTTATCGTAAACTACATTCATTAAGCTTCCTTTTGATACATAGTTTTTTAGGGTTTTATTGAAACTTGCGCGCGTACGACTTTTTTTTCTCGAAGGACACCCTCGATGGTGGGAAGTAATCTTAACACCATCATAATCACGGATTTTCTTTTCACAGTGCTAATGTTCTCTCTTGTTCTTTATCTTTAGAATGGTGCTAATGGCGTTCTCGACAGGCAAAAGAGGCAGTATGGTAAAACAAGGCATAATACTGACGAAAAGTTCAATAACTCGCAATAGATGTCGATATCAACTTTTGTTAACTTAAATCAGTCTTTTTGTAAAATCATTGTCACACTTGTGCTTAAAAACCGGGAAAACCGGCTTTCATTATCAGTATTATACCCAATGAAGGAGAAGCTGTTCTGTTGCGTCATCAGTATGGATACTGGTCGATTCTGACGTCACTTGCATGAGCGGGGGCGGGAACAAAGATGATGCTGTTTTACTGGGTCTAGGATCGGATTGTTTCAGTCACGTATTTATATTCTGATCAAAAAATCCATTAAATCTTATCATTGGCATAGTAATTACACAAACATGAACATCCGATAAAAATTATTTGATTACCAGTATGATCAGAATAATTTAACAATTCTTAGCATGCGGAATTGAAATATAGACTTTCACTACGAAGCTGTTCTTGACCATGGCGCGGAAAAAATGTGTTTTAAGTCGCAGACCTTCTATTTAAAAGCCAAGTGCAAACACATGTGTTAAGGTCCCTGTGGTTGCCGCGAACGTTCAAGAAGCAAAACATTTAATAAAACTTTTGAGTTCACGGCGAATGTCTTGCTTAAAAAAAGCGTACACTATTGGATTACTTGCCGAGTTGAACACGAATAGCAAGCTTTGCAGATTTACAACAAGCCATGGAATGTACTTTGAGCAGTGAAATGTATAGCAGATAAGTCGAGCGATGTCAATTGCATAACAAATCAAAAAGATGGCCACTATGATTCCAAGAGCTTTGGCAAATGTGCTTGGTTGAGTTTGAGACTTGATAGTGCTAACACTCTGGCGACAAAAACCGTTAAACCTCAACTGAGTAAGTTGAACACTCGCTCGCTCTTTTTGCTTCCGCGCAATGTATAGAGTCTTGGAGCAAGCTATAAATAATAACAGAATGGGAGGAAGTTTGAATACGAACAGTAAAACTGTCAAAAAGTTTCTCACAGCATTTTTCATCCCAGCACAGCACATCCATGTGAATGGAACAAAATGAACAACAAATGGGATAATCCACGCTGCTGAAATTAAGACCAAATGTCGTCTTTTCGTCTTGTATACCGCATATTTCAATGGTTTGAACACGGCGATGTAACGATCAACTGTTAGCGAACATAAGTTAGTCATCGATGAATTAAGAAATAACCATCGCGTGGCTGTTGTTATACACTTGCTGCAAAGTGACGCAGAAATACAGGCCTTTGATGGAAATTGGATTAAACCGACACAAAGATCAGCCACAGCGAGCGAAAACAGGAACCAATTGACTGTTTTATGAAGGCGCTTCCTTGAAATGATAAGATATATCACCAGGCCATTTCCAAGAACTGTTGTTACTGACAAAATCCCACCGACAGCCCAGTACCAAACGCCTGGTTTCATCTTAATACTGAACGCGCGATGGGTCTAAAATAGTAAATAAGGACCCTGACTACTATAACCATTGCTTAATCCAGTAAACGGAATTACGATATTTGCTTTAGAAGGGATAAAATAAATCACACAGAACAGGGATGCAGTCAGTTAGCCAATCAGAAGTCGGCATGTAACGCGCTTTGCTCAATATAAACTTTCAGTGGCGTGGGCTCTGAAGTACTGCAAAGCAGATGTTGAATATATAAATTAGTGTTCGCTCGGTTAAAATTAGATGAAGGAATTGTCATACCCCGAGCAAGTCTAATTAGATGAAGATTAGTGGGGACTATTTCTTTCTTCTTTTCATGTTCAGCCTTTTTTCAGTCCTTTGTTTTTATGATGTTACAACTGGCCTTTAAGCGCCGCTGGACACTTGTCTATGGCTGCGTCGCACATGTTGTATTTCCGCATTGATAAGTAAACTGTCTTCACGGTATGTTTACCCTCTGGTTCTGCTCTCATATTCTTGCGAGGTTTACTGTTTGTTCTTGTGGTCCGTGCTGGTATCGTAATCTCGACCTCAACACTGCATAGATTGCACTTATAAACGGTTGACAAAAAGAAAAGAAAATGAAGACGACCCATAATCTATAAACATTTTGCATATTGGTTCAACTTTACTTAGAAGTAAAAAAAGATGATTTTCATGTGATTATTTAATGGCCCTTTTATCTGCGATCAAGCGTTGTTTATTTTCATGTGCCGAATTAAAAATAGAAGGTTTGATCCACTGCACAACCATTTCGCTCTCTTTTCGCTGCGAAGAAAAGGAACACCAGCAGATCACAGGTCAATGATCATTGTGCGGCTCCACAGCGAGTCCTCCTGATTTTCTCGTATCAGTAGCTCGTATAGTGTGATCGTCCGGGTGAGTGTAGTTCTGAAAAGAACTGTTGTTGGTGACGGTCACCAACAACAGTTCTTTTCAGAACTACACTCACCCGGACGATCACACTATACGAGCTACTGATACTCCTGGGTTCAAACCATTTACTGTGTTTCTCGTATCAGTTGTGTTTTTGTACAAATCGACCGATGTAATTCATTTCTCAATCTTTGGAAAACGATCTTGAATATTCGCAGTTGGCGAGTTTTACTTCTGAAATTGACTAGTACTGAATAAGAAATGCTAACTGGAGCTTTTCAATAACCTGGTTATTTCAGTTTTATTAGGTCTATCCAAGAAAAGGAGTCTGAATCCTGAATCTTAGCCGTCTTCTCTGGGTGGATTTCTCCCGCGAGAAACGAGTGAATCAAATCAGGTGTTTTACTGAAAAAAGCAAGATCTTGATAAGATATCCGTGAAAATAATCTGAAGATAATCGACTTCTGAAATAAAGTACTTGAATAATAATAATGAATAATAATAATAATAACAACAACAATAATAATAATAATAATAATAATACAGACTTATAAGTAATTTTGTCAGAAACACGGCATTAGCCCGATAACCAGATCGCACGACAGCCCCATGACATAATACCCAGTAAAAATGTTTCTTTCAGTTCGCAAATTAGCCGATCTTATGATCAAATTAAAAAATGGCTTAAGTGGTTGTTTTCATAAAAGATGATGGAAATTAGAACAAAAAATAGTTTTAGATAGTACAGCCCACACAACCCTGGCTTAAAGGTGATATTTACATCAGGATGTGTCTGCACTGGTGATGAAATCTAATTCCACGCGTTTGCTTGGAAAAAATAATTTTATCTACAAGTTTGCGACCACAACATAAAGCTAAGCCAAACAAAAACGCACAGTGGATGTCCCGGCTAAATTCGAAACGAGATTTCGCTAAAATTGATCGGTTAATTCGCTCCACTTAAGCAAAAAAAGATTTCTTAGTAGTTGTCACAGTGCCAGGCAACAAATCGGTACGTGTCGGTATGCAGTGACAGCCGAATTAGGTAACCAACCCTTACCGGCGCATTTAGTAATTCTCTGCTAATGTCATACAGAAAAACGTATGACGAGTTGTATAAGTTCAGTATAAAATACTCATCGTTCTACGTATGTGCGTTATCTTCTCTTCCCCCTTTACTGCCTTATATATTGACAATATTCGTCATTGATGGCGTTCGATCAATATTTCCCACCCGCGTTGAACTAAAATGCCATCTTAGTAATTATGTAAGTAGTGCATAATTTCCCTCGATCTTTGCATTAGAATAGAGCAGCAACATTTAAGGTTCCTGTTTGCTTTTAATCCCTTGAATTGAACATTTCACCTGCAGTTCAAATATATGATCAATGAAATATTCATTTTCATAATCAGACAGGTGTAGCTTACAGATTCGTCTTTGGTCTAAGTGGCGCTAAATTATGACTGAAAAATGCTCTTAAAACCCTAAGATGGATGTTATGTTGGAGAATAGAGTAAATTGTAGTCATTTTTTAGCGATTTTTGCTCTCAAGACACAACAACAAAATTTGAAAAGCTCTGCTAGACTTCTTTAATTTGACATCACGACCCTGTGCTTATATATGACCCGTTATATGGCTTTTTTATAGCTTCGGTGCACTTATGTAGCAATTTCAAACAAAGTTATTAAGTAATCAATGAAATTGTGCCTTTTAGGTTTTGGCTTTTTTCAAGTCATTCTCATGATAATGACACTTTAACACAGGTTTATGTAAATAACTTCGTTCATTATGCGACTTTTAAATGACATTAGTATTAAAGATTAATCGGATAAGGACACGAAAAGTGTCAGCTCTGACAACTGAGCCGTGATTCATGAGCTTCAGCTGTAAATCAGTCAATTAGAAGTTGTATGCGAGCAATTCAGGCTTTCTTGGCAGTTCCTAGAGTAGCTTTACCTACACCAAGAGCAGTTTTTCTAGAGCTGTTGAAAGACCTTGTTTGCAGGATATGTTGCATAGGAAAGGTCACTGGCATATGCTTGAAAACTGACCTTTCAAACCTTAGTGAAATTGTGCCGGCACTCTGTGAAGGTCATTTTTTCCTCCATCGAACTAACGGTTTAAAACTAAATCATCCAAGATATTGTCCTGAAATCATGATCAACGGACATTCACTGACAAAACGACCGCCCATCCTTGATATATTGCCGCCTTTGTTCTAAATTCTAGAAATCAATGCTGCTCAAGCTTTAAACTGAATCGGGCTCATTCAGTCTTGCAATAAATCAAAGAAAGCTCCGCCTATGGATTTAACTCTCTAGTAAGTCCACGCTCAAGGTTAACGAGGATGGGCAATGAGGAGGAAATATTATGGCCACATAATTATGCCAAAGTAAGGGTGTAAAATATCACAAGCTTCTAAAAAAGTTAAATGCTTTACCGTCACTGCTATTTATGTTATATTCTGACACTGCGCTTGAGTTATTGCTTTCTCTAATGCGTCCCACAAATAAACAGGATTTGTTTTTAATGCTGGTTATAAACTTAGAAATCATCATGCAATTTTGAATCCAATCTGTAAAGCTATAAGTCTTAAGAACTTCAACATGTAAAGGCATATGCCTTGACTACTTAGTAATCTCCTCCTTCTGACACGAAAGTTAGTCTCTGAACTTAGCAGGGTTACCTGCCTTCCATAAAGTCATCGTTTTCTATCACTGAAAAACAATTATCATTGAACACTAAAACGAAATGACACGACCAAGATGGTAGTGGCACAAGGGACTTGGTTTTGGGCTCTCGGTGGGATTCTATCGGTGTCAACAGTTCTTGGAAATGGCTTGGTGATATATCTTATTATTTCAAGGAAGCGTCTTCACAAAACAGTGAATTGGTTCCTGTTTTCGCTCGCTGTGGCTGATCTTTGTGTCGGTTTAGTCCATTTTCCATCAGAGGCCTGTATGTCTGCGTCACTTTGCAGCAAGTGTATAACAACAGCCGTGCGACGGTTATTTCTTAACTTATCGATGACTAACTTATGTTCGCTGACAGTTGATCGCTCCATCGCAATTGTTACACCGTTGAAATATTCTGTATTCAAGACAAAAAGACGACATTTGTTCTTAATTTCAGTAGCGTGGATTTTACCATTTGTTGTTCATTTTGTTCCATTCACATGGATGTACTGTGCTGGGATGAAAAATGCTGTGAGAAACTTTTTGACAGTTTTACTGTTCGTATTCAAGCTTCCTCCCTTTCTGTTATTATTTATAGCTTGCTGGAAAACTCTATACATTGCGCGGAAGCAAAAAAAGCGAGCGAGTGTTCAACTTACTCAGTTATGTTTTAACGGCTTTTGTCGCCAGAGTGTTAGCGCTATCAGGTCTCAAACTCAAGCAAGCACATTTGCCAAAGCTCTTGGAATCGTAGTGGCCATCTTTTTGATTTGTTATGCAATTGACATCGCTCGGCTTATCTGCTATACATTTCACTGCTCAAAGTACATTCCATGGCTTGTTGTAAATCTGCAAAGCTTGCTATTCGCATTCAACTCGGCAAGTAATCCAATAGTGTACGCTTTTCTTAAGCAAGACATTTGCAGGGAACTGAAACATCTTGTCAAATGTTTTGTTCACTAAACATTTTTGCATTAAGTACCGTTTGCATTTGGTGTCTACAAGGTAGCTCCTCGTCGCCATATAACCGAAAGAACTTTTGAAGCTCTGCATAGGTTACTGTTAATACAGTTTATTTTTTTCTCTCCGTTTTTTCACCAATTAAGAGTTGTTAGGTTTTGCTCACTCGCACAAAGTGGTGTGAGTGGCGCGGAAAATGAGCGCAAGATCGACTGTACGACGGTAAGGCACCGCTCTCTAAGGTTTTTCGTCTTCTTTAGAAAAATAATACACCCTGAGAGTAGCCGCTATACTCAACTCTGATCTAAAACATATTTTAGCCAATCACAGCGCATGCAGATATAAAGTGAAACCAGAGGTGCGCATGCTTACTGCGCGCGCAATCTACCCGCACGTCATACATCACATGCGCGGCGCGCCAAGTAATGAAATGATTTTACCCAGATCTAGTCCCTAAACTCTCCCTTCCTTGCCCTAATACTACGTATGGGTTTTAACCTCTCAGTCCAGGATAACTTGCCTTGAATTACATCTTAATGAGTCTGGTGATGAAAAACACTGGGGTGCCGATGATTGTGGAAAACCCTTTATTGAATCCGAAACTCATAGGGGGGTTTCTGATGGTATGTCTTATTATCTTTTGTTTGTCCACTGTGTAGGTTCTATATGTTTGTCACAGTCCAAGAACAGTGAACAGACATAAAAGAACAATCAACAATGTGGCATTTATTTTTTTTTAAAATGCAGCATATCAAAATTTAACGTTATATACATCTGCCATAATAGAGAGACCACAATCTTGAAACTTGACTGAAAACGAATTAATTGACACAAAACTGAAATCAGGAAGCAACTGGGATATTTCAGTATACTAAAAAGGATAATTGGTCCTACAAAAAACACACACCACAGAGATCTACACATGACAAAGTAATTCTTGAATTAATAGTTACAAGTTTCTCAATCAGTAAGAGTTTTTTGTACGATAAGAGAGAGAGACATCAAGACCCATAAAAAGTATGTGGGATGAGTCTTTTTCTGGGGTCTGTGTCTTCATCAGTGGGGGGCTCCTTGTTAGGATCACCTCCTCGCTCAAGATACAGATTGTTAAAGGGGTATTTCTTTGGAACCTGAAAAATGCAAAAATTGAAACACAGTCAAGGCCTTTTGCCAAAGATGCAATTCATTTACAGTCCACATTAACAGAACAACAACAACAACAACAACAACAAAAGATATCAGGCTACTACCATCTGCAATGAATATCATGTTTTAGATCTTGTTTTAGTTACTGTTTGTCAGAAGCATGTTAGTTGTTTTGTGATAATGCATTAGGAAGAAGAACCCATCACCATTCACAAACTGGTGGTGTCAACTGAGCATTGAAAGAATGCATGGCAAGCAGTGCTACTAAAATCACCAAACCATGGAGTGGGCTTGAATTTTCGAACAGTGACTACTCCCACCTTCTTTTGCTGACCTGCCCACAATCCTTCATGTTGTTCTGAGTTGACTGTTAGAGCGAAGTTCAAACTACATGTAAAGGCTGGGAAAGGGAAAGAAGCGGATATTTTAATGCATTTATCTGCTTCTTTTGCTTTCCCTACCTTTAGTTTAAACTTCACAAAAGTCAACTCAGAACAACACAAAGAAATTTTAAATTCATGCTTTTCCTTGGTTAGTTTAATAACTGTTCCTAGCATTTCCAACAATTGCACCAGGTGAAGTTCTAAAGTATCTTTTTCCTCTTGATGTTTACATGAATGTGTCTTATGGTGTACAAGTATTGCATACTGCACTGTAAGTGCATAAAATAATTGCCTACCGCAGGGTTTCTGTCGGTCTGATCATAAAGGTAACAAAGATATCCAACAACACAAAGAAGGGCTATAGCAACACCCAACTGCCCTGCTGCTTCATACCTGTAAATTATAAATAGTTAAGTTTTATCTGAGTACTCATCTTTGATCAAGATAAATAGCGTAATTCAACAGTAAATGTCAAGGAGCAAAATACCAAGTGTGTAAAGGGTACAGTACATGTGTATGCACCATAGCTTGCAGCCGCTACCAGCTAAGGCCTCTGTCAGTGTGGTGTGACATTTAAGCTGCCACATTAACTGTGTAGTACTGAACATTTTGTTGTGCGCACATTCAAGGCTGCTGTCTAAGACAAATTATGAGGAGTTGAATGGTTCCTAACCATTAACTCCTGGGTGCCCAGCACTTAAGCTCAATGAATTAAAAAGTGAGTTTTTCCAGTTGCCCAAAGGCAAAACTTAGTCACCTGTGGCACCCGGGCACTTCCAGAGCACAGCCCTGACACTTAAAATCTGGTCAGTCTGAGTTCAACTCGTCGCTCATTTTCAAAATAGATATCTGACCACTGTTATATATTAATAATGATTATAAAAAAGTCAAAGAACTGAATCATATGTAATCTACACGTATCAGACTGCAAATTAGTAACTCTTGCATACATGTATAGTATTTATAGTAGTATGCATATTTGCATCAATAAAATACAATATTATTATGTTCAGCCCGCTACATTTAACGTGGGACCCTGTTCAGACAAACACTTTCTGTGGTCCTCACAGTGTCCATATCAACAGACAATGAGTCAATCCATTCATTTTTCATTTTGAAAAATATACTCACGGTGTGTATCTGTCATTGCAATCAGTCTCAGCCATAATCCAAACATTCAATGCATCTTCATCCTGATGTATCTGATATAAGGTAAGAAATCAATTGTTCAATGGCTGATAATCATACAAAATATATGTATCGTCATGCACAACAAGCGTATTTATACGTCCTGTAGGTAATACACACAATCCAATGCTCTGTCAGAAAATTATGAGAAATTTATTCATTTATGTTGACCATCGTACAGACAATGTTCACACTGTAGCTGCATACAACAGTACTAAAGTTGTGACTTAGTAGAGGGTCTAGATACTGGTCTTGGGATCTCAGTTATCATTCAGCCAGTTTCTCAGTTATCAGTAATTATTGTTGCAGATTCTAATCTCAGCTGTCAGTTGAAAACACATCATTTCTCAGTTGACAGTTAAACTTTTGACCAGTTCTCACCTATCAGCTAAATCCCATCCAGAGACCCCTAAGTACCTTTGCGTACCCTCATATTCGGAGAGTAGCTAGTTTGGCAGGGGTATTTTGAAGACCGCCGAACACCAAATGCACTGTTTGCTTGCGGTTTAGTAGTTTCACTCATGTTTGCTTGCGGTTAGCTTTTGTTTCTTAAGGACAGCATTATGTTGCATATGGCCTTGTCCAACAAATAAAAGCTAACCGCAAGAAAATATAAGTGAAACTAACCAAAAGCAAACAGTGCATTCGGCATTCGGCATTCTACAAATTACCCCTGTCATAGCTAGTTCAACACATAAACAGCAAAAATGTGTCAGTAAACTTTTATTTCAAAATATTTTTTCTCTGAGAGTGATTTTTGTACAATCACTCCACACTTTTTAAATTCTATTTTAAAAATGTTCTGTAACTTTTCACTGCAATTGAATATGGTAAAACACAGACACTTGTTTTTAGTGTTTAGAGTCCAGAAACTGTGGAACAAATTAGATTACTGAAAACAATATTCCCTTTGACTTGCTGCTCTCAAAAGGCGATTCAGACACTCGCAGTTAGAGGTTACGAAAAATACAACAATTCCTTTGACATGTTTTTCAAAATTATTGGTATAATTTGTCAGCCAACTCTATAAGCTTTAATTTGATATGGGAGTTTTGGTATCTACAGTTTTCAATTTTTATTGAATGAATATGCTATTAATAGCTTTTAATATAATCATGATTATGGTAGTTAGTTATGTTAATTTTAGTAGTGGGATATCTGTTAACTAGCTGTATGGCTGAGCATATTGCCAGTTTAAATAAAGTATCCTATCCTATCCTACATTGCTTGGACAAGAGACACCTCTACAGGTATACTGTATACTGGCTGCCTGACACTTAGCACCCCTATCATTTTTGTTTTTAATCTATATATGTAACTTTGTAATAAATTATTTCTAACTCTGGGTGAAATACATGTAAAGGTATTTGTTGTTTGTTGTTTCGTTGTTGTTATACACATGTATGGTAACCTTAATCTATTCTTTGGACACTTACTGGTTCACCAAAGTTTCTACGTTCCTGTGGATCCCACCATCCTTTGTGCTGTCTCCTCTGGTTAGAAATGTCTGGCAGATTAGGGTAATCACCCAGGGCATAACCATCATCTTTCCATTCACGAGTGAAGCCTTTCCAGTCATTTTCCGGAGTTGGGAGAGGAAACTTTTTGTGGTCATCATGTGCTGTGTCAATGAAGTTAGAAAAATTATTTTACTCATTTAGATTAAATATAAGGAAACTGCATAACAGATTAACATTAAATTAGTTTCCTGCAAGAACTTTTCTACTAGTCTATTTAAAAATTGATATCTGCCGCTTCAGTGATTCTCACAGGATGGGGCATCTCTTGTGTGACTGCAACACTCAACTGCCATGATACAGCTGCACATGGTGCTATGGTAATACTTAACACTTAATGACTGGTCCCGAGGGGAACAGTGAATTTTGTATCCCTTGAATCTCAATTTCAATGTTTCAATTTCAATGTTTCCCGTGACTTCGTCTCGGGAGACATTGAAGTTTGAGGCAAACAAAATTCAGTCATTAAGTGATTTGTAATATAGCAAAACGAAACAAAAGCACATTTTGAAAAACGCCCAGCAACAACATCAGGCCACCATCAACTGCATGCTCTGATCATGTGCAAAAGCAGTCAACATTTTGCAGGTAACAGTAAACTGTTTCCCGTTTGATGTCATAGTTTTCGCAATGTTGCCCACTCATGGTATTTGGCGGCAACAAACAGTTTCGTTGTTAGATGTCATGTGACCATGAACTAGCCAATGAATGGGTATGCTGTAGCGGGAAAAACACCAGTTATATGACAAATGATGATAATAATAATAAGATTAGATTTAGATAGCGCTAAAATTATAGCATACGTAGGGAATTGGAACTCACAGTCCTAAGACAAATGACATGGGTAGTGCGATAAAGTATTTCTGTTCTCAATTTTACACTGTCATAACCCATGTACATGTACAAATGTTACCAATAACTTATGAATTTTCCCTGCCTTCTCACTTCTGTCTGTCTATTAAGTATCTGTCTGAATTTGACCAGGTATCTCATAGGCAACAAAGGCTATTTTGGTTTTTGTAGCATGAAGCGACTATTTGTAAGAGTATTTTTACTCTCCCTGGATGAAAGGAAATCCATTGCAAGGTCACTGGTAGCAATTACATGTAACTAGCCAGTACCCATTTACACATGTTGGTGGAGTGAGACACTACAAAAGGAAAGTGTTGCATTGGGATATTCCATTTTTTATCCACATCACCACTATGGAGGGCAACCTCTGTCACAGGGCCTATTAGAAAAATTCTTCAAAGGAACTGACAGAATTTTGAACCTCTTGGATGCAAACTTCAAAGGTGCCGACAATGGAACACTAGGCTGTCAGAATCTGCCCTCCAAAGAGGTGGGGGTGCGAATAAATAACACAATGGGCCATCAAAGTGTCTCACTCAAGAACAAAACACACTGACCCCATCCACATTGAACCAAGATTGCTTAATCAGAGTCCAGTGCACTAACCAACATGACACCACATCTCCAACATTTGTCCACTTTGTAATGACAAAAATAGACAGAACAGTACGTAGTCTAACAAGAACTTGAGACAAAATTCAATTCTGAATATTGTGTAGTTCCAGAAAATATCCATACCCGCCCCCCCCATGGAGGGTCACGGAAATTCCGAGGGGTAGGGGGGTCTGAAAGAGGTAAATTTCTGAAGGGGGGGATACTCAAGGAGTTTTCTTTCCAGTGGGTCTGAAATGTGATCAAATGAACACTACTATACTTTCCCAATTGATTCAGGTAACCAAACCAACAGAAATGTTCCATCCATTGAGAAATAAATGTTAGATTCTTTGTCATATATTTTTCATTTTTCTTCCGGCGTCGTATGACCGACAGCAATTCTGAGTATCGTGTTTGTTGGATGTAGAGTTGAACAAAATGCTGGCGAAGAGGTACAGCAATACATGAACAGTGAAGTTGACATTTTACACTTTGAAGATAGTGCTGTATTTAGCATAAATGCAGCTCAGATGCTTTTTCCAGCATTAATCATGCTGTCAATTAAATGCGATTCGTACTTTGTTTATTTCGTTTGATAATCGTTCAAAATTATTCCCTGTTTTGGACTTGCCGTAATTAGGTTATCACATATTTTTCATCGTAATCCATGTAGTTAATAGTTTGCTTTAAGTGAGCAAAGTTGATTCAAAGCCATTTGTCTTGAACTATAAATGTAACCGTGGACAGCAAGGAACATTGTAATTGAAGCAGTAGCTGAAATTTCATTCGGTCATTTATAGACCGACTGAACAATGTGTGTTTCACGTATGAAATGTATGACAATTCAAAAAACTAAAGCATAATATGCACTTACTATCATTTACAAACTACAGAGACAAAGCGTATGACTTAATTGATGCATTCCTTTGGTGAAAAAAAATATAAAGCGATGTTTGGGAGACAGCTGTTTTGAAAAAATGTTCCGTGACGACTTTACTGCGCGTGTAAAGAAATTCGATATGTTGTTTTGACCTTGCATAAATTAAAACTTTGACTGCGTTATTTGAAAGAGCTTTATGTACTTTCCGAGATTCTTATACGAAAACTTCCTTTAATGAAGCAAAAGTCAGCTGCTATGCCATTTGGGAGTAAAGCGCTTCTAAGTCAGTTGTTTATTAGTTTAAACACCGGTTCAAACATTTCGACATGACAGGAAGGAACGCACCGCGTGTGCAGTCTACCATGAAAAAGTACGTCTTTGTCTACAATGTAACTATAAACAGCTGTGGCTCAATTTTATTACAATTAATAGGTTAAGTCTTGTTTTTTATGGATAGGGAATTTCAGAGGGATTGGGGGGGGGTGGGGGGCCCAAGTAGAAAAATCATGGAAATTCCAGGGGGTGGGGGAAGTACTGTGAAGCCCCCTGGAACGGAAAATCCTGGGGGGTGGGGAGTCAACCTGGAAAAAACCCTCCGTTTGGGGGTATGGACATTTTCTGGAAGCACATATTTACAGTTCCACACATGATTCAATAACAACGAATATCGTACTCTTCTACTTTAACCTTATCAAGTTATGTTAACATATTCGTGCTACAAATATGCCAACTATCAAAAATACAGTGTATAAGTTCAAAAACAGCGACCTACTGTAGTCGATCGCAAGTTAATTAAGCCGGTATTGTATTGAAGCTCAACTTGAAATGGCTACATTCGTGATCGTTATAACTTCCAAAACGAGAGAGTAGACCAGATATTTTCTAATTAATCCATAACAAACCTTTTCTAATTCCTAGCAAAACTTGTGGCCTCAGTATGGTTCGGCGAAGAACGGCTTGACCCAGACGCAATCCCCCTTGGGCAGCCATTTTGAAAACCACCAATCATCCGGGTCTTTTAAAAGTTAGAAATCATCGGAACAATTCGAGAAAAAACGAATGAAACCGGAATAATCCGAAGATTGAGCTCTTCTCGCCGCCGACTGTTGTCATGGCAACTTCTCGCCCGGGAGTACAGAAGAGAAACAATATGGCGGACATTACAATGAAATAATTATACATACCAAAGACTGCGGCGTTAAGTTGTGTTTGAAAAGATTGCTTGTTTGATAAATAATTCAGTTGCGGAGATTGGAGTTACTTTAACGGATTGAGACGTTATGAGTGCTCAAAGGCGAAGTAGCTCTCGAAATGGGAGACGAACTTCCACAGGGACTCCGAAGTCCCCTGCTTCTGGCGGATTAACTTATCCAACAATACGACAAAGAGGTTATTACTCTGATATCTTGGGAGGAGGATCGAAAGATGAGCTTGGGGTAAGTTTAAAAATCCAAGGAAACCTGAGAGAATGATACATGTGTATAATTAACCATGGAGGGATTTTGAAACCCAGTGTTAGACATGAAGCTGAAAAGTTCATTCTGTTTTTTATTTACATTGAAAATAATCTCGTCCATCTTTGCTGTAAATGTTTCAGCTACTTGTCCTTATTACATTTCTATCTACTCCATTTTCAATGTGGCAATAAATGATGTAAGCTTCGATACAGTTAGTGAATTAAGCTACATGTAATATAAATACCTACACGTATAATGAACGTTTGTAACAAAATCGTTTTAACAGAATATCACTGGTGGCCCTGCAGCATCAAGAAGTACATTATGGAAAACAGCAAAAGTGAAGCACATGCCAGAAGGTATACACTATACTCAAGTATTCTTTGTCTACACCTGACAATTCCTAGGATGTAGTTCCAAGGAAAGAATGCAATTTATATGTTGTGGCACAATTTTATCCTTTATTGAGTATAATCTTTTCGTTTGTTTTTGCGTATGATAATACATGATAAGGACTAGAAACAAAGAAAAGGTCAAAACTGAACCAAGGTTATAATAATTATAACCTTGGTTCAGTTTCATTGTATTATTATACCACAACATAGATGTTCATGTAGAGAAGTTACGTGGACCGTACATAATTTACGTGCACAAGGATATGAACACTGTAATCTGAGAAATTATGTAGGCCAATTTCTTTGCTCTCCATTGCTTGGTGTAAAATGATCGTGAGAATAGTGCTTAATTAGCTGCATTCACACGCTAGGCTACATGTATATGCAGCAAAATGTGATTGGTTGTTTTGCCATTTCTACACATAATTTTGTAAGTAATTATTACAAGTCAGTGGTATACACACATGCAAGAAGACATACATGTAAACTTCCAGTCTAGAATGAGATCTAGTGAAATAGTTTGACTGGAAGAGGAACAAAAAAAGTCCCAGTTGAATTTTTTAGCTTACTCACCAACCGGATAAGGCAGTGTGCAGTACTTGGCTGGAAAGTATTTGTCTCAAGACCATGGTATACAAATGCACATCAATTTATACTTTGACATAGACAATAGAGCCAGTCAGTATAAATGAATGCTGCTGTATTCTCTAATTTCCTCAAATGCTAGTGTTGCAAAAGAGATTGAAGGATAATTAACACAGTAGCCTCCATTTAGCGTGAAAATATGCTTGGATATTTGTCCTTGGACATTATCTGTTCCTTGAAGCTCTTTTTGGAACAGATTATGTCTTCTGCGGACAAATATCCGTATAATTTTGTGCGAAATGGAGGCTATTGTTTATATATCCCACCTCTCACTTGTATTTTTCTTGGTTTACATACTCGCCAAATGGTTATGAGAGTTTGTTCTACAGGGATTCTACTCGATGTATTTCTGTTAGTGACTACATGTATATGACCAGGTGGAAGAATATTTTAATTGCATTACATGTATAACAGGACTTGGTTATGAATCAAAGGGGTGTGTTAATTATCGGAGGACCACTTTATTTTCCTGTGTGTATTTTTTCCAATATGAATTCCATTTGTTACTTTGTAGTACAAACATTCAAGGGACCCATGTCAAGTCAGGCTTTGAGTTCACTGTTGCAGGATCAAGTTCATGGGCCAACAACAGCACCCATCACAGTTTCTGTAAGTACTTGCACATGATGTATGATTGGTATCCTTGCTTGCTACACTATTCATGATAAGCAATGTTGTTATGTCTTTGATTTCTGTGCCTGCTTTGTGAGTGGTGCCCAGGCTAGTCCCTGCAACAGAACAATTGAAAAACTAGGTAAACTTTGAGTAAAGTAACAGTAAGTCAGATTTGCAAGTTGACCAAGATGTTGATCATTTTTAGTGAAATAGATAATTAGTTACAAGCGGTACCCTCCAACTTCCTGTAACAAAAAATGCTCACCATGTGTTGTTGTTTGGGTACAGGTTTAGGGCTGTGGTCTAGCAGAGCTCGGGTGCCTCAGGCGACTAAGTTTTGTATTTAGGTGACTTGTTTAACTTTATTCTTATGAAAGCTTGTCAGAGTTGGGCACCCAAGATTTCCTACATAAGAACCCTTGGGCACCTTATGATTTTGCTTAGAGTACAGGCGTGAGGTTGTACAGGTATATTTTAACTAAGGTCAAATGATTTTGCTACAGTGTACACTGGCACTTCTAAAAAAATACAAAATGACATTTGTTGCAGGACTTTCCAGAGAAAGCCTGGGAACCTAAGGTTCAACTCCCGTATAAGGCAGAACAAGGCCAAGTTCCCAGAAAAATTGAGATTGAAAGGTTTGTACTGTTTGCTGTGTACTGGAAATCATGCTTTATGCATCTGTATGACTACTGTCAAATTGTTGAGATACCCCAGTGCTCAAGGTTTTACTTTTATTATCAAGAAATAGTACAAACCCAGCTGTGACATGCACTGTGCAGGTAAAAAATACCTTCTCTCCTAAATCAAGTTTGTTTTATAAATTAGGTCATTTCACAAGACTAGTATTTTAACCCTGGCCTAACTTCTTGGATTAGATTGGACTTATAATGTATGCATCAGTTTAGAGTAGTTCCTTGAAATTGTTGCTGAACTCCTTTCTGGGATAATAAATTGCTTTACAGGCAAAAGCGGATATTTGCCAAGCAAGACATAAACTTGCTGTTAGAAGACCTTGGAGTTAAGACCTCTGATCTTATGCCTAAAGGAGACTACAATATGAGAGTAAATCTCACAGGACCAGATGCTGCGTCATTTCCACCCTTCTTACCTCTTCACACATTTGATGACTCAGAGTTTGATTGTCGTAATCCTAATGAGTGGCTGGAACTGGGTTTTGTTGATGGAAAGCAGCACCCAGTACCAGGAAAAGCCCTCTTGTCAAGAGATGATGGTAAAAATGGAAGAGAATATGCCTGGACAGATGTTGGTACACTAGACTATGATGCTGAAAAACAGTTATTTTTAGTGCAAGTTGTTGGTACAGGAGGCCTTCAGCACAATGTTATACCAACAGCAAATGGGGTGGCAGAAAATGGTATAGTTAATGGGGACACTCTGAATGAGGAACCCAAAAGGAAACACTCCAAACTTGAAGCCCAACAGGTTTGGGTTCCACGAATACAGCTTTTGTTTGCTGCTGAGGATCCAGTGAACTTTGCCGAGAGAGTAGCCAAAGCATATGCTCTGCGTTGTGAAACTGAGGCATTGCTGAGGTACAATCTGTATGTTGATTGCATGCCAATGGAGGGTGTGGTGAGGCTTGATCCCAGCTCAGTGGAAAGAATGATCACTTGGGCCAAGGGAACCAGAACACTAAAGAATGACAAGAAGTATGTGCAAAATAATTATTAATTATAGTAGATAGTTTTAATTACTTTGAAAGCCCTTCTAGTGATAAGGATTAATTATTGTTCTCTTTTTTTTGCTTGTTTGTTACAAGGCACACTTTATAACACCCCGTAGCTGTGTACAATTCCACATGTGTACAAAGGGGTGACATATATGTACATGTACAAGTGCACAGGGGGTGTGTATTTCCATAAATCATCTGTTTAGTAATGAAGTGATAAATACATTGTGAATGTTGTTTTCAAGCCATCCATTGCATTATTTTTGTTACAATAATTTCCACAGCTTGGATGAACATGTACGTCTATTGTGCAAAGAAATCCAGGTGGATTTTTCACGCAGCATGAACAGGATCACATTTGACAGGATTGTTAGTAGTAAACCAGAAACTTATCCCTTTGTAACTGTTCCACAAGAAGAGGTGGAGGTGATTCCTGAGCGAGGTAGGCCCCGTTGTGTGCCGTTGTAGTTATACTTTATGTGAGGAGTGGCAACCTCAGGTCTGTGGGATGGGTGGGGGGGGGGGGGGGGGGATATATACATCCTACACAAAACAAAGAAAAGCAGCGGCCGGGGGGGGCCCTTTCGTCTGGTGCCAGGGAGGTGTAAAACGCCAATTT
>Ga0126338_10000725_pt1 | contig 19051 bp, 14 predicted proteins | sample OrbCmetagenome_2_FD_92529 | JGI IMG/M metagenome (GOLD analysis project Ga0126338, IMG submission 92529) | Coral microbial communities from Petempiche,Puerto Morelos, Mexico - Orbicella C C metagenome | ecosystem: Host-associated > Invertebrates > Cnidaria > Coral | place: Petempiche,Puerto... | reverse complement strand
GATGGAGGAAAAGTCGCTGGTATGCTATTTCTCGATATATCCAAGGCATTCGACTCTATAAATCACAAGATACTCCTGGGAAAGCTTGAACACATAGGGCTAGCAGCAAGGAGTCTGAGATGGATTAAATTGTATCTTGCAGACAGACGGCAATGCATGTGTATAAACAGGGAGATATCAGAGACTTGCCCTATTGACCTGGGTGTGCCACAAGGAAGTATCCTAGGCCCGCTTCTATTTAATGTTTACATTTTGTCAGCTGCTGTAACGAAGAGTGAACTCATATTGTATGCGGATGATGCTGTTTTGATAGTTGCGGCGTCAACACCCCAAGAGCTTAATGATGCCCTTCGACATGACTTCACCCTAATCTCCGACTGGTACACCAACAACAAATTAACGCTTAATATGAAGAAGACTAAATTGATGCTTTCGGGTAGCAAGGCAATGTTGTCTCCGTTTAATGACTTTCAGTTCTCTACTGACAAAGGGCAAATAAATCGTGTTTCATCTTTTAAGTATCTAGGCATATTATTGGATGAGAAATGGAAATGGAAGATGCACATCAATAGCCTCTTACAAAAATTAGGACATCGCCTGTCAGTCTTCGATCGAATCTATCATATGCTGGATCAGAAGTCTCACATCATATTTTAATGGCCTTGTCCTACCACACCTAGGTTATGCAGATATTGTCTGGGGTGACCAGCCTGGTCTTACAACACAGATGAAACAATTACAATCTCTTCAAAATCGCTTTGCGAAGAACATCGTTAAGTCGAAAATGTCATCAGCGGAGGCTCTGACATTGTTGCAGTGGGTGTCTTTACATGCGAGGCGGTTAGGTCATCGGTGTTGTGTTGTGCAAGATGCAATGAAAGGTAGCATCCCCGAACATTTCGGTGTATTCAGATCCACCATGAACCAACAACACGGTTATAATACCCAAAATGACTACATGCCCAAAGTCAGTAGGCCAAGAACAGAATGGGGAAAAAGCAAAACATATTATGAAGCCATTAACGACTGGGTCACACTACCAAGTGCTTTAAAGAAACTGATGCCAAAAACTATTTTTAAATACAAACTGAAACAGTTTTTATTGCACCATTTTAACCTTAGTTAGTAGTAGTTTAATTATTGTTTTAGTTTTTAATCTTAGTTAGCTTACCGCATAGGTTTCTGTCCTCTTTATTGTATTTTAGATTTTAATGTATTTTAATGGTTTAACATTTATTTTCTCAGAGGACCCTCCTGAAAACCACCTTATGGTGACTGGAGGCCTCCTCTTAAAATATTATGTATTATTATTATGGCTGAAAGTGTGCAATGGCTCAGCCAATCAGATTACAGCAATTGCACTAGTATACTAGTAGAATTCTACTAATTCATATTAGATAAGTAGTGGTAGTTAGGTGTCCCCAATTAGTGTACAGAGTATGCTAGCAACTTCGACACTTTCATAAAGTTCTGTTCTGTTCTTATATCATCTCGTCTCGTCTCATCTTATCTTGACAGATGGATCGCTTTTACTTATTCCGTTGCTCTAAGTTAGTCTGATGACTATTAGATTAGTTTATTACTCGTCCTGTTACGCTGGCATGATGAACGCTTATCATTAATCAGTCATAGTTTTTTATTTGTTCTAGACGTCATCCTTAGATACATCACACCCAGACGAAAAACTCTATCTCAATTTTACCATCATCCCCTTTTTTGACAGCGACAGAAACATGCCATGACTTCCCCTTCTTCCCAAACCAATCCCGTTGTGTTTCCTGGTAACTGATTGGGATAAATTTCATAGCCCAGTCCATAATGATAAGTACTTGGTTATTGGCCAGGTTCTCGACAACAGCACTTTTTGCGGTGTCCTGATGAGCGGCCCTGAGGATATGTGCTTTCCACCCATCAATATCAGGAATTGTGTTATCCACACCATACTGTAACTCTTCCAGCAGGTCTTTACTGCCAAAAGACGTATAACAATATTAGATATGCTTTCTTTTGAGATTTTTGTTTGGTAAATTCTTTCCGGGATTTCAATGAGAAAGAAGTGTAATCTTAGAGACAAACAGGTAACGGGGTCAACTCTGAAACATTTCATAAAAGTTTAAGAAGATGATAACAAGCATTACAGCTTACAGCTTTCGTAATATAACTCTGAGGTGCAACCACGGTTATTATTCACATTTTGTATGCTTTCATTGCATACTCTCTCTGTGCCATTTGAGAACAAAACGAAGGTTGTGAGGAAACCGGGTGGTAACAACCATAGACACATAATCGCCTGAATTTGACTTCTTGTGAGTCAAATGCCAACTGAAGGGCTGCTATTGCATTCTTGAGATCCTCGCATCAATCGCAGCCAACAGTGTGCTGATGTGCACAGCTTCCATGGAACTCTGGTTCAGAACTACTCAGGGCAAATTGCCTGCAATGGTCAGGACAAGGAATCTCCCTTGACAAGTGGATTTTGTAATCGGTCTTTAAATATCGCCTTACACTTTTTGAGCGACGTTTGATATCTTTCGCTCCTTCCTCTTGTAGACCTAAATAATAAATGTAAAAAACAACACTCTAACAGTTGACACATGTAGTTTTTAGATGCAACACAATGATATAAAAACTTTCATGTACACGCATAACCTAGGAATAAAGTGTTTTTCTAGCCTTTTATTACTAGGAAATTCACTCAAACTTTACGGTCTAGTCAGTCGCTTTTTCATTTGCACTGATTTACTAACTTTAGCAATTTTGCTTACCAAGTGAGCATAGCCTTTCTGCTGTTTCGACCAATGTGGCAAAGGCACACACACCATCTGTCTGGATGCTGTCCAGCCCTGTGAGTGATTTCTTTTTAGAAGCTGCGCATACCTTTTGGTAAAAAGAAGTAAACTACAAAGTTGGATGCATGTCATGTCTATAAGTCTCTTTTTCTTATTTTTAAAGGTGCATCACACAAATAGGATGATGAACTTTATTAATGTGCCTAAAAATAACTCGAACAAGGAGATCCCTCATTAGGGGACACCTTACTAGTAACTACGTAATGAGATATATATCTAAAAAATAACAACATCTTTGAAGCAATATCTGCGTCCTTTATATCCTAACATTGATCACAGGCAGCGATCTGTACTGACATCAATCTCCTTACTAGACTTACTAGTGAGGCCACTATAAAGTTTAGCACTGAGGTACCTTAACGGGGTACTTACCGCAATCAACAGTGTTAAAATATAGGCAGAGCAAAGTCGGTTTGTTATTAATTAATAAGGATCATCGATGAAATTGCCTTAATTAGGCATTGTGAGACTTTCTATTTTTGAAGGTGCTTACCTTTAATATATTAAACAGCATCGATCGACCCAAAGGTTCAAATCCAGTTTCTGAACAGTACAATTTATACAGTTGGACAAGTCTCCACACTATTACAGTTCTCACCACGTTAGGAATTTCCAAGGTGTGACCATCGGAAAGTCTCAACATTTTTGTTCCGTACGTGAAATCTTGCAAAAAAGGACTGGAAACAAAATCAAAAAAGTGGTCAACCTTTGCTGGGTGTAGTCTACTGCGCTTTATCTGTGGTGGTTCTATTTGTTGACCAGGTTCATTAAGAAAAGCGTGTTTTCTTGCTTTATCAATTCTCCATTTTGTAAGACCCAAAATTAAGGTCAATAATTCAGACTTTGGATGGTCACAAACAAAAATCAAGAGTATCTGCTGTCTGGTGTACCATGAATTTGCCTCTTCATAGAGCTTTACAAGTCTTGCAAGAAGTTGATCATCTGGTACATTTCTATCCCTTCCTCTGCTGTACTTTTCAACTACACGATGGAAAAGCCAAGTGGACTGCTCCGGCGCAATTGCCTCCAGTACTGTCTCTACTGCTTGCATTGCTTTACGTTTGTAGTAGCGACTTGAGGAAGGGGACAAATTCAAGACATCTGTACAAAGCTGAGATCGAACAGGACTTACTCTTCCATCCAAAGAGTTCCAGAGGAAGTTATTGAGATAGTGAAGCCTATGCTGTTCTTGAGGAGTAGGCAGGCATTCTAGTGACGTTTTGACTTCAGGAACTGATTCTTGTGAAGCGGATGAAAGAGCCTCTGAGCTTGCATCATCTGCCCCCACTGGAAGCTGTTGAGTTGGCATTACCTCAGGACCTACCTCTTGTGAGGCGTATGAAAGTGCCTCAGAACTTAAATCGTCTGCCCCTGCTGGGAGTTGTGGAGTTGGCATTACCTACAGAATTAAAAAAATGTAGTATAATGCAGGTGCATTTGTTTTCCCACGTCTTTAACAAAACTAAGCAAAAGTGGAAAGTAGAAAACTTTCCTCACTAGGCTGTTCTTGGAGTGATGACAGATTAGTTTCAGGCTCTCTGACTGCAATAGGCTCAGCGGAATGCTGAAGTTCTAGTGATGTGGGAACTTCGAAAAGAGCAGCACCATGTTCGCTCCAGCATAATTTGCAAATACCTATAATAGTTCGTAGCAGAAACACGAAAATATATTTTAGAAGGGGAATAGGGTAGGGGGACCAACTACATTTATTAGACGGCAGTATGTGTCCCTTTATATTGATAGCTATCTTTATTCTGCAACAAAAATAAACCTCCCTTACAGAATCATTGTCATCAGCGCTAGGTGCATTTTTTTTTCCTGTCTGATTATCAATTGTTGGTGAAACACTGAAAGAGGCACATAAAGTTGGGGCTTCTCACTCAACTCTGGAGGTTTGACTCGCCTTCACTTTCCACAGAGATTTTGCTCCGTCTCTACCCAGTCGCTCTCCTTGCTTTCACATTGACCAGTACTTAAGGACGTTCGCACTAATTGTTTCTGAGCATCCTTACTGCGCAAACAAATTCACACACCAAGTCATGCATCGATGCGCACGCTAAGTAATAAAATGAACAATGATAGGGCAGATGGCCATTGCTATAGCTTTGCCTAGATTTAATGATTGTGGACGTTCAGTGAGCCCTATTTTTCTTTTGATTAATCATTTTCTCTACCGATTTTCCACGTTAAGCGAAAAGATGAAGAAACTCCATCGATTAGAAGTTTGAATTTTTTGCAAAATGCACCATCGATTTCCGTTATTTTTAACTCCTCGTTCATCTGTGCAGCAGTTTCAAATGCCTCTTGAAGGGTTAAAATGTTTGCAACATTTGCAATTATTTATGCAACAGACCCACTTCTACAAAATATGACTGAGATCGTTTACCTCCATTGATCTCCGTTTGCCTCCTTCGATATTTCTAACTATAAACCCCTGTAGACCATGCTGAATTATGTGCATTATTGGCGCACGTGATTCAGGGTAGTTTTCCCCACGCTTTATCTCTGAAATTAAGTCGGTGACCCCCTTTTTCATTTCTGACACAAGTAATCATTATCTGACTGCAGTAAAAATCTAAAAAAATCTATCAACTGGAAAATTTTCGCACGAACGTCTAAAAAAGCACGTTTGTATATGGCCAACGCAGAGCTTGAACTTGTTTTGAAATTGACATTTATCTCTGATCTTTATAACTTATATGTAGAACTAATGGTTAAAAGAAAAATCTTTTTTCAATTTTCTGTTGAAGTGGTTATCGTCATATTGACGAGATTAATTTGTTAAGAATTCTTGAAACAATAATCAGTCCACCCCCAAGCCTGCAAATAATTTGTGTCTATAAGCAGGTCATTTGTCACACCAAAGACAAGTTTTGACCTGACAAAAAGCCAGTGCAGTCAGACAATTTTTTTTGTCCTTAAAAGTTAACAAGAGACATTTGAGACATTTTGGTATTTCAGTGTTGACCCTTCGCCAAAACTGTTTTTTGCAAATTCGAATGGCTTAAAACTAAAGTCAACTGAGTGTAAAATCAATACTAGCACCAGAATCACCAGAGAGGGGAACTTTACTTTAAGACTGACCAATTTGCAAACGTTTGCAAAGAGCTTTTCCACATTCTGGCTGCGTGAGAACTGGTGCGTCAGCAAAAAATCGATGAAGCAGGGGGGTGGTGACCCCCTGATTCGTCAATTTTTTTGCTCTCACTCCAATTCTCAGAACCCCCTGACTCGTCGCTTTTTTGCTCTCGTTCCAACTCTCGCGCGGCCAGAAAGCGGAAAAGCTCTTCACACGGAGCGGGCTGTGTATCTGTATTTTCCTGTGTATCAAGTTTCCCACGCCATCTAGGAAAAATCAATGGAAAATCCTGCGTGAACAGCTTGTCGGTGTAAAAACTCACAATAACATTCAAATACTTGAAAATTGACGGTACCAAATTCTTCAACTTTTACTGAAGGTAAGTTTTCCCTGAAAATTTATGGGTTAATGGAATAAAACATTTGCGTAATTAGATGAAATTTGAATTGGAAGTGGTCGTGACTACAAAGCGTGACTAATTTGAACATTCACACATTTCACAAAACATGTCTGTGGAACAAAGACTAATTCAAATTATATTGAGCAGTAGTCATAAAAAAATACTATAAAGAGCTATAAAATTGATTTTTGATCATATAGACTAAAAAACATTTGAAAGCGATTGCATTCAGGTAAACGAAACGTGAGAATTTAGGCCGTGTATCCGGTTTGCATAATATTTTCAGATTTTAGTAGTTTTTCAGACGAACATAATTCAGACTAAATGGGACTTCATGATCTTTCACGACACCAACGCAAAATGCGTAAATTAACACATAGCTTGGATAGTGATGCTGATACGTCCTGTTTACAATTTGACGTGACATTTGAGACGACGCATTGCGTGAGATGAACTTATTTCTCAGAAATGGAAAAAACGAAACTGTGATAACAAAGCTCTTTTTGGCGTAGTATTGTGTGCCAGTATAATAAAATAACTTGTTCCATATTCGGCTATAAATTTCCAGTTAAAATATTTTTCGTTTAGCAGAAATGTGTCCGGCCAGGCTAAGCTTTTACCCGTCAAAACCTCAAATTTACCAGGCAATTGTCCCATGACCAACTGTTATTTGCAGGCTTGAGTGCAGTGTTATTTTTGGCTAAACAAGGAGTACCATGGGTGTCTATTTTGGCTTAACCAAAAAAAGAAAACAAAAACATACCTGCACCGACGGGAACAAGAACTTTCCATTTTGTCATTATATCTTTACACATCTGTAGGCTTGCACCTCTTTCCGGTTTTCGTCGCTTATTGCAATGCAGAGGGTTGGAACATTTGAGAGTTGGTCTCCACCACCTTCCTAGCGCAGCACGATGCTTTGGACACACTATCATATTGTTTCCCTCCCAATCAAACATCCCTACTCTAGCTAAAACGAGATCTTTTTCCGAACTAACAGATGTTTGAGCAACTTCAGCCGTCGCAGGTGAGATTTAATATCCTTGGTACAGGAAGACAAAGGAAAAAATTCATTCTTCCCTGGAAATCTTGCCGAAAAATTACAAGTACTGTTGGAATGTGAAGCAAATGAACATGACAATTGGGCAGCCATAGCTTTCAGCTGCTGCTCCTAAAAATCGACCAAGTGTGACGCACTTCACTTGCAAGAAAACAAATCACGTGTTCTCCTTTATTTTGGTTTTCTCTCATTGTGACGGTGTTTACATTAGCCTGATTGAAGGATCTCTACTTCCAAAAATACCTTACAAAAGTAACCGAAAAGAACATAATTCGCTGTAGAATGTGGATTGCCTCTCAAAGATAGACTTTATTCTTTTAGAGCTCAGTGAATTTTTTTCTCAATTCAAGTAGATATACTGACACATGTAACAGAAACAAGTGTCACACCACACACCTACGTTTACATGATGGCTGCTGTTTCTCCAGTAAGGAAATTACTTCGAGTGCATTCAAAGTTTGAAAATGAATTTAATAAGCGTGGAAAGTAACAGAATGTAGCAAAATATGCCTGAGGCACTTTGCTTTCAACAGTCTAGCCCTGGCATAAAACGTATCGGTTTTATTAGATATACTAATAACTGTCAGTAAATAATGTCAATTCTTAGAATTTATACAATTAATTTAACTCCTTTGTTATGGAGATAAACATTTCTTAAGGTTTTTAGGGTTGAAAAACAAACAAACTGGCCTCACTAATACCATTAAACGATTCGAATTGGCTCCTTAAACAGCAGCAAATGGCCACAAAGTGCTCCTATTAACTTGGACTGTCACGTACTTCAGAAGAATGTGATCACAAATATTTCAGAGGCTAAAATTTTTTTCGTCAGAAACGTAACACTACGATAGGGTTTTACTGTGACTAAATGTTTGTTGACATGCAATGCTGCCCATTGGAGATATTTGCAATTTAAAAAGCCCAATTTGCTGTTTCTTAAAATTGTTGTGTGACATACCAAATTGTCAAATGTTCCACATTGGCGAGAATAATTTCAAATCACTCCAATGTTGGACCTTTAATTGCTTTTAAGGTTCAAAGAATTGGTGGATGAAATAAAGATTAAAATCAACTGCATTCTGTTGGTGTGAGGAATCTTTGTTGAAAGTACAATTTTAGAGCTAATTTTGGGGTTTTATCCCTGGGATTTGATGTGAAAGCCCCAATACCCCAGGGATTGACTAGGAGCCGAAACTACTTTGGACTCTTGAATAGCTCAGTGACCTTAATCATCTGTGAAAGTTTGAGAGAAATCGGTGAGGTGGCATGTGTCACGCCTGCCTGTCCTCTTGTGGACGGACTCTTAAAACAGTCGTAGAGAAGTTTGCAATGCGATTTAAAAAATCTTGATACAAAGTTTTTGTCCACTTGTTACTCGAACTTGTGGTGAATTCCGTCTTAACACTTAAGCTTACCTTGTTCACACAGTCTTTTACAATGGGGTCCATCTCCGTTTGGTTCATTTTTCTTATTCCATGTTTGGCACAAAACAATCTTAAGTTTCTTTCTGAAAACCCTCTTCTTACTTCTGGAAAATTTTGCCTCAGTAAGTCACTGATTTCTTTGTATGTTTTATTGTCTTTAATTAAACGCTCTATTAAGCCTGCATTGCCTTCCAAATATGCAGCCACATTGGTAATGGAAAAGTGTCTTGGGGCCGTATCAAACAATCACAGTGTCTCCTGGTGCCAAAGTGTTGACATCTGTCAATCAGCAAGGGTTTTTTTAAATTTCGAGGGGTAAAACAGGGAGCCTTTTCGTGCTTTTAATGACATGGCTTCTTTGCACGAAAAAGGTAGATGTTTTCCGCTGACATCTTCTTTTAGAAAAGTGCCAAATCTGAAAATAGTCAGCAATATGAATGTGAGATAATTTTTAGACCAAAGTGAAAAATACCCACCTGCTTTGAAAAAAATGGGTAGGTTTCTTCATATTCACCTAATAACTAAGAAAGTAATAAAAAGGTAACATCTTTTCACTTTGTTTCATGGAAAAACTAGGCATGACCCTGGTTTCTGTGCTCTTTTCTGAGAATTCACCTTTTTTATGAAAAAGTAGAATTGCTGGAACCTTTCACTGATTACTTGCATAGCCCACAAGAGCATCCAATTTTCAGCTATTGCTGCATGAGTGGGAAGTAAGGTAAGAGCAATCACAAAGAAAAGAACTTACCCTCCTATGCAGACATTTTCGGGGTTCATCACTCAATCTTCCTCCCCCATGAGCCCAAAGGGTGTCTGTGTAGGAGGGTAACACGATATCGATGAAAATCGATGACAATCGATATCAATCAATGTCAATTAATCAATTGATATTGATAATCGGTAATCAATTGATGAAGAGGATTTGTGTGACCATTTATTGATTGGTCATTTTACTTGTGTATTTGTGTGGCTTTCTAGCCACACTAAAACACATCCGAGAAGTTTGCAGTTTGCAAGAACATGTGTCGCATATTTGTTAGGTGATGTTCACATATTTGCTAGCCAATTTTAGATATGGCTGAAGTGCTTTGTAATTTTTCCCCTTGGAGTAAGGTTCCTTATGTGTTACAATGGTTAACACTCGCATTCTAATTTATCAAACCTGTGTTAGAGTCCAGGATCTGTCGGGTTTTTTTTTTCTGAAGCCACTGGTCTTTTTCTTTCCTTGTTTAACACTTTTTTTGCCAGAAGCCTATAAAGTAACTTGTATAACTAAACTAACTTGTAAGCCATGCATTTCTGCAACGCAGACCTATCTTTTTATGAAAAGAGTAATTCCATTTTATGCAAAGGTTAGCTCATGTCAGTCATCATTCACTGGGAAATCTACCGCTTTGCTCATAGAGCACTTTGATTGTGACTTTTGAACAATGCATATCAGAAAGGCAATTTCCACATTCTTTTATTTTTCATGCCAAAGACAAGTTGAACTGCCACAACTTAAATAATTAAGTGAACCTAATAAATATTGCCACAAGAAAAGCCCACCTTGTGAGCTTGCACACTTATGTAAGTTAAATGTCGCCAAATGACAGTATACTGTTCTTCATTGTTACACAATACAGTGGAACCCTGTTAATACGACCACCTTCGGGCCATGAAAAATTGGTCACATTAACAGGGTGGTTGTATTAAAGGGGTTCTTTAAATAAGAAAATGACTGACTTAGCTTTTTTCGGGGGCCAGAATAAAGTGGCCATAACAACATATTAACGGGGTGGTCATAAGGCGGGGTTCCACTGTAGCACAATATCAGAAAGGTTATTTCCATAGACATTTCTTACTTTTCATGCCACAGACAGAAGTTGAACTGCCATAAATTGCATATGTTAAATTAATAAATACTTCTAGAGTCAATGGTGCCAAAAAAAGCCCATAGTATGGATTCAAGTATTTTAAAGTGTTTGTAACTTGAATGATGCTAAAAGACAATTTTTTTTCAAAAAGGGGGCTATCTCATGGGGAAACCATGGCTACACAACTGATACAAATATTTGCAAATTTCTGAAAGTGCCATATTCCTAGCCTGACTTTCAGGATCTTCTCTGATCTGTTGATGGTGATGTTATATCCTGACAAAGTCAAACAGATAGAGAATTTGATTGGTATAATTTGAAACAGCTGAAGCTGATGTGTAATTATGAGTGGATCGATATCTTTTCCATTTGGCGTAGATTCAGATCTGCATGAATTTTAAAAAGGAAAAGTGATATTTTGTCATGAGATGGTAGTTTGCAGCTATTTGGTGCAGAAGTCTCTCTTGGGAGTAAGCTATGAGAGGATAAAGCTGAAATTCACGCTATGATTTTCTAAAATTTACTCAGCCCCAAATAATTTTTTAGTAATATTAACATTCTTTTTTGGCTGACACCCATCTTTCTTTTCTTAAAAAGGCATCAATTGTGTTTTCACGCACTCCTCTTTCCACACCCTTTCCTGTAACTTTCCTGGGACATCAGAATACTGCTGAAAAATTATTTCTTTAATCGCCCCGAGCTTATCTTGGTCAAGTGCTTGTAGACTTGACCCACTAATATTGGAGCGCCCAGAGCAATTTCTTCTCTTTCGCTCTTGCGGACCGAACATCTCCAACAGATGTTTTCGTAGATTTCCCTTACTGCTGCTTAGCAGTACCTCCTGTTTAAGGGTGGGTGTTATATAGGTAGACCTGGGCTCTTTTTGTTCACCATTATCCGCTAGTGGTGCAGTTAGTACAGTAGCGTGATCTGTTTGTTTATCAACAGTTTTCATTTTTCTACTTCCAGGTAGTCTACAATAAGATCTACCTTGGTTTCAATGTCTGTTATTTTGTCATAAAGTTTCTGAAGTGTCACATTTTCTGTTGGAGGATCATTATACGTGACTGTCCAGTCCAGTGGGTTACCAGTATGTAAAGCACATGCATCTCTCTCTTCTCTTGGTGTCACTGGTAAAGTGAATGTGTTTGTCAAAGGTACTGTGGTGTTGAGTAGTGGATTCAAAATGCTGAATGGGTCAGTTGTGGATTGCGGTGTAGTGTCAGTAGATGTGTTTGTCAGGGGTACTGTGATGTTGAGCAGTGGGTTGCATATAAATCAGGCTTGATAAACTGATAACCAGTAGACTCAACAAAACTATTCTGAGGACGAAGCAATGCTATACAGCCATGATGTAAAAGAAACAACAACTCGAGCACATGGTCAAACTTAATGCTGATTGGCTGATCTAGACAATTGACATGTCATCACACCCTTGTTTAAAAAAAGAAACTGACCACAGGTGAATAAAAAACAAGGAAAAACTAAATGATTAAGCAACAATGTCTCTAGTTCTTAAAGCTCAAAGAAATCATAAACAATGTCACATGGCCTTGTTAAGATAAGATAACTTGGTGGTCAGGACATTCGGCCACCTCGGGTAACTAGACGGTCAACTGGTTTGGGGGTGAGGACTGCTCTGGCACTTTACCAGTCTGGGAACTGCTCTCAGGTTTCTTGAAACAAGTCATTTCTCCAGATTCCTCAGGCGGTGGCACCTCCAGAGGGGAACTGGTTTTCGGAGGACTGACAAGGTTTAGGGATGGTGAGACTCTGAAAGGTGAGTCTGATTTGTCAAGTAAATGGGCTCAGGGCTGTTCCATACGCACGCTGGCTCCTTACTGCCTCTGAGGTGTCTTCTATTTCTCCTGAAGATCTTTCAATCCTCAGTCCTGACTTCATATGATCTCACATCTACTTGCTGCTCTACATGAGCTTTGAACCATCTACCAGACCTATCTGTGGGCTTTACACGCACAATTTCTCCTTTGCTTAGGGGGGAAGTTCCTTGGCACTGATGTTGTAGTTCTTGGCTTGTAGTTGCTTTCTCTTCAAGAGCTTTCCTTGGACATCCTCAACTATTTTGAGTTTGAGGAGCTCACTGGTTGTAGGAATCAGTGTCCTAGTGTGGCGACCAAACATTCTTTGAGCTGGAGAACTTTCTAGGCCTTCAGAGGGTGTATTTCTCCATGCTAATAGAGCTAGGTAAAAGTCGGATCCAGCTGTCTTGATAGCATTTTCTACCTTGCCATTACTGTGGGTAATAGAGAGAGCTAGTGACATGTTCTTTGTCATAGCTTGTCATAAACTGTTGGAACTCATGGGAACTATAGGGAGGCGTGGATAGGTGTCTCTTCAGGGTTCCAATCACTTCATTGCCAGTCTTGTCCTTAAGTTGGTTGATTTCAAAGTAGCTGGAATAGTAATCTACTGTGCAGAGGTAGTCTCTGTGTTCAAAGTGGAAGATATCACATCCAACTGTTTCCCACAGATGGTTTAGAATTTTGTAAGAGATAAGTGGTTCCTTCTGCTGATCTTTCTGGTAAGTAGCGCACACACCACACTTTGCTACATAGTCCCGAAGGTCAGCATTCTTGCCATGCCAATAAACTGTTTCACATGCACGTCAAAGGTAGTCTTCAACTCCTGTGTGGGCACCATGGAGTCATTCGTGTATCTTGGGTCTCAGGCTGGCAGGGATTACACATCTTAAACCTTTGAAGAGGATTGCATCCTGTGCAGTAAGTTCATCTCTCACAGTGAAATAGGGATGTAATTCTGAGAGTAGGGCTTCTCTCTGATCTAGCCAGCCTTGCAATATTACTTGAATAAGGCACTGTAGTACTGAGTCTGCTGCAGTTTCACCCTGGATCTCAGCCAACTGGGGTTCTGAAATGAGTAAGAAATCAACTGCATGGATTTGTTTCATGTCTTCTTCAGCTGGAGAGTGGGCAGTTGTTGGTAAATAGGCACATGACAATGTGTCTGCCAGATACATTTCAGCACCAGGTTTGTAACGGATCTCAACATCATATTGCTGTAATCGTAGAAGCAACCTCTGCAGGCATTTAGGGGCTGTTGCTAAGGGCTTCTTAGAGATATGGTCTTATGGTCTAACCACAGCATAACTTTCCAGCCATAAACATACTGATGATGTAAGTGAAGTTTTCCAAGCATCGAGCAATGAAAAAGCCAAAGAATTTGGACAAATTTATCTCTATTTAAACTCATAAACTTTTCAAAAAATGGTTTTGTCATGAGCTAGCTCTGGTTCGTGTGTCATTTGTCCATTTCATTTTCAATTTAGAATGAAGATGAAATTTTGCTTTGTTTTGTTATTTATCAATTTGTCGCATTTTTTAAACAAAATTACCATATTTATATTTAAAGTACAAAATCTAAAATATTGCCATTTCTAAGGTTTTATATGAGTAAAAAATAGGTTATCATTACAAGAAATCAATCTGCCTTTGAAAACAAATATTGAAAAATTGATTCCATTTTCAATTTTCTTTTAAGTCGAAAATCAAAAATTCATTAAGCAAAATCAGAAATTGAAAATTGATTGGGTGGACCAATAACAAAAGCTGATGCAGTAGGGGTAGTCTAAGTTGCTCTTTTGCTTACCCGTACTGGGCTAAACATTTCATGACTGTACCACCCTGACATAGGGATCCTAGAGCACATTAGTCGCGTGGTAAGGAGGGGAAGGGAGCATATTCCACTTGCTAAAATCATGATTTGTTGAGATTTCTGGGGCCCGTGATAGGTGAGAGTAAAGAGGATTTGAATGTAACAGCAAAACTATGGCATTTATTGCAGCTTTTAGTGGGGAAAAAATTAAAAAAACCCATACAAGACAGAGAGATAGTAAATTCCACCCCCTCTCCTCCCCCTACAGTTTTTAACCATCCCATTTTTGTGCCTTGGCAGATCAGAACTGTTGTCTTCCTTTCACAAACTCTAGTTTAATATGGCATCTATAAAGTCGTTTGATGTTAGTAGAGAGGGAAAAGACTTATGAATACGAATGCAGGCAGGAGACATGACAGTTGCAAGATATTCTCAGGCATTTCAGGCAAGTAAACAATGCACTGTTGCATTTTGTTTGGAGTGGGATTCCCAGAGATATTTTGTTACAGTGCATTTACTGAAACCGGGGCCAACCAGACAATGAAAACCAATCAGATGGCAGAACTTAGACAATAGATTCCAACATTTTCAAATCCAGCCGATCAAAACTCCTATTTTTAAATCCAGCCAATCACATTTCCTGTACAAAACAATGAAATCTCAACTTGTTTGTTGTGATGCTTACACGACTACGGTGTCACTTATCATTAAATAATTTGTCAAGCTCAAACTGTTAGTACTTTCCCGTGCTTGAATTGAATTATATGCTGCACTTTCTACGGGGTAGTTGGTTGATTTAGAAAATACACAGAAAGAAAAGCTGCATAAGTGTCACTTGTAAATAGATATCACCAGAGTGTGTGGTGTAGAGTTTTAATATTGTTGCAGCTGTTTACATGTAACAAAAAAGCCTTTAAATAGTCTCTGAGTAGAGAAGGTTCCTATGGTGCCATCTTTTGTTTTTGCCTGAGTGATTTCACACGCTGAGGCTTTGATGGTACCACGCAGAAAAAAATTTGTTTGAATTTTCATTGAAGATGTTATTTCAATACACTGATAACCCAAAAAGGGAGCTCAAACTCTGAAATGTACAGCTGCTGAGACTGTTAACATGACAGTTTTTCTGAGAACTGCCTAGTGGATTTCATGGTTGGCTGCATTAATGACAACCAAAGCTGTGTAAAAATAGAAACACACAAAGACAACAGGAGCAAAATTATTTTGTAAAGAACGTCAAAATTTATTATTCTAAGATTTTAAACAACTGTAAAGATGATATTTTGTGTGGCCATATGTTCAAAGTGGAAAACGGTCAATCTGATGAGGTTATCACGGTTGTAAATGTAAAATCTAAAGTAAAGTAACACAATATTTTCTAGCATGGTCTAACGGTTTGAACTTCACAATTTATTAACACACACCGTAGTCACAAGCATCACAACAAACAAGTTGAGATTTCATTGTTTTGTGACAGACATTTGATCGGCGGGATTTGAAAATGTTGGAATCTATTGTTTCAGTTCTGCCATCTGATTGGTTTTCATTGTCTGGGTGGCCTCGCTTTCAGTAAATGCACTGTAACATGAACAATATTCCTTCAGGTTAAATCAAATTCCCTCTACCTCAAGGAAGAATTTGGGGACGTGGCCTATTGGCTGAACGATGGAGGCCGTTTCAGTGTTATGCACTTAATTGATAGAACGTCTTTGCAAGTTAAGGGGGAAGGCCTACAAGCAGATCTGCCGCAACCAGATGTCAGTCTCCAATTGCAACATTTGCAGCAAGGTCTGGCATTCTCAGGATTTTCCTACACTGGCTCTAGAGCTGGACCTATGCTGTTTGCAGCCAACTACAGTGCATCGCTTTTTGCCGGAAACACTAAACAGAACAAATTGAGAGCAAAGGTGATTCTCGCAGAAGGAAACAAAACCAACAAAGGTGCAACATTTTGCGAACTAGGACAAACATATGTAAACATCACAGAAGATACAAATAAAGTTTATGTATGTATGTATGTATGTACAACTAATGTCATGTATATTACATCCAAAGTTTGAGAGACCTGCAGCGACTTGAGCTTTTCACTTCCAATGGCTTAAAAGTCAATGATACCAAGGGAACTAGAGGTAAGTACTATGCAGTGTCTGCCATGAACTAAGATTAAATCCATCATCTTGATTTCAGTTTATCTGGCTGGTAGGTCACACACCTGTGACTCTTTTTAATGTATGTCAACAAATCACTGCCTTTGCCACTTGGTGTCACAAAGCTTGTTAAAGAGGTATTCCAGTGTAAGATATGCTATGACACCCATGAAACCACCAATAATTGCAACCAAATGTTGCAGCAGTCTCTTAGGTTGTGACGAGTGTGTGAATTCATGGTACGATAGTGTGAATGGCCTTAGCAAGAAGTCCCCACACTGTAATGAGCCAAGAGGCTATGCATTTACATCCGTGTCTAAGGGACTGGATGATTTCTTGACTGGAATGAGAAAGGTTCTAATCACAAGATCTGAAGATGATAATCTAGCTAATAAGAAATTCAACCTCAGTCATGTTGATCACCTTTAAATATAGTTGATATTTGACAGCGAATAGTGTAGATTTGTGGAAGTTGTGTTCCTCGTAATAATCAAAGGAGTAAGACTTGAAGGCATGCGATATGATGTAACAGTTTATAAGGATTGTCCCTGACATTATTGTTGTTGATATTTCTTACAACATAAACCTCCCATATTTTGATGCTCATGTGTTGTCACAGTATCTGCTTACCAGTGGGTGTCAACAGTCATGTTTAATACTTCACTGTCGCATAAAGTGACTCATTGACATTTTTAAACTATTTTTAAATGGTCTTAAATAAAGATCAGCATACTTACAAAAATAAGAATTCATCACATGGCTTGTTCCTGTTTTTCTAATTCAGTGTTCCACATATAGCCTGAAAGTGATGATGATTCTGGGGTAATTCATTCCAACCTGGCATTTATCATGCAGTGTCAAGGAGGGCTTTTACAAACTATATTCGTAAAAGTGATATAACTCACTTAATGAACACTGGCTGTAAGGGCTGCATCCTATGCTGCACATAATGCCCTTCAAGTCATTTATTTTTTATTGTATTAATATTAGTATTAGTATAGTTTTTAGCAGTGTCCCCTAATTAGTATGGTGTATTATTTCCAGGCTGTAAGGTTTTTGACACTTTAATAAAGTTCTCACTCACTCACACTCACTCCTATTACTTTGAAAAAGACAAACAAAATCATAGTTGATAGTTAAGGGAAAGTATTCAGTAAAATAGTGGGATCCATGAAATACTGCAGCCCCTCCTTAAATAATCTAGGCTGACCTTTACCAAATGGTGAAATATGGTATCAAAGCTTGAAAACCTCGACTTTTGCATCAGTCTTTGCTGTTGAAGGCCTGGATGGTTGGCAAGGAGATCAACTCCATATGGCTTGGGACAGGTAAGATGCCCTCCTTGATTTTCATAGGCAGCTACAAGATCTGCTGCAGTTGGAAGGATATCTTGCTGAGGAAGAGGAAATGCCTTGTTGTTGTTGGTCATCAAGTCATCTGGAACACCCTTCCCTAAACACACAATTGTACTGATTAGTAAATTAATTCAGCATATTTGAAAGGTACTTTTGTATTGTTGGCATCACATGTTACTTGCATCAAAACTGATTTGCAAACACTGAACGGTGAATAAAGTTCACCAGGTATTGGGTGTTGGTTCAAGCTGTCAAAGGCTTGTTTTATTCCAACTGCAGCCACCTGGGTTGTAAAGGTGGACACTGAAAACTTGACCAGATCATCATCCATATCTATCAGATCATCATTAACCATGTTATTTAAGAGCGTAAATCCAAAAATATTGAGAATCGGCTGACGGAAGCAAAATAATGAATTTTTTCTTATTTGACCAAAAGAACCGTTTTGGTGAACTATTTTCGGAAATGACAATTAAAGGTTCGTTTTCCCTTTCTTCTCTCCAAAATTTGCAAAACTTGAAAATTCAGCCACAGGGCCTTCAGCAGCAGCCATGAGGCTTGAAATTTGGCTTGTGTTTGACATGCTTGTATGGACGTTAGGGGTTGACACATTACGCTCCTAAAATCGAGCATTATGCTTTTTGGCACTGCCCCCAAAAAGGACTATTATACTCCAAATTATGCCCAACTGTAACTATTGTAATCGTAATTATGCCGCAAAATTTTTTTCCCGGACCCCGGTGAGTTATAATTATGCCATAACAAATTTTTGCCGGACCCCGGTGAGTCATAATTGTGCCATCAAAATTTTTTCCAGGACCCCCATGAGATGCAATAATAGAAACCATTTTGATTCATAATAAATTACTAACACAATATGAACATTTAATCCAAAGGATTTCAAGTAAACTAGGAAAATACAATGTAATTGGGTGCTAACTGCTAAACTTATAACTACATATTAATACTCATCGATACTTATTACAACTTATTAATACAGTTTTGGGCAACAAACTTATTTCCCTGTGATTAACAAAAATGCACTGATTCCGGGACTAAGAGAGAAGGAACTTCTGAGCTCCAGACAATCTGACAATTCTGAGTCATCTGACTTAGCAGTTAGCTCAGCGCTTGTTGAACTGTCGCATAAGTGAACACTCAATATAATCTTGTAATGCCATATCCTGCAAATGTCCAAATGATGATGTCATTATTGAAAACACCCGCTCTGAAGCTGCGGAAGAAGGCTGG
>Ga0126338_10000724_pt1 | contig 19053 bp, 9 predicted proteins | sample OrbCmetagenome_2_FD_92529 | JGI IMG/M metagenome (GOLD analysis project Ga0126338, IMG submission 92529) | Coral microbial communities from Petempiche,Puerto Morelos, Mexico - Orbicella C C metagenome | ecosystem: Host-associated > Invertebrates > Cnidaria > Coral | place: Petempiche,Puerto... | reverse complement strand
ATAATAATAATAATAATAATAATAATAATAATAACAATAATCATAATAATTTGGTAAATTCTAGAGCGCCATTTGCATCTGTTGATCAACAGCGCTTTACAAATTTGTAAAGCTAATTATAATTACATGTATATTAATAAAATAGAATATTTATAATAATGATAATAAACTTAATTAGTAATACTAATAAGAGTGAATAACAAGCAAGATACACTTTAAAAGCTATACGAAATAAATAAGTTTTCAGCTCACATTTAAAAATAGCTTAAGCGAGGTAAATGTTTCTCAACTTGCTTGATGCTTGGCCTTGTTTGTGTACTGTTGTCATCGTAATTAACTCATTTACAACTGTTCCTAATCGCAAATTGCATATATAAGAGAGATAAGAGAGAGAAAATAACATTTTGCGGGCATGGTTAAACCTTGTTACTGTCGGTTCGTCTATGTTCAAATGAATTTCTTCTGATTTGGAAAAATCGTATATCTTGAAAAATATTGAAACAAATGGAGTTTCTATAAATTTCATTCTTTGATAGTTTTTCACTGACTTTATTATTTTACCACGCAAAGAGGATGAAATATGAATTCGATTGAATTGAAACTATGGTTAGTCTATAAACTTTAAGGCTGTTATTATAATTCACAGAATTCCTTCTTTAAGGCTTAACATTTCTCAATATTTTGCTATTTTCATAACTTCACCTACCTTATAAAATGTGTATGTATCTAAATGCTCTCTATAGAGTAGATAAAAATTGAAATTCTTGCTGACCGTGCTTTCAGTTCGTCCATTCATAGACATGGATATATATGTAAAAAGAACCTTTCTTATCTATGTCATAAAGGCGATCTTAGTCCTGTTTAGAGTATTGATATAATCCTTTATTTTTTACTTTTAGTTTTTGATGAGAAATCATGGAGTACGGTGATTCCTCTGTGTTTTTTCCATTCACCTTTACCCAACAAGACATCGACAATGTTCTGTACGGTTACATCCGGACTCCAGAGAAAACATCTAATGGGTTTGCGCTGTCTGGAATTTATGTCGACACTTCAGCTAATGGTAAGCATCGGTGGCTACTGTGAGCAGTAATGTGATATTATCAATTGGATGTAATTTGCCATTCTTGCATAATTGGCCGGGGCTGGGGTACTCACTTATATGGGCAATATAGGTATGTACGGCCCCAAAGGACATGGTTTTTGAACGGCTTTGGGCAGAAAAAGGGTATTAATTTTTACCATTTTGGTCTGAAATAGGGTGCGGATTTTGACCATTTTGCTCTGAAAAAGGGTATACACTTTGACCATTTTGGACGTCTGAAATAGGGTATTTACATGATTTCGCTCCGGCTTGGCATTGGTTATTTTTTACAAGACTCTATTTTTTTCCGCATTTGCATTGGTAAAGTTGTAGTCCTTCTCAAATGTTAACTCGAATGTTTACGCAAATGAAGGTCATTTCGGTTAGCTGCAGTCATATTTTACAGCCGTGAACTAAATTTAGAGTTCTGAAGTGGGATATCGATGTTTGGCTCGGATCTGAAATAGGTTATGGAAAATCGCAGAGTTTGGTCTGAAAAGGGGTTAGGGTCTCAAGTTTCGAACCGAGACCCCACCCCTAAAAAAACTTTGGGGTATATCCTCGGGGGCAGGCGGGGAAATTGGCTACGAAAGTATAGTGTCGCGAAGGAGTGGGGTTATAAACCAAAACCGGTTTAGTTTGTTGATATCACAACACGACATTGGGGCGAATTTGAGACCTAAAATGACACCATTTTACTCCGACTTGACTTGTACCTTCAATATCAGCTTAACAAGAAATAATTAATATGACTGGACAAGGTACAAGAAATTTGAATGGGTGATTTATACACCTAATTGCACCTTTTGGTATGCAAGATTCGGCGGGATATCGGACGAGTGTGTTCGAGGCATGGTTCGTATTTTGGCGAGACCTGTTCGAATCAAAATACCCGTGGCGAGATCGAAAGGTGAAAAGTTTATATCTTTTTGCGTTTTTTACCTTGCCTTATCACATTGACATCGACCTCCTAAAGTGTAAAAGATATTTTAAACTGCCGTTGAGTTATTGAAAAAAACATGAAGAGCAAGGTAAACAGTACACAAGAACAAATTTTGATGCAATCTAGATCAGTATGTTGTCACTATAACGTATTTTACATCAAAATTAACTATTTAATCTCTTTTGAATAAGAAATGCATTGGAATCCGTGGCTGGCTAACGTGTCCCAAGTACATCAAGAGCCCTCCACAGGCCATCCAAACCCATATATGGAAATGTTTCATGAAGAATTGTGTATGCAAAATTTACCAGAAAATGTAAAGATTGTCGAAACCCATTTACCAACTGGACGACACCGGGGCGTGTTTGCCGGTCAGCGGAGGATAGCAAAAGGAACTCGGTTTGGGCCGTACACGGGAAATATCGTTTTACCACTGGAAATGAGGTCACTTGAAAAGAACAGCGTATGGGAGGTAATTAATGAACTGCTTTTCACACAGTGAACTTGCAATCTTCACTCTTCCCATAATTTCCCCCAACCCCCGCCCCCCTTCCCCCCCTTTTGTGGAGTTCACTTTACTGTCACGCAGTGATAAAGGTACTGCTTGCCCTGTTACTTAATTCTTTAAGGAGCCCATCACGTTATTTGGATTTTTTTTTCTTTTTGACTACGTACAGAATTACCTTTAAATTGAAGGAAACCTGAAAATAAAAGTCTACTGAGATAGGAAAACCCCAAAGAGATAACAATAAACCATAAAGGAATGAGGATGGTTAAAGGTGGAGACGATAACAACGGATTACAAACGACGGGCCGGAAAAATTTAGGCAAAACTTTTCAAGATGTGCAAACCGTGACGATCGTAGCTCCTTTAAACCAGCATTGATTTAAATAACAAAAAAAAACATCTGTTCAAATTGTTTTCAGAGTTTATGACAGGGCAATCTGGAAATCATATATTCCTCAATGTCTAGAGTTGGGCTAGTTCGCCCTGTTCCGACAATTATCTGGATCAAGCAACGCATAAGTGTTTCACACCAACGCGAATTTCTTGATATTTCTTATCTAGGAGGTAGAATTGCGATTGACGTAAGGAAGCGTAGGAGGAAGTACAAACGTATTTAGTAATTATAACTCAGTTGATGGCTATTAACAAACACGCATTTCGATCTACAAGAGACCTTTGGAGTGTGCTCCTGGCTTCCAAGTGCTAAGTAAATAAACAAGCCATTTTACGAGTTGGATTATTGTAATTAAATTCAGGATCCATATTTGATGACCCTACAAACCCATTACGGATATTTTAGGCCGGGCATAAATAATTGTATCCATTTGTTTACATTTCAGATATTTCAAGACGGTGAACTCACTCACTTTGTAGACGGTGCAGGCGACCAGAGAAACTGGATGAAATATGTCAATTGCGCAAGACACGAAGGAGAACAGAACCTGGTACTAATTCAAGAAGAAGGTGAACTGTTTTATGAAGTTTGTATGGATATCGCCGAAGGAAGCGAGCTGCTTGTGTGGTATGGAGACACCTATCTCAAGTACATGGGTATTCCAATCACAATGAAGACAAAACTGACCAAGATAGAAAACGATGGTGGACTCGGTATGTATATCACTTGCACTGCTAGTGCAAGGACTACATTTAAAATAAGGCATCGGGAATCAAAAGCATTGTTATATAGCTGAAGTTTACCCGAATCTAACTCGAGCTCTTCCTTGACATAAATAGTGTTTTGCAATGTAAGAGCTTTAGTCTACTTGCAATTAGCTTAATCAGCTTTGTTTATTTATATTATTTTGTATGTGTGTCTACGTTTATTTATTTGTTTGTGACTCTGGCCTAAACATGTAAAATACATTTTCTTTTAACTGGCTGCCTGACATTTTTAACTCTTACGCTATTTCGGGTAGCCAGCATCCCTAGCTACCCCTATCATTTTTGTTTTTACTCTATTAAACATAATTTCTAACTTTGGGATGAAAAAAGTTTTTGTTGTTGTTTTGCTGTAGGGAAAATAACATTCCAAACTTGAATAAATCACCTGACTATGTCTTTCTGTAACAGGAGGGGACAGCTTCGCTTGTGACCGGTGTGGTAAGGTGTTCGCCTACAAATATTACCGAGACAAGCATCTGAAGTACACCCGATGTGTTGACCAAGGAGACCGGAAATACCCTTGTCACCTGTGCAACCGCTCGTTCGAGAAACGGGACCGTCTTCGCATACATATCTTGCACGTTCATGAGAAACACAGACCTCATCAGTGTAGTCAATGTGGCAAGCGGTTTTCGCAGTCCTCGAGTTTAAACAAGCACCTAAGGGTGCATAGTGGTGAGAGACCATACAAATGTCCTTACTGCATCAAGGCTTTCACTGCATCATCTATACTACGTACTCACATCCGACAGCACAGCGGTGAGAAACCATTTAAATGCCGTCATTGTGGCAAAGCGTTCGCTTCACACGCTGCACATGACAGCCACGTGCGTCGAACACACACCAAGGAGAAGCCATGCGTTTGTGAGTTTTGTGGCAAAGCGTTTGCACAGTCATACGAACTCAAATTTCACATGAACATGCACACAGGCGAGAAGCCCTATACTTGTGAAAAGTGCGGCCGAGGGTTTTCAAGCCCTTCATCACGTGATCGCCACCGATCAAACTTCGACTGCACGACTCGAAAAAATCGAGCGCCGAAGATGATGCGAAAGGGTTCCGAATGTAACGAGGGTGACTTCAACACTATAGATGGTGAGGGCTTCACTGCCGAAGAGGAACAAGTTAAATGATTGCTGTAATGCTTGACTTTTTCCTTCGAAATGGTTTCTTGTAAAAATCAATGATTTACACTTGCCCGAACACAGCTCACTTAATAATGGCTTGTGTTGGAAGAAAACAAATTTTAATTTGATCACTCCCAACACGAACGAACGAACGAACGAACGAACGAACGAACGAACGAACGAACGAAAAAAAAAGACATGACATTACAATTCTTGTTGCCCGGCAGCTTCCGAATCAGGCCTAAAAAAGCTATTAGAACAAGAATCGAAGTATTTAGCTAGCAAAAAATTATATAATCCTTGAAATGTCTAAGTGTATCATATCCGGTGATATTCTACCTAAACGAGATATCTCTCATTTTACGAGTCTCTTTTATTTGAGTGCCAATAGCGTAAATCTGATTCCTCAAAATAGTACAGTGACGTTGTACTACTAAAAATAAGCAGTTTCTTAAAACAGATAATTGTAACTTGAAATAAATAAACACGAGTGAGCAGCTTAAAAAGTGTATTAAAGACGCCATGAGGCAAATCAATGAAGTGTCCTATTTAGTGAAAGGTGGTTTCTAAAGTAAAACAAATGACGTGATTGTGTGTGGTGTGCAAGGACTTAAGTCTATAGGGCAGAATATGTTAGTTGAGACGACTATATAAGTTTGACAAAGGCTCTATTTGTGCTGTTACGAACAATCCAGATTTATGTTAATAAATCAAGCAGCTTCTCCTCTAACTGCGTAACATGAAAATAAGTCGAAATATCAAAAACTACGCCTTGATTCGATTTAAATATATAACAATACTAAGAGGTATATATAAAAATCTCGAGATACAAAAATATCTCAGTCGAAGCAAATTTAGGAAAACAACTCAAGATGTAAATTTTTTAGTCTATAGCAATATATTGACTAAATAGAGGTAAACACATACTGAGGATGGCACCAATGGGCATGGGTTGAAGTTATATTTCGATCAGCATCAAAGCACTTTTACAATGATCTTCCGAAAGAAATTTCCGTTAACAATTATTACCCGTTTTATCCTGAAGTGATCGTAACTTGTAGCTAAGCCGGGAATACAATATTTGTCTCATTAGCATAAGCGCTTTGTCGACTCTGATTATTGGAAGACATGGCACGGTAGATTGTCCCAAGAAATTTATGCCTGTTGTATTCATCATTTTTGGCATGACATGGGTAGAAAACCCAATCCTTTGCGAATGCCAAAATGTGCCTTGGCTTATATTATTAGCGCTTTCGTCAACCGGAAATATTCCAGTTTTGAGAGCCAATATTTCGTTCCATATTAAACACCGAAGAGATAAAAAAATTCACTGTTGACTAAGTTTTGACTAAGCTTTGACTGTTGACTAAGCTTTTCGGATATTTAGACTCCAGCATGACGCCTCCTCTGCGCAGCGTCATATGCTTATGACGCAGAATATGACGCCAGTATATATTCTCTCATAAAAAGAATTCAAAAGAAAATAGAAATTGAATACTGATAAGATAGAAAAATGTCAAAGTGCCATCTTGTGAAAAATCACAAACGTCGGGGGGGGGGGGGCCTCCCATGCAAAAATGACGGGGGTGCTCGTCGTACCTTTTCGGGGCAGCTTTCTCTTTTAGGGGTTAAAAACACAGTTTTGGTACATCTTAGGGTGTTTAGCCTCAAAAGGTCCACAGCGAGAGCTTTTGTGGTACCTTTTATAGGGTATTGAGCTGAAAAAATATGACAGGACATAATATATTATGGAAGAATTGGTAACTATTTCAAAGGGCGCCCACAAAACCTGATCTTAGTACTTTTTAGGGTCCTTTCCAAAATTTCCGAAGAGCACCTCCGTCTTTTTTATATCGGAGTCTCCCTCCCAGGCGTCTTCTCTTGTATGCTTGCCATAAACGTTTCACGAGCTGTGGCAGATGAAAAGTATTCCTAAAGAAATGAATGCCAGAAAAGGAAAAGCATTTCGGAGTTATTTTTTTGGACAGAATTCTCTCTCCTTCTCTCTCTCTCTCAACGTATAATGTCACATCACGTTTTGATTAACAAAAAAAAATCTCATCTCATGGTGACTGCTATGTAGGAGACACAGAATAATTTTGATGTCAGTAGTGACAAATTCAGAGGTCAACGCCAGGGCGTATAGGCAGAGGTGCTCCTGACATCATAATCCCTTCGGGAGTGAGGTCATTCCCCTTACGGAGAAGCTGACTTCAATGGGGTAGATGATGTCTTATTACGACGAAAACTCAGTGGAGGTCTTTACGCCCTCCCTGTACTATTGGTGTACAGACCCGATAGCTAAGAAAATCTGTGTAGGAAAAAATACTCTATGTTAAGCTTCACCACCAACCCTTTATACTTTTATTGAAAGAAAAAAAATACTCTCGCACTTAAAAATCAATGGTGATTAAATTTCTAGTTTTGCTAATTTCATTTCGCTCTTTTAATGTTTCACATACATTTTGTCTCATGATTCTTTCTTTGTGTAAAATTCACGTAGGGATATGTTAAGATCTATTGACGTTCACTTGAGCCACTAGAATATAACCATGTATGAAGTAAGTGAAAGCGCAGAAACTGGCATCTTAAGATCGAAACCTGTCATCACAAATGAATGAGGTAAAAAGCCGAAAAATGAGTAAACCTATGCTGAAAAATATAACGAAAAGCTAAATAATTAGGAGCTATTCAAAGCACAATCGGAAACAACCCATATGAATTTTGCGAAAAAGTCTTTTATCCATGCTAAAGTCTCGCGGCTTTTCTTTCACATGCTAATCTTTGGGGAAGTTTTTCCAATTGGAGATAAAATCTTGCAATTAGTTTTCTTTCAACTTCAGGCGTTAATTAAGTGTTCCATTTAACTCTTAAAAGCACTTTTGTTTGTATAAAGGTGAAAACTGAATTATAACCTAAAAAAACAATAACTTGTATTTTGGCCTTTTGTACGATATCTATAAATATAACCATAGTTCAGCCAATAGCGCGTTTTTTGTGTTGTCTTTATGTGAAGTTGCCTTGGAAATGCTTAATTACAGGATGGATGATATTGTCTTACAGGAAAAACCTGAAGTAATATAAGATATAACTTGGAAGTCAAGCTCGCCACAATCACGATATACTCTTTAAGTCAATGGCACGTCGAATCATTTTGCCTTAGGCAGATGGTTCTGGTGAGGATTTGGTGAGTAAAACATATTTTTGTATACTGACCGACAAATTTTGTGACTATTTCGGAGAATTTCCTCTTTTCTTGTGTCGTAAAGAATCAGAAACATAGATATCGTTGTAAATAAATGGCGGATAAGTCGGAAACCAAGCTGTAATATATCTGAGACAGTGTTGATTTTGGGTGGCAAACTCAGGATAATGAAGTTTTTGATTGAAGAATTCTCTTGGTATTCATTTCAATTTTCTAATAGTGTAGGAGGAAAACATGTGGGTACGATCGAGGCAAAATGAAAGCAAATACACAACACGACAACTTTAATTGATATGTTAAAAACATCAAAGCACTATTTCGATCTCGGGAGCAATATAAGGATTTTCGAAATGAGAGTTTATGCCGGACGAAAACCTTCCATGAACAATGTTTGGGCAATAAACTAAGCCAGCGCCAGATGATTTATGAAATTCAGCATTAATTCATAAGTAAGAAGAGAAATAAAATCTAAATCAAATTTTTAGAGGCGAAATGATCACATATGCCTTGAAAATATGCGAAGAGCGTAGAGCCAGAATAGGCCATTTGCGTATTTTCCTTTGAATCTGTGTCAAAACGAGTCTTGGTGGGAAGCTAATCGTATGAAAATGTGCTCCCTGGAAAGGTTCATTTTCATGCAAATAAAGGTTTTCGACCATGACTCGTTTTGAAACAGAGGCACAAGGTAACTTGGAAATAGTCTTTTCGATTTTGCTGTCCATTTGTTTGAACATTCCACAAAATCGAACTCCGCACTGATTTCGAGTCGCTTAGATTATAGGACTTCACCATCGTACTTTTAATCTAAGCTTTCCTCGTCATTTACCTTGTCATCGTCACGAGCATAAACACTTCTCTAAGCCGCCATTTTTCGAAACCTGAAATATACCTACGCATGCGTTTCACCAAGAGATTCGCCTAATCCCGCAGTGGAAAGTTTACATGTTCTGGACGACATTATCATGTTGGACCAGGTTTCGCTTCAATTTTGCACGAGATGTGGATCAAACGTCGTGCCAGCGTTGAACTTAGTATTCTACAAGTTCGACTTAACCACAACTGTAGCTCGGCGTTTGAATCAATTAACGTCGGCCAGAATAGGGTATATGGCGCGGACAAGCTGAGTCACACTAAAAGCTACCCAACACTTACGTGACGCTGGATTCAAACGTCGAACTACACCTGTACAGTCGTGCTAAATGTCGGTCTTAATTGATCAACAGAGTCCGGCACGACGATAGCGCAACGTATGAGCCTGGTATTAGTTCACGATCCAACCATTCACTTCTTTATTCGTTTTATCTATCCAGTTGACATGTTCAGTCATTCGTTCGTTCGTTCACTCGTTCCTGGGTTCCTTCGTCTGTTCTTTTGTCCCTTCAATCATGTATTTATGTTTCTGTTCTTTGCTTGTAGAGTCTCTATCAGCATGATGAAGTCTGCGGCGTGGATCCTACCTTTGGCCTTTGAACTTGTCCTTTATCACACAGCAGTTACCAGCTGCCCTCTAAAGTGCTCCTGTAAAGATACGTCGATGCATTGCAACATGGATGATCTCAGATCTCTTGAAACCATGAGCGACCAAAACATCACTAACCTGTAAGGGTTCATATCATCAAACTACAATTTTTTTAATAAGAAAATCGCAGTCATTATAAAAATTAAGGAAAGGGAACAATGTGACCGAATTGCCTTTTACATGCAAAACCTCTGTATAATGCGAGGCGGCAATAGCTATAGACAATAATTTTAAAAAGAAAGTAAAATTGTTGTAAGGCAACTGGTATCACAGTGAAAAATTACAGTTAAAGAAAATTTTAATGGATGATTGCGAATAGTTTGGTTAGTCACATCACACGGAATTCGAACCAAGAGAGCATTTAAGTAAGATAACTCTTTATTCGATTCTCTCCTGGACGAAACCAGAAAGTTGTGAGTGATTATTTAAGCAAAACAATTCTGTAGAAGGACTCGCTTATCGATTCTATGGACTTTTTGGTAGATTTTATAGACTTTGTTATATATTATGTTAAGGTGTCACTGACAGATCATAGGTGCCTACATGTATAATACATAAAATATGTGGAAAATCAAGAGACTTTGTAGTTTCGACATTTAACAAGAAGCTAAAAAGTTTGATCATGTAAACGCGACGATGTGTCTCAGCCGAAGACTGGTTGCAAAACAAAGCAAAACATCATCAATTCGCCATTTAAAATTTGTGAAGAAGGCTGGTGATACTGACTGAAACGTTTATTTAATTTTAACGCATTTAATCTCAGAAATACCCCAGAAGTCAACTTCTTATTTAAAATAAGAGATGAAAAAACAACAACAACAACAATAACTTTATTTACTCACACATTTACAGTTTTTTATATATATATATATATATATATCAGTGAAATGTAAAGACAAAGAAAAAAGTGTACTATATGAGTTTGGAGACTGAAGTAACCAACAGTTTTCTAGTCAGCCTCCAGTTATTATGTTTCTATGGAGTTTTAAGAGAAAAAAAAGCTATTAAGAGAATGAGATATGTACGTAAAATTGGAAAAAAGGAGCATATAGAAATATTACTTGTTTTCAGAATGTTTTTCAGACAGTAAATAAAGTTTCAGATGTTCGAGAAGTTGAAGGTATTGAGGTCTTTAAGATGAGTAGGGATATTGTCCCAGAGAATAGTCGCTGCATAAGCAACTGTTTGTTTACCAGAATTGGTACGCACTTTAGATATGTATAGATTTTGTCTGAAAGGGTCATAAAAACTGCTAAATCTATCAATTTCCTAACTCTTCTGTTTTAAGATCGTTATCAAGCAACAGGATCAAGAATATAACTCCTGGAGTTTTCAAACGATTTGATCGACTACAGTTTTTGTAAGTATATTCGAGAACTCTTGTTTGCTTTATTTGTTATTTTTTTTGTTCTGTTTTGTTTTTTTATAATGATATTGTTTTATATCACAGAGCATGTTTCTAATCTAATGGTCCAACTTTCACCTCATGCGAACGATGGTACATTATAATCATCGTAACTTCGTATAATTGTACCGTTCTCGCTTTAAACCATAATTTTTTTTTTCGACAGGTCTTTAGAAGAAAATGAAATACACCAGCTCACTAGTGGATCGTTTGTGGGGCTAAAAAGTCTGCAAACTCTGTGAGTATTAATACAGTATAACTTCCTGTTTTGGCGTCCTCCATGTTCCAGACAGTTCGCTTCGTCCCAAGAAAACTAAAAGGCGATCATGCTTCTTTTGTTTGTACAGGAAGTGAGTGTATATGATCGTAATAAGCAGGGAACCAGAATTAATATAATCTCTACCTTTATGTCGGTACAGAAACAGCAGCCATCTATCCCCACAAAGCCAGCTTTGTTTCCCAAGGCTGCCGCAGAGATTACCCACTCCCTCATAGCGTTGCCTGGTCAGTCATAAGAGAGGGTGCAGCTCAAGACACTGACTTTTTAAGGGCACATCCGCGACATTGTCCCTAGAGAAAAAAACGCCGCGAAAATAGGGAAGTTGCACGCTCCGGGTGATGGGCCCCTGGCGTCTTGGGTAACTATCATTTGTACGGACACCTCCATGATACGAGCACTCAGCACTGGTACTTTGATGTCTGTCAAAAAGGATCGACTGTGACTCGGTGCAATATTATTACATATATATGTAATGCCTATCATGAAGTCCTGAATCAACACGCAACTTTCAATGGGGCATGAAATAAACCATAAGGAAGTTAATTATTCAAGTCAATTACTAAATTGGCTTTTCATTTAACGTTGGTGTTGATTTTCTGTCTAGGGTTTTACAAAACAACCAGATCTACTACGTATCACAGGAAGCGTTTCATCCTCTACAATCTTTGCGACAGTTGAATCTCAGAAATAATAGATACAAACAGTTACCGTCTTCTATACTGTTCCTGCCATCTCTGGAGAAGCTTGTGGTCGATGGTTCAAGAGAATGCGAAAGCTGCGAGCTCAACTTTGCACCAAACTGTTCCTCTGACACGAGGAGGAAGCCAAGGCAGATTCCTTCCTTTGGCAGTGTGGCCGGTGTTTGCTTGAGCATAAGGTGCTTGTACCATCCGCCTACCTCGTCGTGTACATCCGCCCAGGTGGAGAAAAGCGACGTGAGTTCTACACAATATGCAGTAATCAGACTAACCCAGGATAACGTTTCTTACCATAACAACACCGACGCTTCGTTAACTTCTCCGTCTCTTCTAGAAAACATTGCGTTAAAAACCTTCTTATTCATCTTGGGCATCTTGGCGGTCTTGGTCAACTTAGGTACAATAACTATCGTGTTTACAACGCCCCAGCTTGCTCGCATTAGCACGATGTTCTTAGCAGGTCACATTGCTGTCTGCGACTTCCTGGTTGGACTGTCTTTGTTAGTTACTGCAGTTCTTGCCTTTGATAACGAACAAAGAAGATTCATTGATTACGTCTGTCCGTACGTCTGTCCTGTAATGATATCGTTTCGTTCAGCCGCACTTATCGTTGAACCTTTGGTTTTATTTGTCATGACACTAGATCGCTACAAACGCATTGTCAACTATGGCAAGCCTCCACTGAGTCGCCACTTTATATCGATAGCAACTTACTTTTCATGGTTTACCGCTGTTGTTGTAGTAAGCGTTGGGTCAGTTGGCTTCATTGATAAAGTAAAATATGGGACTCTTTGCTCACGAGTAGATTCTTCAAGAAAATCGATTGACTTTTACATCGAGAAAGCCCTTATTACAGTCAGTGTTGCTCTGTTTGTATTCTGCTGTATCATGTACTTTCGAATTTACAGAGTAGTAAAGACCCAGAACCAGCGGATGGGAACGCAAACGTATGTACGAGTTTCTAAGCTGATCTTCGCCCTCGTTTTTAGTACTGTGGTATTATGGTACGTCCCAGCTATAGCGGTCGCATTCTTTGGGCGTCAAAATGTCAGCAGAGAAGTCCGGCAGCTAGCAATCCTGATTGCATTCACGACGAATTCGCTAATAAATCCTTTCCTGTACGTTTTCAGAGAAAAGAAATTTCGACGTGAAATATTTCCCTTCTGTAACCGCCGCACAGGAGGTAGAACGGTAAATCCAAATGTAGACGGGAAGAATGTATTTCGAGTCTATGAGATTGCCATGGTTAATATGGAAGGACTACAAACTTCAAGTAACTATTGTAATGACGAGGAAACATCGAAAGAGTATTCAACGTCACTGTAAAGAGTGGATCAAAAAAAGTACCAGAAAATATTGTCAAGGGTGATAATGACGTCATAACGACAACCATGCATGTGACAATGATTAAACCATACTTGTGCAGGGTAGCCATTTTCCTATAAAATATTGCCGTTGTTTCCGTTTTTTTTTTTTTTTTAAGGTCCTGTTTATAATACGATCATGCTGCCTAAACTCTCGGAATGAATCTCAGGGGCAATGTGAAAATCATAAAATAGTTTTCAAATCTATAAAAATGAAGAACCTGGAAAATATATCTCCCTGTCGGAGCAATAGCGAGAGGTTGAGTGAAAAAGGTCTAAGAGACCTGGGGCCCTGTGATGGGGACCTGGGGCCTGGTGGGATTTAGGGGGAGGGTCATGCCAAAACATATGGCATGTAAGGGCAATTAACTAACGTTTTGATATTTGAACGAAAGCTTTTAAAATTTATTCAGTTTTAAGCAGGGATTCAATGAGTCCGATGTTCAGCCAACATTTGCAATCTGTGGCAATCGGAAAATTCTATTACCATCAATCAAGTTATGACTCGAGCTCCAGTTGCACATACTTAATTTACTTGGTTGGAAGCTCCTTATTTATCAGAAGGGCGAACCAAAAAGCAATTATTATATAATTTAAGTAAATGACATATTAACGCATTATCAATATCGTCCCAGCTTTTTACGGGATGATCATTGCGTATACCGTAAAGAAAAATATCCTATTGCCCATTCATTCAGAGACTGAATTTATAGTTTCCTTCGCATGTGCTGCCATGTATTGCAAGTTATGTATTGTTTAGCAATGAAATGCAAGAAGGTGACTGTTGTTTAAGTGCTTTATTGTAAAAGTATTGCAGGTAATGCATCGTTAGCATCGTATAGTAATGATGATAATGATGATAATAATGATGATAATGATGATAATAATGGTGATGATGATGATAATAATGACAATAATGATAATAATGATAATAATGAAAATAATAATAATAATGATAATAATGATAATAATGGCAACGGTAAAATAATACGTTCCTTACATACAAAGGCTATCAACTGGTTTGAAGTAACAAATAAATGAGAAGGAAATTTCAATATCACGATTCTATTGTTGAGATATTACATTTACAGCTGCAGTTGCAAACTGCACGACAGACTGGTTCTCTTTTAGGGACTTCGCCAGAATGTTATTAAGATTTAAACATGATACGAAATGTCTTCTCCAGCAAACGTATACTCTCATTTTAACATCAAAAAAAGGAAGTCATATTAATAAGATTGCGGTTTAATGCACATACATGTAGTGAGCAGTTAGTACTTAGGTCTAGAGTATTTGTATTATAATTTCCTTGAACAAAACAGAAACGTAGTAAAGTTATTGCAAATAAACAAGCAGTTTAGTGTGAACTTGTGAGCTTCGGGGGACAGTGTCCAAGGACAAATATTCGAGTATATTTTCAAAGTCAAATTGAGACTATTGTGCCTATTATCCTTCAAATATTTTCCGAAACGCGCCACTTTGAAAACTGGGGCATATTTAGTCTCGTGACGCGTTAAGACCAATCGCGAGAGAGCGAAATATTTGATGGATAATAAAACATATTACTATTTGCTCTAAGAGTCACTTGTTAAGATCTCCGGGATTCGGTTTTACAGTAACTTGTAGAAAATGGGACCGAAAAAATTTCAGACTGACGTCAACAGGAAGTTCGTCCACCAATTTCCATAATAACACGAAAAACATTTCGATTTCGCAATCCATTAGAATCTTAGCCGGGCTTCGTTCGCTCTATCTGTGATATCGCGAGAATTCATCAGCAGCAATTTGATAGCTACGACTTAATTTATCCTATAATTTTGATTCTTCTGTTTCGTATGACAAATGATAGTTGCAAAACCTACGTTATTTATTGAAAACAACATCAACAACATTAAAAATTAAGAAAGTTGTGGCTGTGGTTATGCTTTATTATGATTGGAAAAAAATGCTTTTATCTCGTTCCATTTTCACTTTGCGGATGGGTTGGAGACTGCTCTCGCCACGCTCGTGCGCTGAAGCGTGATTAAGAAGTTTGACAAACAATATCACATTTATTGTTCTGGCGTAAATATGGCCACTGGTGTATCGTTTATTTGTCTCAAATAAGCTTATCAAAAATTAATTACAAGCACTAAATGGTATCCTCAGAAAAGGTGGGCCACCGAAAAACCACCAGAGAGCAAATCGAATTGAAAGATCTTTGGCTGGAGCTGAGGGAGGGGGAGGGGCGCGGAGCGAAACTTTTAAGTCAGCACTGAATGGTAAAAGTGACCTAAAATAGCATTACAAGCGAACTAAATAGTAACGTTACTGAGCCCGCCTACTTCCCTCTGATTGGTGACTCCTTAGAGATATGACCTTGAAAACTGAGACAGGTATTACAATATAATATATGTTTGTTATTACACTAAAGACGTTCGAAACCTGCTTTCTATGTTTAACACGTCTTTTTGTGACGTCTTAGGCATTCAATAAGTGAAGAAAGTTAGTTCAGAAAAGTTCGTTTTTAGCATGGACACATAAAGCCTAGAATCCTATATACTTAGTGGCTTTCGAATGGTATTGTCAAGTGTTGTTAATTACAACTGCTTTTTTCTTTTTGCAAAAACACAGATAAAAAAACTTTCCTTGCTTTTTTAAAGAAAGACTGGCAATGGTCGCTTGCAAGAAGGCAATTTAAATTTCTATCAGGTTGACTAACCAAAACCTGATATAGACATTAATAAACAAAAACAATTAAATATACCGCAGCGGCCTTCAACAGATGAAAATAAGACTTTTTTAATTAAGTTCTGAATTTGCCTTTATATGACACGCCTCCATTTAGCTGGTTGTGGTTCTTCGGTTTGCCATTTGAGAAATCAAACCTACATAAAATAGAAAGAGGAATTTAATTACCCATGAAATTCTTTTAAATTATTCATTTGATATTTCTCACTTGCGTACAAACGTGGACGGTTTTTGGTAAAAATCCATATTTTTAGGAGTCTATAAAACGAACACAATCTTCATATTTGCTCAATGCTTTATGATCGGCTCAGTACCGTCACCATAATGTAATAACAAGTTGATTTACTGCATTAAAGGTTCGGTTCATAAAAGGTTTTTCGAAGAATCAAATTAAACTGTCGATTTATTCTAGACGGATAATTAACAAAACTTAATTTATGGACATAGTTTTCGAATATAATGTCAAGCTTTTGAAACTGGCTTTATAGATTTAGTAATGGATTCAGCAGTCTCGAAGTGCAGCCTCTTGCTTCAAGATGTGATGAGAGCTAACATCTAAAATCTCCAGGTAAGTTGTACACTTAAAAATCAACATGCAGGTGGTTGGCAAACGGTTTTAACTTTGGTTTAACGATTTTTAAATCGTTTACACGGGTATAAAATATCGGAATATTTCGATGTCAATTCAATTTCAAAACACTCTTTATGAAGCAAAACAAAGCCGAGGCTTGCTCTAAATTACGTTTTCTTGGTAAGTTCCGGGAATACTTTTATTGCAGTAACAACTGTACACATGATTGTTGTTCCTCGATTTTTTTTTTTTTTTTCAGTTTTTTAATACGTTTTAATTAAAAGATGGGTTCTTGGACTTCGCCAAGTTAACAATAGCCTAGTTAAATGAATTTAATTTTCCTTTTTTAATAAGGGTTTTTTTGCTCAATTAATAGTCTTATCGTTTTCATGTATAGATGATACCATTCTGTAACTTAAAAGCGAATTTAAGTCTTTATCAATGCACTTTTCCAATCCGCTCTGAAAAATTGCAGAATCATCTTCAATTTTTATTTTTATTAGAATGCACTCTAGGTCACAATTAGTGACGATATTAAGATTTTAAGTGTAACCTCTGATATTACTTAATTTATTTGACTGCCGAAAAGCTTTTTCAATTTCCAAAATTCAACGTTTTAGACTGCAGTGAAATGTAAACATTGCAATGACGTATAGAGGACTTCAGGCTAAAAGGCTATGTTTGTTGACTGATGCAAAGTGACCTTGAAATAACTGTCTTTCGTTCTCGTCTATCTTTTTGTTGTTGTTGTTGTTGTTCTTCTTCTTCTTCTTCTTCTTCATCATCTTCTTCTTCTTCATCATCTTCTTCTTCTTCTTCTTTTTCACCATCGTCATCATCATCTTGTTGTTGTTGTTGTTGTTGTTCTTCTTCTTCTTCTTCTTCTTCTTCTTCTTCTTTTTCTTCTTCTTCTTCTTCTTCCTCTTTGCCATTATAAAACTGAAGCAAACCATTAGGAAACACTGCTCCGTTGATAAGACGCCACTTTCAATAGGGGGTTTAGATTATTATTTTAAACAGACAGTCCTGTGCATTAGTGCCTTTTTGTAAGCGGGGCATCCTTGCCAAAGGAGAAAGGCAAGTTACAAAAAAAAATATTTTTTAGTATAATTTTCAGAGGTGAATATAAAAATTGGACTTTCTGATTAGTCGATAACGCTCGGCTTATGACGCTTTATTCACGCACCCGGCGGTGATAACATTTCTACGCTTGCCTACTAAGCTCGTCACCTTTGCCATCTTGGCAGGTAAACATGGCGGGCAGTTGTTGAACGAAATTTTCATTTATTCCAAAGGCATCTCTTTAAGTCCAGGGTAGTTGAAAGCATGGGGAATGACTACTGCCACCCTTGGTCCAAAAATGTTTTCAACAGCTCGTATTCAAGGCAGTTAGGAATCGTAAACGCAGTGGTTTTGATGATCGCCAGCAGGGCAGATCGAGGGGCCGAAATTTATATTGGCAATTGAACTGAATGGAGTGCAATTTGGTCTGAAATCATACGCGTGATTTCAAAATCGAACGAGCGCGCAGCGCTCGTTCGATTTGAAATCACAAGTATGATTTCAGACCAGAATTGCACGACCCGAAGTTCAATTACCACTTTATTACATCCATTTTGAAATCGCACAATTTAATAGCCCAGTACCAATATATATTGAACCAGTAGCCGGTTTGTCAAAAAGGGGAACCGGAAACGCGTTCACATCTCATTTTGAAAACATGGAGACTTACATGTCAACGTCATGTGTCAAAAACTCATTCGAGCGTAACGAAGGAAAAACACGTTCCATCTCAAGCGGTTAAAATTTGCTCAAGTCATTAGCAAAACAAAAGAGTCCACTTGAAAGTTCATTCTTCGTCGTCCGACTCAATGATGTAAGCCCTTCGTTTTTTCTGTGGTTCTGACTTCTCATTGACGTCTTTGGAGCAGAAATTGAACGTGCAACCTGTGTAACTCGGCGATGGAACGGCGCTGCCAGAAGAAGTGAAGGTTGCCATGCGGTACTGGAACTGCGAAGGAAAACTTGGTGGAAATCCGGACCATCCAGTTGGCTGGAAACCAAGATTGAAGCCCATCATTGCCTGATGCATCTGGCCTTGTTGTTGGTGAATAGGAGCCAGTGGTGCTCGTTAGTGTTGGACTGCAAGTGCTTGATTTGAGGCTTCATTTGCACTGGTTGGGTTGGAGACCTCGTTTGAACTTTTTTCGTTATGCCCTTCTTTATATCGGAATCCACTGATTATGTGAGACAGTTCTTTCCTTTGGTTCTCATTTACTTCATCGTAGTCGTCTAAGGAAGATTCACGAGCATGACCTGTTATTTCGCAGATGATATTGCGCGGTTGACCAGAATTCTTCAGTTTTGACACCAATGTTTTCCTCATGCTGTGGTTCGTCAACTTCTTATTTGTCTTGAGACAGGAGGCCATGGATTTCATGATATTGCCGATGGTGTT
>Ga0126338_10000722_pt1 | contig 19060 bp, 11 predicted proteins | sample OrbCmetagenome_2_FD_92529 | JGI IMG/M metagenome (GOLD analysis project Ga0126338, IMG submission 92529) | Coral microbial communities from Petempiche,Puerto Morelos, Mexico - Orbicella C C metagenome | ecosystem: Host-associated > Invertebrates > Cnidaria > Coral | place: Petempiche,Puerto... | reverse complement strand
TTTTTTCTTCCTTAGCTAGGCTTTGTTTAGTACTCATTTGTTTCCTTTGATTTCAAGGAAAAATGGAGTGAGGATTGTCAAAACTGTCTCGGCATGGCGGAAACGGATTGCGAATTAAAGTTACATTAAATTATGAACTTTCACGAAACAGGAAGTTTTAATTAATTGCTCTATCATTAAGTAAATTACGGTGCATTGAGATGTGTAAGCGAATCCTCTTTACTGCGAAGTTTAGACTAAGCTCCTTATTGAAGAAACTTTCAAAAATGCGCTAAAACGTGACCCGTAGCATCATCATCACCCGTCCACAGTGCGCCGAAGAAATCTGAAGCTCTATTTCTACGGTTAGGCCTACCGTCCACACTAATCCTTCACGAAAACGGAGCTTTTCGAAAACGCTCTTCCAACCGGAGGAATTTGAAAACGCCGACTTTGTGTTTTAGTGTGGACGGAAAACATTTTGAAAACGGGGCTTTTCGAAAAGGACGAAGTCACGAAATAACATGTGATTCCCCAGCCCGAGTTTTATTCTCAAACACAAATCCAAAATGAACGGTGATTGTTGCGGTTTCGAATTTCTCTGGCGTAGTGTAGATGGAGTGGAAAACATTTGATGCGTTTTTCAGAGTGAAATTAACCTCCGTTTTCAAATACTCTGGCGTAGTGTGGACAAGGCCTAAACATACATAGCGCTCATCACCCACATTGGAAGCGAGTTACCAAAAATATCCAGCTTTTTATTGTCATGCAGTTTTGGGAATTTTAAGTCTCGTAGATCTCTGAACACTATCAATAGGGTTTGTACTTGGACCAATATGGTGCATGTCGTCATATGATGTAGATTACTGAACGAAATATTTAGCAACGCAATATCTATAGTAAACGATTTACACTAATTTACTCAGCGTAATAAAAGATCGTGATACATTTAAATTGGGATAATTGACGGATTTGGCGATAATTTGCGATAAAATTGATGAATTCAAGTGGTCAGTTGAAGATTTGGCCTACCATGTAAAATTTGATAGATTTTTGACTAGAACTAAATCACTAGATTACGATTATTGAATTTTCAACATTTGAAATGCCAAATGTTAAATATTCGAAATTTGGCATGAAATTTTCAATTAAGATATTTTACGTCAAGTTTTGATTAATTACTGCCAAATTCAATACCTTTCACATCAAGGGTAAACGACTCACAGTGTGAGAACTCAACATGAATCGAAGATCGAACTATAAACTACCAAAAACTTTGTTGTTTCCAATGTCGGCAACCGCAAATTATGGAACAAATTGTCTTACTTGAAAACAAACGGTTAATGAAGGAAGGCGGTCATTGAAGTCCTTCGGATTTGGTTGAGAAATCATCCATATCTTATTAAATTAGCTCAAACAATCTCAGTGTTTGATATTCTTACTTACCCGTTTCTTTTATCACCGGAATTTTCCAGCCAGAAATTCATAGTTCGGTCTAGTTCCTCTTCCATTCTGGCCAAGTAGTTCTCCAGTTTGTCGCGAAAGACGCCCATGTCTGCTGGCAAACCTCTGAACTGGCCAAGCTCTGCATGTAGAATTCAGATTATTGAAATAGGTTAAATTCTTTTACATAGCAATTAACGGGTCACTTAAACAACCTCTGCAACCGTGGGAACATTTCGAAATCCTATGTCTTGTGTTTAGCGAAAGACCCAGCTTTCAATTTGCCTTCAGAACTTTAATCCATCGTCACACACATCTCGCTTATAATCCGCAAATTGACTCAAATTGCCTCCTTCCGCAGTAAATACCGCAAAATAAACTCTTTCATCCGGTATAGCTTTGAATTATTTTCAAGTTTTTGCTGAACTACAGTCGCATACAGAGAAAAATTGCAAAAGGAAGACCTTCTCAAGAAAAGAAATTGTTTCCTTTCAACATTCGCTCGCGTAGACCTGTATACAACTTGTATCTGGTATTCTTGCTGACCTCTAATTAAGCAGAGAGGGTTAACAGCTTACACTGATCGTGTAATAACACGAATCGATCCTATATATTCCGCAGCTTAGTATTATGGCGAGAACGAAGGAACTGATATTTCGTTAAGTAGCTATGAACCCAACCCTTCTGGAATGACGTAGAACAGTCTTAAAAGAACGCGGTTGTTTACATTGAAGGTTTAAATTAGAAATCCTATCTTGAGTGAGGGCGCGCAGAAGTTTTTTGCAACTATTTCCTCACGCGATGTTTGCGGAATGTAAACTGTGAGTCGCGCACGCTGAGCAACTCCTGAGATCATGTACCGGCGGAGTTTGGCAACGATGCAACAAACGATAACTGCACCTTAAACATAATCAAGGAATAAAATGTAATATTGCTCTTACTAAAAGAGTGCAATTTCACTTTATTTCGTAAAGAGCGAATATTACCAATCTTGCAATTAAGATGTACCAAATTATGGAAAGCTATTTCTAAAATTGTACAATGATTACGCCACATGGATTACAATTTAAACGAGATCCTCTACGTGTCATGCCAAGAACAGAATGGTTGAAATAATTGAATAGTTTTATTTTACAATTACTTTGTGAAGTTTTTCATTAAAATGTTAACTGCAGGTCAACAACGTCGAGATTGAGATTTTACAAATAATTACACCGTATTTAAAATAGGCTGGGCTTAAAAGTAGAATTGACTTAGTTGGTAGAACGTCAAATACAAGAAGCAACCGCGTTAGAAACGGTAACATTCGAGGTAAAATGTTTCTTGCAACTCGAAACTTTCGCATAAAACTGCATCGTTTACAGAGCTCTCACAGAAATCACCGAACAATAATATTGTTTAAGTTTTCACTTACCTCTTAATTAATGTTTTGGAAACGTTTGAATAAGAACAGCAGCGAAGTCTAATCTGGAGCAGTGAAAGTATTTGGACCTCAAGACCCCAGTTAGTGCTAGTAACACTAACAACGCCAGCGCAAAGAGGATTAAGTTTGATATTGAGCTGTTATTGCACGGTGCGGTCAATATAGGTTTCTAATTTCATAACATGTATGGTAATTATAGCGTGGCCGTCGACTCATGCCCTTGAGCCGTGTTGAGTGTGTGGGCAAAACAATTGACAGAAATGGTCTGCTCTTCCGACAACAAGTCAAGTGTAACGGTTGCGGAGAATTGGTGAACTTTCGTTTCATTTACAAACGGGCCACGCTGTCTATTTTGGGCTCAAAACGGCATGCTCTCCATGCTGTTTTTTTTTTTTTTGTTTTGTTTTTGTTTTTTTTCTTTTGAAATAGGAAAACCTTATGAACTTGAGCAAAATGTTGAGAGCATTTTTTTTTACGAAATCAATGTTGTTTACCAAGGCTTTTAAAAAGTTCCTTTTCAAAGCAACTGGAGCTGATCTTGCACAGGTGGCCGCGTATTTTCAAGTTTGTTTGCATTGCAGTCCATTATCCTCACTTTGTACGGCTGTAGCGTTTAATTTTCGCTCTTAAATCTCATTTAATAAGAACCGGTTCAGCTTAAAAATTGAAACAAGTTCTGATCTGGAAATCCGAAAAAAAGAAAACGCTTCATAGAATGTAAAGAATTATGCAGTATTTTGAGCACACAGAACCTGAAGAAAATGAGAAGAGAAGAGTGTGTGTTTGCTTAGAATGGATATTTTAAACATATTTATATGTTTCTTATAACAGGAAGGGACCACGCCCATAAGGACCAGCTGTTAGCCAAGAAGCTGAGCTGTTATGCTCCGGGGAGTTGGGGGTGGGGGGTGGGGGGTGGGGACTCCCATATGAAAAGGTCGGGCATGCTCGTCGGAAAATATGAATTAAACCCCTAAGGAAGGGCAATCTGGGCGTGGCAGGAGCTTTATTTGACCCCTAATAATAGACTAGATTACCAGCCGCTGTTCAGGAAGGGAGCCTGCGCTAGTAGACCGGACTCGAGAGATCGTCGGAAATAGAGCCTGAAAACAGAAATGGGAACATTTTTGTTATTATTTTTTCTCCGAGTGCACCCTAAAAGATAATTTGGCGGCTAACCATATTGGCGTTTCGTCCTGAACACCCTAAGTGAAACCAGAATCCTTGATATATACCCCTGAGCGAGACGACGAGCATCCCCATATATGTGCTCTATATCAGGAGTACCCCTTCCCACCCCCCACCCCAACCCGCGGTTAGACTACTGAGAGGCTGAGCTTCAAAATCAACTTAACAAGTTTAGTTATAAAGGCTAAACCAGCATTTCAAGGGTCAAAATATATACTTCGTTACAAAGATTTTTCTGTGTAGCGAATTCTTCCAAAAACGACAATACGTGATGATGTGATTGTTGACTTGTGTTAGTAGGCTTCGTCTTTCCAGTTTTGCTTGTTTACTTTTCGTACCATCTTATGCTGATTTTAGTTTCTTATACATTGCTATCTGTATAACTGATAGCAATACTGAGTATTTTGTCCTCAGTCAGTAGTAAACAGGAAGGAGTTCGGGTTACTTTGGAGAAATGATTGTGGATTTTTCACTCGACAAGGGTTTACCAGAAATCAATAAAGTTGTTTGCCTTCAGGGTTGCTTCATTTCTCTTTCCCCGATGATGCTTCGTATTGATCTTTTTTCCTTTTGCGTGATTCTGTTTCATCATCTTATCTTTAACAAACCGACACTTGAAGTGTTTACATTGTAGTGCTCATTTATTGAAATCAGTCTTTCCCAGAATATCTTAAAAGTACAGTAAACACCACTGATATACATGTATTTCATTGAAAAGAAAGCATGCAGCGGAACCTCTATGTAACGAACCTCTGTATAACGAACGGTATTCTGCGCCCCAATAATGGTAAAGTAAAGAAAAGAAGGTGTTTACATAATAAAAGAGGTCAAGTTTGGCACACCAACATGGCCGCCGTTTCATTGCTTTGGAACACCAAAATGGCTGCCGTGACGTCATGTGAAAATGCTCTGTATGGAAGAGAAGTCCGATATTACGGAATCTTGCCATAACAAACATATTTTGCCAGTTCATTAGCCATTCGTTATATGAAGGTTTCACTGTATCATATATATTATCATGAGGAACTGATACTGGAAAGAAAGAAGTCCAAGAGGGTCCAACATAGACCTTTACAATTCCGCATTCCGCCTCTATTTTAGCTCAATCCCGCCTTCCCGCCACAGTCAGAATGTTTCTCCCGAACCCGCCTGGTTAAACGTGTCAGTTCATTGCGTAACGTCCGTGACGTATGACTTTCTATCTTTTATTCCGCATCCCGCATCCCACCGAAGTATATTTACCCCGTATCCCGCCATTAAAATTTTTGTTATCCCGCATCCCGCATTAATTTTTATTCTCATCCTGCATCCCGCCAAACCTATACTGGACCCTCAATCTCGTTTCCAGAGCCTTTGCAACGACTGGCCATGTCGCTGACCAGTATGACCGAAGCCTCTAGGATCTACCCATCCCTTCCCTTTTCCCGCGTTCTAAGTTTTATTGCGCACACGTTATGCTAACCGATTCGTGAAACTCGACAGATCTCAACAGCCAACCCTAGACACGACGTTCACACTTTTAACAGAACAATAGTTGCAATATAATCAAATTGCACATACTGTATTACAAACATCTTGTTTCTCTTAGTCTTTTCATGCATATGGAACCCTCTGTTTGTCTGTATTTATTAGTGTGACCTGGTCTTCCGTATTCCTTCATATCCGGCGTGTCATTTTCTCTTAAAATATTTTGTTCTCACTCCTACGCAATAACTAACCTTGTGTTTTCTTTCTTGGCCTCAAGTTGTAAAATATCTTGCTCGACCCTGCCAGGTAACGTAGCGTTGTGTGACTTGTAAGATTATCTTTTAACTGGCTTCGAGTTACACGTTTGCTTCTTGCAGCATTTCCTTTCTTGATCTTATATGATTTCCACTTTTTTCCTTGCTCTCGTCCTATTAACCAGCATTCAAACGAAATAAAAATATATATATATTCTGGCGATCACGTTATGTGGTGCAACTGATTGTTTAAGGCTGCAAAAGTGGGAAAAGATAAACTTAAGTCCGATATGAAACGTCCATACCGAGACAAAGGCAGAGAGGCCCGTGTACAGCTACAGCTGAAAAAGTTGGCTGTTAAATCGGATTTTATTTTTCTCCTCTTTTTAGCTTTGGCAGTTAAAACTGTGTCATGACCATTAATATTATGCAGACAACTGCCGACTGGTAGAAATACATATACACATCAGATTGTTGTAATAATAAAACTAAAGCATTAGGAAAGTTTCGAAATTATGTACCCAGCCTATAATACTACACAGTGTACTACAGTAACACAAAGGATACAACATACTACTTCGAGAAAAAAATTAAGAGAATTTGTACACAATACCTGGGACAAAAGTGGGTGCCATCTTGAGCTGGCGCAGTGAGTGGATCCACGACAAAGCTTAGAGAAATTTGTTCTGATGCAGCTTAAGACTTGCGTGATTTTTACGTTGGATTGCGTGATGTCTCGCTTTCAATCGTGATAATTTTCATCCTGGCAAAGTACAAGCGATGCGGGGGCTGGGTGGGTGGGGGGCTGATGGGGAGAAGGGTATTCGAAAACTCCAAGAGAAAATGAAAACTCCCATTTAAATATTTCCAAAGAAAGGGGATTTTTCTTCGTCGCAAGAAGACGGCTATACCCCATGCACGAATTATTCGTTCCGACTACGGTTTATGTTGTTTTTCGCCCGCTTCTAATCGTTTGTCCCCAGTGCACCGCTTGAACCGTTTCATCACGCAGCTATTCATTGCCGTCATTTCTCTGCTTGGCACTGCGTTAAAAGGAGACATGAAAGCGTGGTTGACCTTAGTTTTGGTTGCATTGGCATGCATTGCAGGCGTAGGAAGAGGAAGGAAGAGAGGAACTGTGCGCAAGGAGAGGGCCAATCCCTTTCTCCCTTCCGTTTCTGCGCTTGCTACACAGGCTTAATTCATCCCCCCCCCCGGCCCCTCACAAAAGGAGGAAATTCAATGACCCATCCAGACTGCAGGCTAAGGCTTCGTCCACACCACGCCGGAGGAATTTGAAACCGCAACAATCACCATTTTTCACGATTTTGGAAGGAAATCACATGATCATCGTTGCGCCATCGTTTTCGAAAAACTGTTTTAAAAATGTTTTCCGTCCACAATAAAACGCAAGGCAGGCCTTTTCAAATTCCTCCGTTTTGAAGAGCGTTTTCGTAGGCCTAACCGTAGAAATAAAGTTGCGTTTTCAAATTTCTCCGGCGAAGTGTGGACGGAAAACATTACATGGGTTTACAAATTTCTCCGGCGTAATGTGGACGCAAGGGGTAGTATCTTCCGTAAAACAAAACATTACTATTCGTAAAAAACACAATCAAGTTTCACATGACGTTTTATTGTTTCTTCACCCATGCATATATTTAAAAATATAAAGACAATCTTTTTTTTTCTTTTGGATTCTGCTTTTATCTACAGTAACTGTATAACTGGTTTATAAATTAACCCTTTGTAACCATTTCAAGGAAATTACTGTCAGTCATTTCACAAAAATTCAGCGTGAAAAGATTACAAAACCCTTGTTATTTACAACTAGAAAGAGAGACCGCAGCTTTTTAACATTATTATACAATTCTAAGTACAGACTGATCAATTGCTCTTGGATTGATATAAACATTATAGGGCCTAAGAATACAGATTGATCATTTGTTCTTTGATTTTTATAAACACTATTCACACAATGACTGTTCAGATACCTTAGTCATATCAGAGGAACAGCAACTAACCATAAAATCGACTTGTGGCTGAAAACTATACATCAATTTACAGCTGATAAATAGATCTGTACTGTTCATATACAGAGTGGACAGAATCCTGAGTCTTTTTGCATTTTATACATTTTTTTACATTTTCAATATTTTGATATTTTTATTTTTTTATTTATTCACCTTTACATCCCATACAATAATATGTCGAGAAAAAGCATCGCCTGAAAGGTTTTAGTAGAAATATAGAAACTAGTCCACGTGTCCATGGTATGTGTTCTCGCGCAGTACCATAAAAAAAAATCGGTAATTTCTTGTCGAAGCGATGCACCAGGCAAAATGCAATTTCAAAAGCAAATATTCAGTGCTAATATAAATAACTACCGCGTGGGAAAAGATTTGTTAAATCGACTCACTTTTCAACGACCAATACTTAAGCAGCTTGTCAAAAGTTTTTCTAAATATTCTTCCAATTTAGCTGTTTTAGCTTTTGAAAGAAAAGGAGATTACCTCCTTGAGAAGAACGTTGCCAGACTTTCTCATGGAATAAGGTAAGTTATTTGATTTTCACTTTATTAGTTTTTTTCTGTTTAGTTTAAGACCAGCTAACAGCTGTTAACCCATAAATTCATAAATTACCGTTCCTTGCATGAGTTGAAGCTTCCATTTGAAACGTCATGTAAGAGAGTGACGATTCGTCCTCTAGTGCTTAGGACCAATCGGGAGGGAACAGGGGGCTTGTTTCAGCGGGGGAATACGAGGCGAACGCGTTCACCCCTCCCACCAAACAATCCGACTTAAATTGGAACTGGTTTTCTCCGTTAATAGAAGTGGTTCGTTTCTTGCCATTTTTCACTGGTAGCGTTGCATTGTCGTTCATGGCATCGGCCAATGTTTCCACCAGTTGTTCCTCCTTATCTTCGAACATCTCGTTGTTCATTCCTGGCCAAGGATCTGTTAAGCTTCCCGGGCCGTTGTCAACGATGAGTGGCATGCTCCCCCCTAAATTTGGCGATGCGCACCCAGTGAACGCGAACCGACCGGACGGGGTGGGAACTGGATCGGAGCGGACGGGCTGCAGCCTCAAGCTCTGCAAGTCAAGTTCTTCGGAGTAGAAGTCCATTGGGTGACCGTCCCTGCTGTGAGCTGCAATAGTGGCCCCGCTACCTGAGCCCCCAGACTTGAAGTCCCCCAAGCTGTTGGTGGACGAAGCTGATGAGGAGCCTGGCGGTTGGTAGGTCTTGAAAGAGAACTGAGGACCCATCCAGAGCCGGCGGTGAGGCGCCGCGTGGGTCTCCATATCTATGTTCGCCAGCCACTGATCGTCGGAATTGCTGCCGTCGACGTGCGGTTCCTCTTTTGGGGTGTAGGTAATGAGAGATTCGCTGTCCATACCAATTTTCTTTCCTGGAGAAAACAAACAGAGAATAGCGTCTACGTTAGCCATTTTGAAACATCTTTTTGGGTATAAGACGCCAGCTCGATTAAAAGCCCACTTAAAAGTCCTGACGAAAGTGGAGGTTCATCTTGAATTGAGCATCATTATAAGATGTGTGGACTCTCGTTTAACGACTGGACAAACGAACGTCAGGAAAGAAGAGTTGTTCTTTTCACCTTGTTTCTCGGTGCGCTTTGCAAGTTCACTCGGGGTCGCTTTTGGACGCCCCAGCAACAAAGAAAGATCTTTGATGACGGGACTCTTGCTTTCAGGCCATGCTGTGCACCTAAAAGAACCACAAACACAATGGTAAGCACAGACACCAGGAGTAAAGCGAGCAAATTGTCTCCATGGAAAAAAATAGGCCATCTTAAACCCAAAACCAATTGAAAGTTGTAACCTCTGGCCATTCAGAACCAACGCAGATAAGGAGCTGAACCAATCAAAACTTGAAAGAAAGTGTGCAGCTGGCGCCAAAAACGCGTAAACCAAGTTACAATTGGTTTTGGCTTTCCCGCTAATTGGTTGACAAAACAAGCACGTCTGATCTGATTGGTCAGCCGTAATTCTTTTGTTTTGTGTTGCAATATCAAATATAGTAAGGGGGATTTGCATAAAGCTACTGGATAGATTTGATCCTGTTATACCTCGTCAGAGTCCACTGAGCTCTTGCTGTAGTGATAAGCTCCAGGGGGGTGTCATCACTCTGTGGCACGGTTTTAACCCCCTGTGGTTCCAGCACGTACTCAGTCAAGCTGCCGTGAAGGTCCAGTACAAAGAGCGAGTCAACAGCTGAAGACCTCAGAGGTTCTACGGAAAACAAACAAAAGAAAAATACAGATACGATAATTGGTTACTGATATTAACCAATCATGTTGGCAGGTTGAACGACCAGATTTTCTCAATTTTGATAAACTTCATTTTGCAAAAGGCTAAGAGAAAAATATTGCTCAACAGCTTCTTCCAATGACCACACACTAGGGTTTCATCCACAGATTTTACAATGAGAAAGCTCTTAAATTTCGTAGTTTTTCCCCTGTTAACGTACCTTACACTAACGTCTCATAATTGTTATTTTAGGAGTTTCAATTGTGCCCTTAGATTCTATGTTTGCCATAACAATTACCAAATCGACACTTTAGATGCTATGCCAAATCAAGCAAGCGTGATGATGTCTAACCTGCTCTGGCGGTGTTGGGACTTCCTCCTAACCATCCCCTAGACGGGGCAAACGTCATTGCTGCACCCATTGAATACTCCAGTCCTACTCGACCATTACACTTGTTGGAGTGCTGGGCCGAGCCAGTGCAGCAAGGTCCGCCGCATCGTGGGCCATCCGGGGTCCTTATCTGCGCAAAGGGATGTACCAGGTAGGAATGCGGCAGGGGAGGGAGGCGGGGATTTGCTAAACCATTATTGCTGGTTGAAGCAAAAGTCAAAGATTCCCTTGCCACTGGTGCCGCTGTGGAGTTGTGTGGGCTTCCGTTTGGTGAGCACGAGGGGTTGGGTCCTGTGCCGTTGCAGGGACTGTGTCGACCTGATGATGTAGTCGCTTGATCCAGGTCGTCTAATCCAGCGCTGGTGTGGAACCGACTGCTTCGGTTGACCACGCGGCGGGAGGAGTGGGTACGAACTGTTATGGAACCTACAAGGAAAAAGAAACTTTTAGCCTTCGTAAAGCTGACGCGACAATTTTCCGCGCACTCGTACTGATGTCTGATTGGTCAATAAAGATCGGTAACTTTTTGCGCCGAGGCTGATGCCGATGCCATACGGATGCTGGAAAAAGACCTCAGAAATCAGTTGCTTCGAACTTTAATTGAAAGGAATCAAATTATACTAAACAATTATTGGATGAGGTTTTTGTGATATCCAGAATAATCAAGGTCGAGGTAGGGGTTATCGGCCGAAGCCGAAGGCTGAGGCAAATAACCCTTACCGAGACCTTGATTATTCTGGATATCACAAAAACCGAATCTAATAATTGTTTTACTATACATTGAACGAAAAAAATTAAGTCATGTTTTTGCTTCTTCACTGACGGCAAGCAACACAAAGCGCGCGAACTTGACATGATTACCCGTGACCTTGAGTGTCCTTGACATGATTATTGTATAATCTGCAGAGATGTACGCTTTCGGCCAAATCAGAAGAGACACAGAGTTCAATGTATAATAATACAAGTTATTTAAGTAGTGAAAGTATTCATATTGCAAGTGGCGTAAGTAATCGTATTGCAGTGTAAATTGTTTAAGTGTTAGTATTGTAAGCAACATGAGTTAGCGTATTGTACTGTAAGTAGCGTAAGTGATCGTAGGTCATAGTATTGTAAGTGGCGGAAGTAGTAATCATATTGAATACGAAGTATTGTAAGTAGTGTAAGCAACTGTATTAGCTTTGTAAGTAGTGTGAGTAGCTGTATAATTATTGTAACCAGTGTGTGTGACAATCAATAAAAAAAAAAACAAAGCAAAAAAACTTTACCACAAAAAAAGACAAATCTACCAAATTAGAAACCATTTAATTTCGCTTTGGCCATTGAATGCAAGTTGCCTTTATGGGCTTAGAGGGTCTTACTTTCGTTAACTATGGTGTTTTTACGTACCCCCATACGGAGTGATCGGAAATACATGTACCGTGCCACGTACGGTAGAGACGGCCACCCATCGACTATCAAACGAAAACGACATTCCATGAACCTGCAAATGAATGTTAAATGTTGTTTGAAAATTAAATTGCCGGATCAGAGTGTGCACGTGACCGACAGAGTCAGCGGCAAGACGCAACAATTTATACTTCAGACGAGGACTTCAGAGAGAAACACCACGAGAAAACATGGTCACTCTATGGTTACTTGTTCTCAGTTATTTATATGCTAAACGAAGATTAAACTTACAGTGGCAGTCGTGTCCCCTCTGTGGAGGGTGTACAGATGGTGGACAGCGCTTAATGAAGGGCATATGGGGTGTGGAAGAACATGATACACGTGGAAGTCGTTTCCAAGAACGTCGGCAGTCAACAGTAAAGAACCACTGAAAAATATAAACACGAGTGAGTATTACTGCTGAGGAATACCTACAAAATAACGACACTCAAGACCCATTCACAGCTAGCAACGTTTGAAACTTTATTGTAACTTTGGAAGGAAAACCAAGCATTTTTAGTCTTTTAAATCAATGTCAAAGCCCCACAAAGTTTGTCTAGGTTAGGACTTTATCTCTTATCTGGTTGAAATTCCTCAGTTTTGAGGCAAATATTCAGTCGCTTATTTACAGGGATTTTATGCATCGACTAAACATTTTCCGTACGAATTTATAGGTGGGAGTTCTCGTAACCTGGTATAAACAAAAAAGGTACAACTTTTCAAACCTACAATAACTTTCAAAAGGTTTGCCTCGACGAAAAGTTGCATACCTAGGGTCAAAGGACATACAAGACAGGGGCTGTCCAGCATGGGCAGGAAAATGGGCCACTATACCAGAACCCTCATGGTCGTCCTCCTGTACACAGAACTGCAATCAAAAAACAAACTTACACTGCATGAATGAAATAAAACTTCAATTTTAAATATGATGAAATTGCCTACAATTACAACAACAAAATAGATTTAATTTAGGGAGGCTGTTTTGAGGCGACTGACTTCCAAACAATTTTATGTTCTGATTAGTTGAAAATGAATGATAAACATTCAAGAGAGTATAAATTAAAATACCTCACTCCACTCCAGTGAGTGAGAAAAAAGAAGACTTTGTCTACTGTACCTCTCCATTGCCAATTTTCAGTGTGTCTATAATCGTGACGACTCCTGGTCTAATCACAGACTTCTTCTGAGGAAAAAAAACATAAGTTGTATTATTATTATTACACCCAGAAACTCATAATCTGATAGAACACAAAGTAAGTCGACGAAAAAACAGTTGTAACACTTGAGGTGAAAGTTTCAAATGTAGTTTTACAACAAAGTGCACTCCCTGGAATAAGACCTTTTATATCATACTCACAGAGCCCACCTGGGTTGAATAATCATGTGTGACTTCTGTTCCTCTCCACCGACCAACTGTCTCTCCTGAAAATATAATTTAAAAGACATCTACTATAATGAAAATTTCTCAAAAACAACTTTTAAAATTCTGGCATACTAGTTACTCAGTTATGTAAAACACTCAGATTTATAACAAAAGTTCTCACCAAACATAGTCAGGCCTCTGGTTAGTGTCTGAAAGTGAAATATAAAACAATCAGTTTGGCATTTGCATTTTCTCTGGCTTTGCATTACTACACTGCAATTGGTTGAATAATCTTGTGCCACTTTCTTATCCAATCTGAAGTAATTAAAACCACAACCAATTGCAACTCACTCAGCAAACACTTTTTTTGTGCCTTATGCCAGCTACATGTACTTGGTTTGAGTTTTGATTGGTTCACTAGATTGTCAATGTGCTCTTTGTGACTGGCCAGAGTAATACTTTGGTTTTGATTTTTTGACACTCAATTGAAAACTGATATATTGGTTCAAGTAAATGACATTGGACTTAGGGGATTGCATAATATGACCTGAATGCAAACATGCATGATGTCTGTGGATACAGACCTGTTACTGACACACTGCAAACATAATTCTAATGTAACAGACATCTGGACATACCTTAGCTGCATTGATGACTGTGGCCGTGTATGATTGAGAATTGTCCCCACACACTCCTCCACAGGACTGATGGTTAGGTACAAGCTGGCAAAAAGAGCCAATCATTAAATACACAATCTTAGTTATATGTTCATATTACTAGCTTGTAACAGCAGTAGGAAACGATTTAGATATCACACAACAAAGGTGAACATTTGCAGATAGGGTGTACCTTGCAATCTGCATATGCCAGCCATCTGGTTCCCAGTGCCAATGGATTGAGGTTAGGGCTTGGGCCTGGGTAACAACCTAGTATGAAAAGGTATACCAAAATTACTTATCATGCTGTACCTATTAGCTAATGGACTGTTGTAGTCAAGTTTAATAGGTAAAAAGTAGTAAATGATTTTATTCTTTACCTCAGCCAAAAACAATATTTACAATCAACTTAGTTAGTGTAGTTATGATGAGGATCAAAGAGCAAAATATATCTGACTTCAAATACATATTCTGACAAAATATATATTTGACTTCAAATATATATTCTTACAGTTAACAACTGCATCATGCTCTGTGGAAGATAGGTGCCTAGGATATCCAGGGGCCTCCACCGTGACCAGCCCTAGTCAGAATAATGCTCCCACGGCTGGCAATCCCTGCAACCCAGCCACGAGCCCCCACGCAGTCTTCCAGGCACCCATCACACTGAATTAACAGTGGAGAGGGGGAGGGGAAGGGGAAGGAGGGCAGAAAGACGTCAATGAATAGACCAAAGATGAGCAGGAAACTGCTTAATCCTACAACCAAACGTTCCAGGGAATGCCACGCTGGAACATGCCAATACAATTGCGAAGTGCACTGAGCCTGCAATACCATATGAATACCACTGACCAGAAGTACCAGCTACTCTTTGTTATTAACTAAAATACTCACTAGTGATGCAGAAACAACTCTTAAAGGTGCATGCATCAAAAGCTGCTATCTTCTCTTGCAGGGCTATAACCATCAACCTAGTAGAAAATAGCAAAACTAATTATCACTCTTAATGGATTGATTTGTACACAGAAGTACTTTAAGTGCATTACTCCATGATAAGGTGATCTGGGTTCAAGCTAAGCCTGCCCTGACATTGTGTTGAGGGAAAAGGGAAGTGGTATTGCCTATCATAGAAAATCAGTAAACAGGATTTTACAGAAATCAAAGTAAGACATAAACACTGGTGAGATGTCGGGTTTATCTGCTACCTTATGCCAGAAAAATGATTACAGTTTATAAACTGTGTGCTTGTGTATGCTACAGCATGTCTAAAAATCAAAGCGTAAATCATAATAATTACCTTCTGTTACACAGCACATCATAAACCTCAGACTTAAAAGCAATGGAATGAACCTGTTCACCAGTGCTGAGTGACCACAGATTGACTGTGGAGAATGGCAATGAGGGACTGAGGAAACACAAGGACATAATATAATCAGACAAGCCATGCAAACCAATAATTGATCAACACTTAAATGGTCTTCAGTAAACATTTTTTTGTCATTGATCTCCATATTCTTGATTTTGTTCTATGCAGAAAAAAGTCTGACTCTTCCATGGTGAAAAACCTCACAGGATCTGTCAGGATCTTCGAAGATCTTCCAAGATCTGCCAAGGATCCTGGAGGATATGGATACGGATCCTTCAAGGATCCTTGAATTTGCAGAGATTCTGAAGGAAATTGATAAGGATCTTAACTATAACATTCAAAGAACAAGGTCAAAGAGTGCTTTAATAGTGCAACCCACTTCTCCCATCCATACAGTGGAAATACGCTTTTAGTAGCAATATATTAAACAATAAAGACCGTGTTTGACCACATTTCCAAACACCGAGAAGAGAATGAAAATACAACAGGCAGTGTCAAAGTAGTTTTGACGAACTTTGAGGTGTTTGGAAAAGTGGTCAAACATTGTCTTGAGTGTTTGATATGTCTTCTCTATTGAACCTAACACTAAGGAGAGAACGGAGAAGTGAGATTGTAAAAATCTATGCTAAATGAGATCAGATATCCAAACACTGTCACGGTCTTGATTTCCTTTGTTTAAACTTGATGAATTACTAATGAGTTTGAGAAGTTCAGTTCATAAACAGTTTCAGGTAGGCTTGGCATTTGACATCATACAAATTGAGTAAAAGAAAGAAGTTCGAAATTTTCCAGTTTAAAGAGTTGTGACCCAAGACTAAAATTAGCTTTCTACAGTTACTGCAGCTACTGAAACAGCTCACAGAACAGGCAAATTCTTTTACTTCTGACCTTGCAGCATCACATACAGCAAAGAGAGGTCTTGCATCTGCATGCTCATCCTTTGACTTTGCAGCTAAATATTAAAACAAAAAGAGACCAATAATAGAAGTGAATATATGAAAGATCATATATTTGAACTATAGAGAAAGATATGAAGATATGATTGATCATAGCAGTTATATACACAACTTACTGGTAAGCAGCTGTGACATAACATCAAGGGTTCAAATCCTGATATAGCCTGAATTTTTTCAGGCTTTAATTTCACAGCTGTCTAAGTTGTGTAAATAACTGTGATGATTAATCATGTCTTCAGAGACCGATAATTATCATAAATTATAAGTAACAAGACCAGCCAGTATGGGCGTACAACAAAAAAGTGTCAGTGATATTTATGGGTTATTAACCAAGCGTGAGGCCAAATGGCTGGATATTGGACTCAAGGTCTATAATGATATAACAAAAGACTGAGGCCAATATCCAGCAAATTTTTCTCAATAAGCTCAGTGAATAAACCATTTAATATATGGCATAAAGAACACCAGTTTGTGTGTGCGTATCAGCAGACAGCCCTGAGTGGGCTGGCCAAAGAACAGGATTTGGTTCATCTTGGCCAATTACAGAGATAGACATATAATAAATACTGGTATTTATCAGTAATGAGTATGAGAGATGCAGACATGTGAGGGTCTTGGATTCTGGGTCATCAAGTCTCAGTACAACCTTGCCCAGGGCCTCGAGCAAAATATCTTTATCTCTAGAGCATGTCGCACCCAAATGTATGAATGACTACCAGTACATTGTTAGCTACGGCAAGAAGACAATGTGCTGGGGATTAGTCTAGGGTGCACGAGTTCAAAGTTTCTTAATGGCAATTTAAACACTAACAATATATTCCTGTCACTCAGGAGACTAACAGAATGATTTTTAGCCTGTACATGTACCTTCCAGTGGGGTCTTGAGCAAGCGCACCAGCCTCACAGGACCCTGACGAAGAGATAACACCTCCTGTGCTTCGCCAGTTGACTGCAACAAAATCAGAGCATTACATGTTAACTAATTAAACTGATATTTTGATACAATCAATCCTACTGAAAAAATACTGAGTTTTAAACTACTTACAGATCTATATTGTGAGCTATTAATACTTGTACCTTATAGAACAAATTAAATATAGCTTCTTGAAGATAGTGTAGCTGATTTCAGAAATGTTATTTGTACACTTGTCCCAGATTTCCTTGGCAGCAAACGGCAAGAGGGCATACATGAGCTGTATATAGAAGACAGTGAATATGTGCAGAAATCTCTCTCCTTTTCAAGCCACAAACACCAGTCTTGCATCTGAACATTTTTGTGCATGATTTGGGTCCTGAGTGTTAACTCTGCAGGAGTATGAACCCATTAAATCTTGCTGCCAAACACTACTCATCCTGATGTAATAGTTCAGTATGCTTTCTCTTCAGCCAACCATATTTATTTACTTAGTGATGTAGTTAACTTCAGCAATGGTTCCTAAGCTCTTAAGTATTATTTACACTTACTGGGATGGTCCACACATGAAATCCATTGATGTAACCAAGAATCAACACTAATGGCAATGCCACTCCAGATGAAATCTCCTCCTGGTGAAGTGTGCTATCTGTATTGGTAAAAAAATATATTAGAAACCATGGAGTTAACTCATTTAAAACTCCAATATTAAAGTTTAATATCACCACCCATCAGGGCATGTTGAGAGGGACCTAATATTATTTTATTTTACCTCAATACATGGTTGAGGGCCTAATGATATATATATAAATCAGAATTTGTCATTTCCATATCATTTATTAAATATTAAAAGTGAAATGTTTATTCAAAATGAACCAGGGTAGTTTTTAATATGCCATGTAATAAGAAATGGAAAATATTTCTTTTGATGTAGAATTACAAATAAAAAATTTAAATACAAGTTATACAGTAACTGTGAACACTGAATTATGATCAACAAATTTTGTTCTCATATCACATTTTAGATAAATTAGGAAAATACAGTTGACTATAAAAATAAGCAAAAAAAAAAGAATATTTCGGTGTTATCTTGGCACCACTATCAAGTGAAGAATGCAATGGAAAAGGCAATTTACACTACATGTAAAGGTGTGAAAAAGAATAAATTAATTAAGACATGTTTCTCATACAACATACTCATCTGACAAGCACATCAACTCATACAGTGGGCCATTGCAGTACATGTAGCTGTTCTAAAATATAACACTGATTTGTTGAAAAAAAGTGTGGTTCAAAATATCCTTTTACCATCTTCTTTCTTGTCAACATTATGTCATTATTATGTATTTTGAACACTTCTCTTACCATTGATGTCTGCTTCCTCAAACTTCACCCACAACACTCTCTCTTTATCTTCCTGCTTCTGGCCCCCTGTCACAGCCTGAGTGTAAACAAACAGATCTTTTGTTTTTAAGTTATTAAAATTTTAATTTAGGCAACATATTAACGACTTAATTCTAATCAGTACCACATCAAACCTTTCAAAGAAAAAACTATCAAAAACACTACTGAGACAGATCTCTCAAAATATAAAAATCCAGACTGTCTTGTACTTTCCAGATGACACATCAGGGCAATAATCCCAGCCTTTGACAGACTGTTGATGAGTTTCTGTACTCTCATCACTCATCTCCTTGATAATCTGTTAATGCTGTAAGAAGAATCTACATGTTGATTCAACCTTGAAAATTGAAGGGACCTCTTCTTGGATAAAAGACTTGAACTTGCCAGGCCTGGGGTTTCATTAAGGGCCAGGTACTGGGAAAATTCACCCGGGGGTGGGGGGGGGGGGGGATTTGCATGTAAAAGGGGTGGGGTTTCTTATCGCCTCCTTTTCTTCTCTAAAGGAGGCGATAAAACGACCCCCCCCTCCCCATAACCACTCCCCCACCCCCCCCCTCCCCCCCCCG
>Ga0126338_10000721_pt1 | contig 19066 bp, 8 predicted proteins | sample OrbCmetagenome_2_FD_92529 | JGI IMG/M metagenome (GOLD analysis project Ga0126338, IMG submission 92529) | Coral microbial communities from Petempiche,Puerto Morelos, Mexico - Orbicella C C metagenome | ecosystem: Host-associated > Invertebrates > Cnidaria > Coral | place: Petempiche,Puerto... | reverse complement strand
TAAACTCTCACGAAACAACAACAATTTCACACTGTGTGCAAGTTCAGTTTGGCTTTGGCACAATATATAATATTAACTGAGAACTATTCAACAAATGAGCGGAGTTTAAAAGCTAAGTTTACACTGTGCGCTCTAAGTTTTGTATCTTTTTGGCTGTCGACAAGACTGTCTGCGAAAACCATGTAAAAGTTGCAGGCATTTTGTAGTTTTGTTAAGGTGTACCGCTGACCAGCAAAATACTGTATCGCGCCCCCAAAAACGTATTTCCGCGGTGTCCCATAACTAGGAGCGTACAGCTACTCCATAATTCTGTCACGGCGTTTTCACAGACCGATCTATTTTTATAAAATGCCGTTTAAGCAAGCAACTGGAATGATGATCCTGCTGGTATACTTTGGATCAATAGTGATCTAGTCGGCTTCACTTACAAACTGAATAATATAAAAGCAGAAACCGACACAAAGTGGGATGAATTGTTGAAGGTGTACTGTATTTCGGCTCGCCAAACCAGCCTTCTTCAGGTACCATATTTTTAGTTTGAATTTAACAGAAACTCAGACCCCTGCAGGAACCTCAGTGACCAATCACAAGCACGGATTTAATTTTTAACTGACGTCATTATTTCAGTAAGTCGACATGTCCACCTGAGGTGGCCATTTTTTTCCTTACCAATGCGCCCTCATGTAGACCGGAAATGACCTATTCCGCGGGGGAAAAGAAGCTTAAAATAGACCAGTGCGTAAAAATCCCGTGACAGAGGCTTCGTATAGGAATTGCACGCTCCTAGTGATGGGCTCTTGACTCCGGTCAGTGACTCTCACTTGTATAAATAAGGATGTAAAATTTATCTTTTCCTGAGCTTTCTGTGATTGGTATTAATGCTAAATTTCTGCTGTCTACTGGGCTCGGAGGTAGCCTGTTTCAGGCTCTCGGTCAATGGGGACGGTCGAACAAAGCGACCGGCGACGAGTGACGAACAGAGTCTGCTTTTTCTTTACCAGACCCTGCTCGTCGCGCGCCCGCTTTTTCGATCGTCGCCGTCGCCACTGACTGAGAGCCTGGAACAGGCTGGCTCGAAGGATTAAAAAAGCGACTACTAGTAGCTTAAGTGATGTTAGGCTTCAAGGCCCATCTTTCATATATTTATTTGCATTTTGAATAATGTTAAGGCAGTGAGCTTAGGTGTAACAAGGGTACTTGTAAGCCAATGCTGTAGATATTAAAAGAAGCACTTCTAATTTACTTATGTGGCCCGCTTACTATCACGCATGAATCCTGAAAAAGTGTTCCTCCGTCAGGTTTGTGATATCAATATTGAGACGTTCAAAGGTAACTGAAAACGAACTCTGTTTTAGCCACTTTTACTTCTCTTTGTGACTAAACCGTTGACCACTCTATGAAGCATTTAATTTATTTTATTTTATTGCACTGTTTTACCTAATTCTGTAGCATTAGCAGTACTCTTTACAAAACGCTTTTAAAATGATTTTTTTTTTAAAATAAACTGTCACTTCAGTTTGATTAGTTTGAACTAAATGTATTTTGACCTGGCACGTTAATAAAGATTTCATTCATTCATTTATTCATTCAGTCACTAGAATCATCCAATATCGTCGGCAATATCTTTGAGAGCCTCGATATTACTATAGCAAATATTAATCAACCGCGAATTTGAACTGCCATTTACATGCACCATTAATCACTTTCAGATTTGACTTAAGAGGCATTTATTCACATTGTAGATGGACTCAACAAGAATGAGAGCTTCTCGTTAGCCATAACACGTATTCTCGTGTATTCTCATAAAGCACGGATGCCGGTGATGCATTGTTGCTAATATTGAAAGAGGGAAGACCACGTGACAGTTAACAAAAATAACTGAGTTAATCATATATCCCAGTGGTCACAACTGTTTCATTATATGTAATAACAAAAGTATATAAAGAAAGATTCGAAGCTACAGGCATATTTCAAGAAAGTAATACTCTAAGAGAAGTCACCTTGAAAACAAAGATGGAGAAAGTTCTGCTCGTTTTAACGGTATGCCTAGAGATAACTGAATGAAGTTACTTTATTTTGGGCTCATTTCACTTTCGTAACTTATTTATTAGTTCAATGCCTTATGAATTCACAGTATTTTAATCTTTCAATCTTTAATCTTTAAATTTAGCTGAATCGTTTCAGCCAATTTTTAACTTCGATGCGATGACTTCACAATGTTTCAAAAACCTTGGAAAATGCCTATACATTAACTTTACTGAAACTGAATGGAAGTGAAATTAATTGAGTGCCCATACTTCCGTGCTACCTTAATCCACTTAAGTTTACCGATTCAACTGTTTAATATACTGAGATGTTTCAGCCACATTTTGGTTGTTGAATGAAAATGAACTAACAATAAAAATTTACAAGATCAGATGCGAAAAAGGGGAATTTTTGCAATCCCAGCAACAACGAACAGCTCAAATTAATTGTTTCACCATCATTCAAAATGTTGAAGCCAGTGCTTCAAAAAATAACGTTCTTCCGGTCCTCAATTGCGCGTGACTATTCAAATCTATTGAGCTTTTCTTCTAAGTTTGGGGTTAAATATAGCTTTGTTTTGCATTTTCTACACCATGAAAATTGTGATTTTTTTTTTTCCATTTACTAAGAAAGAACGCAACTAATTTATTGTAAAATCCTTCGCTTAGAGAATGGCTTTCCACAGCAATATCATTTTGTTTAGTAAATGATATTCTACTTAGACCATTAACATCCAGTAGTTCGTGAACAAATTCTGTTTATAATTTACCTCTAGATTAATAGTACTGAAATAATTATTCAGGTAAGGTGTAAGGAAGATAGGACTTAATGCGGTCTTTTGGGGAAAGGGTAACAATTAAACTATAGTAATCTTGGTAAACTACGAAAACTAGACTCCAGAATTGAGATAAACCTCCCCGAAGGACAATACCGGTTTCACCAGTACATGGAGTCAGTAGCAGAAACAACAAGGATTTAAATGAAAAAAAAAAGCGGTTTACAAAAAGTCTCTCTTTACTTTTTCCCCTTCATGTTCTTCAACTGAGGAAAAAACGGGCGCCTTTAGCTTCTGAGATGCCTGTCTATGTAAATTTTATTAAATAGAATATTGATCCTCCCCACAACAAGTCAATCTTCCTTGTTTTAATTGCGTATACGTGCATTCTTTCCACGATATCAGTAAACTCAATCAATGGAAAAGTGGCGCATAAACAAATCATAGAGAGATATTGGCTGATGTAATATCAAAATCTAAGGACAATTGATTGAAGCTAGAGTTTTCAGCCTGTCCACATTATACAGATCATGTAATTTAGAACATGAATGAGTGATGGAAGTATCACAGCATACGTAAAATGTGTGTGATTTTAACTTCCTGACAAATTTTAAAAAGGCGAAGCCTCGTCAATTTGGTCACCTTTGCGCCATAAATTTGTGGTAGTATCAAAGGGGTATTAAAAGTGGGAAAATGACCGACCAAGAACTTTCTTTGGCCCAGAAAAAAGTGCATGCAATAGCGACACATTCGCACTTAACGGATTGATTGTTAGTCCGAGCTCCACAACACTTAGTCCAAAAATCTGAACTCTGAACCTTGATGTAAGTTTATTGCAATCACAAATTTTCCTTTCGAGATGCGTTCGTTCTAATTAGCGAGGGAAGTTCCACTCAACTGAGCTGAACTGTTGGAGTGCTTTCCATGTCTGAAAAAAGACAAATTCGCGTGGGGGACATAAGTGATAATATAGTACAAGTGGTGGTACGCTCTGAAATGATTTCTTGCTCAGAATTCTGCGATTAGTTTGATGTTTACCAAAACTTAGAACGTGGAATTGTGATGCATACCCATTTCATTTCCAAGTTAATTTTAATATCAGTTTGACATACAGATGGATCCCGTTAATTCAAACTAACGAATGCCCCGTTATTTCAAACTCAAAACCATTGTCCTAGGATTTGCCCTTCAGTAATTTACTAACGGCTACTTCCAACTATTTTTCGCTTGCCCTGAGAGTTCGAAATAGCGGGATTTAAGTGTATAATGAAAACATTCTCCTGGCAGATGGTTATAACATGCACTTTGGCCACTCAGCCTTTGGATATTCCCTCCTCTGAATGGACAGAAGTGCTCGAGGACCTGGAACCGAATAGTTGGTTACAACGACAAGAACAAGGTAGTATAAATTGATTGCAATCAACTCCATCTTTTTTTTTGGATCACTGAGCTATTCCAATAAGTAGTGAACATTCTTGTGACGAAAATTAAATCAAGGAACCGACTGCTTTTGTCCTCCTCTTTTCCATTGTTTCCTTCATGCCTACCATCCCGTGCAAATGTTTCGTCTTGTAGAGAGAGGAGAAAGTAACAAACGCCTCAGGAAAACAATGCTGCTCCTACTTTCTCTACTTTTTTTAGAACAAAAAACTATGGCACAGCTAGGAAGGCATTGCACTTCTGGCGTGCATCGATATCATAACTCGACGATGCACGCTGAAGCATGAGTCAATTGTTAATATTTTCACTCCAACAGCTCGTTCTCGCCTAAGGTGCCACGTCTGCTTGGAACCACTGTCTTTGGAGAATTGCACTGCAGTGCAGACATCACGACTGTGTGAAACAGGCTTTAGCTGCTACACACTTCAGGCTTTTGAGACTCTCCTGAACACAGATATCTTTGCAAAAGGTTGTATTCCAGAAATGTTTTGTAGTGGAAACCGTGGGTGTGAGATTCTGAACCAATCTCGCAACGGCACGATCGAATCCTGCTCTTTCTATTGTTGCCACACGGAGCAATGCAATGCTGGTTCGAGTGTTTCATCAACATCTCTACCCCTTCCAACGACCACCGAAGAACCTGCAACTTTAACGGCGGTTCCAACGACTCTACCTGGTAAAGTATCTCTTAAGAATGTACCATTGACGATAAAACAGAGAAATGCAAACTTTTTTCGTATGTCGGATATGGCAAATTTGGTGTAAAGTTTGGGTGAGTTAGAAAATGTTGCATTTGCTAGACGAAATTTTTTTCGGCCTGGTTATTCACCAAAAATATTGAAACAATTTGGTATAGTGTAACTGAGAATGAAAACGTTTGGTTCACGTTATAACCGTAGAATTTGTGAATTGCGACACAACAAGCACTTTGAGAGAGTTTTCCATAAATCAGAACACTCGATACTTTGTATTAAAATTTACTGTTTCCTTCAAATCTTTGTGTTCTTTTCTGCACAATCATATACTAGTCCATGCCATCTGTACCATTTATTTACCATTCAGTGGGTTTGATATCATTTATGCGTGGACTTTCCCATAATTATCATGAAAGGTATTTTAGTAACGTTGCAGACAAGGGGATTTTACATGAAACTACAAAGACACTTTCATTTGAGCTTCGCTGCTACAGAATGATTGGAGAAAATTTGTATCATTCATTTCTCTGAAAGGATGCTTTAAGATCCTTTAAAAATCATATCTTCAGCCACTTGAGGTTTATGTTACGGTCTTTATCTTCAGAGCAATGTGGTGGTTCACTGTCGGGCTCATCCGGGAGCTTTTCATCTTCTAATTACCCTGGCAACTACCCTAACAACGCCCGTTGTATTTGGACAACCACTGTTCCACGAGGATCACAATTCAGAATAGAATTTGTCTTTTTTCACACTGAAAGGCGGTAAGTCCAGAAGACCTGCTCAATAGTTTTTCGCCTCTGCTGTGATAAAGCGTCATCCAGCTAAAAAACGCAAATTTAACAACAGCCACTCTAGTCCCTAAACTATCCCTCTCTCTACCCTACTGATTAGGGTTGAACCAAGTTGAGAGAAGAGAGAGTCCTTCCTCTCTCTCACCTGAGGTCCGTTTCTCAAAAGCTTCAGGAACTTTTTGGGCCCTCCAGGCCGATTTTAATTTAGAGAATCTGTACCTAAAAACCGAGAGGTGTATACGCCTGAAGCTGTTTATCTGTCAGGCTCTCACACGACAAATCTTGTAAAACAGTGTATTTATAACTGAACTTCATTTTTGATTCTATTATAATAATTCAATGAAGATTTTACCGAGTTGAAATAAATAAAGTATGTTTGTCTGTATGTATGAAGAGAACCTCTCTTCCTATTAAAAATTCGTGAATAAAACAGCTCTGTAATCATAAGGTTTGAGATTTTGCTACGGCTTTCCTGGTGCGAAAACTTTTTGGGAGGTTCGAGAAACGGACCTCTGGATCCCATTCGTATGTAAGGTAGGAAACGTTCAAGGAGTGCAAGGGCTGGACAATAAATAAATTAAACCAAAATAAATATATTTGCACGCTTTGGTTTCCAACAAATTACCTCCTCCTTGAATTTTTTTTCTTAGGAGCTTGTGTTCTGCAAACCGAGCTCAGAGACGATTAAACGCAATTAAATATTAGACTACGCATAAAATAATTATGACCGTATCTTTCATTTACATACATGTAGTGGCTCTCACTGTGCCGGTTGAAGGAAAAACAATTCTTAGTTCGCATATATGCGAGTCATGGTGACGTCTTTATTTTCTAAAATCCAAAACTAAAGGGCCACCAGAGTTACTATCCTCATCAGTCCTAAGAGGGGGTAAATGCATACCTTTCAACAACTTTTCAGTTCAATAGCTTGCTTCGTCTGAAAACAGGCACATGTTGAATTTCAGAGTTATGGTGGTGCGTGACTGTATAGAGCTATGAACGCGTTTGTCGAAAAATATATACTTATCTCGTGATTTTTAGCCTTTTTAGAAGTTAAAGCATTAGGAAAAGTGCTTACATTTAAATGTTTGCCTGATCAGTTCAGTTAATCAGTCACTTAGATAACCAAAGTAAGTTCCAGATGTTTACACTATTTCCGGCCGCCATGTTTGTACCATGGAGGTACACCAACATGGCGGCTCCATACTGGGCTCTGCCAATTTGCACAAAATATTTCGACGAATATTTCAAGTTTGGGAAAACGTACAGACCTAAAACTTGGGGAAGTGTCTTCTTTATTCATCTCCTATAACATCATAATTTCTTGACTTTATACACTAAATGGTTTTCGAATTATTTTTTTATTGCATGACAATGAAACCCAAGAGGAGTCAACAATTAATTAAAAGAAATAGATTTCATGCTCATACAGCTCCAGTGAATATACGCAGCTAGAAACATGCAGAGAAGTAGTGTGTTCACCATGTCCCTAATTGAACCTGTCTTTTGATACGTAGGTATGATTACTTAAACGTCTATGTGGGGAGACGGCTTGTCCGTCATTTAACTGGAAAAGGCAGCCACAAAGACAAAGTAACTCACATACAAGGAACGGGCGAGTTGATAAGCATCGTTTTCAGATCTGACCACGGTGTCACCAGGAGGGGATTCTATGCTAAGTACCGCATAGGGCACGGTAGGATCCTTATTATAATCTTATGTAATATATAATTCCCGCACAAAATTAATTAACCCAAAGTGAGATTTTAGACGCAATAAGAAGGTAATTGTTTCATTGCTGATAAATTCTTGAAAACCATTCTGTACGTCGTCCTCAGACGAACATCATCAGCCATACTTTTAACTTTCTTTAAGTATTCAATAAACTGAGAAGCTCCATCGAATACTTGCCACTGATTAGATAGTTCATCATGCGAGTTTCTTAAGTCACAGCGTTGAGGAAAACAGTTCCCACAAAATGTAACAAAAAAAAAGTAGTTTGATTCTAGTAAGAATCTTTTTTTCTAAATATCACTCCTACTCAAAAATCACTTTCTCTTTTAAATCGAAGCTCCCCTATTAGAATTAACGCCTCCATTGTCAAGTGACATTCTGATTTCGTGTCAAGTGAATTATGTTTTAAAATAAACTTCAGCGATATAATAACATGACGTTTCGGCGACGACATGTCGCCATTATCAAATGAAAATTATTATATAAGCTTGGCAAAGTGAAGTAAATTATTAAGTCTACTTGCTTACATGTGACGACTGATGTAACGACTATGAGAATCCCAATTGTTATAACTTTGTTGTCGCTTTTTGAAATACTGTATGACATTACAAAGTATTTGTCGAAGAAATAACTGAATTAAGCACCCGGTCCCACTTAGCGCTCTGCCCTACAAGCGCCCTCAGCTCCCACGAGCAACAAAAAGTAAATTTGCCCTCGACGCGCTAAACTAAATCCTTGAGACAACTCATGAAGACCTACATAACTACATAACTACATGCATATTTGTGTTTTCCTCTAGAACCCACATGTGGAGGACCATTGACCGGTTCATCCGGAAACTTTAAATCTCCTGGTTACCCTGGTAATTACCCAAATAATATCGAGTGCAAATGGACTATTACTGTGCCGAGAAGATCCTACCTTGTATTGGCTTTTCGTACCTTTGACACTGAACGATGGTGGGTGGAAAGAAATTTTAGGTTGAGATATAAAGATTATTACATGTTATGAGTTTGGTATCGTTGATATTCACCAGTTTGATTTTCAATATCATATTGCGAAAAAGATGGTCAAAGTGTGAGAGCAATATGATATTGCATACCTTGTTACACACTCAGTACAGAACAACAAAACACGGCTTGATTTGATTCCTTCGGATGAAATCAGACTCCAAAAGCCTCCAAACGCTTCAAGATCGAGTATTAATCGCTAATGAGAGAGAGAAGTTTAATCTCAGATCTCTTTGTCGGGCCCTCACACTTCAAATATATATATTAAGAAAAAAACCCGTTGCTCTCCCATTGCATTTCTGTGACATTGTTATATGCATTTGTAAGAGATATTTTTCAAGTTTGAAATGAAAATTGTGTTAACTTAATCATGTTGTTTTTTTCCTAGTCATGATTACGTTAAAATTTTCCGTGGGAGCCGTTTGACGCGTAAATTGAGCGGTAGAAACGGTCGTTACAGAGGCCGAGACGATAAAAGGTTCTTGTATCAAGACGATGACGAATGCGATGATGATGATGATGATGATGATGATGATGATGATGTTGATTATGACGATGACAACAACAACAACGACGACAACTATAACGGTTATCAAAGTGTTGCTGATGATTCAGAAAGAACGTATCGCCGGTACACGTATGCCCGACGGGCGAAGAACCGCCATGTGTCCCGTACTAAGAGCCGCTATCGTCCTAGAGGCCGCCATGGCTCCCAGGCGAAAGGCCGTTATGGGTCCCGGGGGAGAAACCGTCATCGTTCACCGTACGTTGCCCGAGTGTACATGCGAGGAACGGGAGAGCAGATATCAATCGTTTTCAAATCCAATCACCGTAATAGAAGAAAAGGATTCCTCGCTTCGTATCGAGTTTCACAAGGTGACTTCATTTGACATTGTTATTTTACTTGTCCCAGTGGCAGGATGTACGGGAGTCAAATTTGGATCGACGGCTTACAAGCGCACTTAAAAGAGAATTAGTTCAAATAATAGCAAGAATTTTCAATTTGATCACCGTGGGACATGGTCATTTTTGTTTCCTCGATTTTCCATTAAACAAAAGTCAGTTTTGAACAATGACATGACCCGAATAATACCTTTGTGTTACCGCACCACCGCAATAATTATAAATTGCAAAACGTTTTTACATGAATAAGTATTATATGACTGAGATAATTACTTCAATGTGATTGGATGAGTTAATTAATTATTAATTATCGTGAATTCTTAAGCACTGCAGTACAAATTAACACGCGCGCGTTGGCAGTTTTCTCAGTCATATAATAAATGAGTGAAAGCTCGAGCAATCAAGGATTTACACTACTTGTGATATTTGAAAATTCTTTCAAATTGCATTCGCAGTAAGGCTCTTGCAATTTTGAAAGAGTTTTCATATATCACTCGTAGTGTAAATCCTTAACTTCACTCCCATTCATACCATCACCCAGTCAAAAATGACTACAATTATGTTGCTCCAGATCTAAGCCCAACGCACGCTATTTGTCACTCATTTCTTTACGATTTAAAAATAACGATATCGTTTACTTATTTCAGGTCGCTATGGTGGTGGATAATTCTTCAAGTCCCAAGAACAACACAGCGAGAAGCAAATGACAGGGTGGATGGAAGACTTCACAAATTGTTAATTTTTATGTTATATTTTTATCATCTTGTTTGAATTATTAATTTTCGCCTGTTTTCGTTGCCGTCTTTCAGTTGCAGATGAAACTAGCAAATAAATGAATAGCAAAGAAACATGAATCTGAATTACTTTCTTGTCACAAGTTTTGGTAGTTCGAATTCTAGTAGTCTCGGCTATCCAAAAGATTCACTCAGGTCATTGCACACGTGATATGATGATTTCATATCACGAAGTACGATGTACCCCTGTAAAAAACGTTTAAGCCCACTACAAATTCCCATCATCTGCCTTCTTAGCTTTCCCTTCATTCTCCTTCCAATAAGAAGTGCTGAACTGCATCGTCCATTGCGATTGAAAATTTCTTCATCTATCGTTAACTAGTTCTCTCATCAACAATTTCTTTCACGAAGAAGAATAATCCATCGAGCCCGCGCTTGTGTATAACATATCTTCTGAGTTCTGGAAACATGATTTTCCCTGGATAAAAGATAATAGCATCAACATTAAAACATTCAAGGACACAGACTTCATTTTTGGCAAGCATCACGACATTAAAGAAGACAAGCTTCGCTAAAATCATTCACCTTACAATTATTGCTAAGGACTAATACAGTGCGAAAGGCAGGTTGACAGCTAATTATATAGCAGATAGGACAGGCTATATCTGTTTGCCCTGTATTGTTCCTTTCTCCTTTCTTACCTTGGTTTAAATTTTATAGTTACATCAGGAAAGATTCTCTCTTGCTATTTGTTACTCAAATTTGAATTTACTCAAATTTTAAATCACTTGAAGAACGCGCATCTCCTCCCTATAAGCATATGCAAATGAACCAATATGGAGCGTTCTGTATTGGGTTAATGTTAAACAATAGGAGGGTCTGGATGGGGTTAACTGCAGTTGACAAATGGCACGTTGAAATTTAGGCTTTAATTTCATTAGAAGTTGCTGGTAAGAAATTGAGATGCTTGTTTTGTAAATAGATGGAAACTAGAAAACAAAGAATTAAAAAAAGAAGGGTTTTGCGTTTAACTAGATGCATATTTTCTATGAAAGGAATCAATAAGGGAAGGTTTAAGCCATTTAAGGTCTTCGCTAGTATATTAACAGCCACAGCTTAACCGATCACTGACAAATGACGCAAATTTAACTGACAAATAGACAAAATTTGTGATGACTGACATTCGCAACGAGTCAAACTCAGTAGGCCATTTTCGGGTTACCTTGTGCCTCTGTTTCAAAACGAGTCTTCGTGCAAACCCTTTGTTATGAAAATAAATTTGATTTGCATGAGAATGAATCTGCAGGCGGAACACGTTTTCATACCAGACTCGTTTTGACAAGAGGCAAAAGGCAACTCGGAAATATTCTGTTAAATGCCGGGTCAAGGACTCTGATTTTTAATACCTCTGGGTTTTGATCGCGAAAATGAGTTCATGCTGTCCGCTGGTCAATTCCTCTTGTTGTCACCAGTTTTACCCTGAAAATGAACCAACATGTTTTCATTAACTAGAGTTGATTCTGTTAAATTCATTGTACATCCTTGCTGTTGATAATTTCTCATGTCATTAATGCAAACACGATCGCATGTATATACACAGGATTGTGAGATTCCCTTCAAGCTAAGCTCGACAAGGAAATAATTGTTATAATTTGAACACTTCCTGTGGCTGTTTAGGAAGTGGCATAGCCCTAATTACTTCATATTTTCCCTCGATGAACCCAGGAGCAATCGGATGGGGTTTACTGATAGCTGAGAATTGGTCAAATTTTAACTGCCGAATGAGAAATGAGGCGCCTTTTAATCTGATAGCTAAGTTCTGAGATTTACAAGCTTATTGATTATTGAGAAATGAGCTGACTGATGGATGAGAAATGCAGTTCAATTTCAACAACGAAGTGCGTGAAGTCTAAAAATAGAATGCAAATTACTGGAACCCTGCGAGAGTCAGACAGCATAGGCGTTTTCTGAGAGAAATAGCAGGAAAATGAACGCCAAATTTTCGTTTTAAAAATTGTTTTAGGAACACTTGCTTACGCGCTTGAAAAAGCTTCAAATTTTCCACCATTCCGTTTTGTTTGTCTGAGTGTGTCTGAGTTATGACATCACTCGAACGCTTTGCTATTCGTTCAAAACTGACTTTCCATCTTTTCTAATTTTAAATATCACGTTGTCACCATAACAACATACACAGTTTTAATAGACCAGCCGCTTCATGATAATTGGTTTTTACCGGACTGTTTATAGAAAAATAAATAAGCAATAAATTGTCAGACCAATATGTGAATGGAAGTAGGCTGTATTTAGTTCCAGCTACTTCTTATTGTCTGTGAATAATACTGTTTTCCATGGTAATTTACAGAAGTCCTTAGGTTTTGTGCCACAATCAACACATCTAAATGCAATCATTGACTTCTTCTTCAATCGGATTGGCTGAGAAATTTCAAAACAAATGGTCATCCAATGCATTGACAGTGCTTCCTCCGTTGGTATAATTGTCTTATAAGGCGACAAAATCGGTAATTCAGCGGCTAGGAGACTTGAAACTACGAGCGAAGTTCTCTACACCAAGTATTCTTAAAAGCCGAGTGTCCCTCTGTAGGATGAATAACATCACCACATATGGAGACGGAATGAAGATGAGGAGATTCGAGTCGATCGCTTTGATTTTTAACGGATGTTTTTCGCTTTTACTTTCAGTGACAATCTGCCTAGTGAATATTGTTTTAATCGCGGCGATCGCCAAGTTTCCTCTTCGCCCAGAGAGACCGATTGATAAAATACATAATGCTTTCTTCTACACTAACCTTATGGCCAGCATCATGTTTCTGCCCTATTTTGGAGTGGCTGAGATCTTACATGGCTTAGAAATCACTTCAAGAACCATCCGCTTCCCAAGCTACTTGTCTACAACATTTTTTGTCTTCGCTCAAGCCAACGTACAAGTGTCTCTAGTCATTTCGATCGAGCGATGTACAGCCTTCGTTTCACCGTATCTTCACCGTCGATTGACGACAAGGAAAAAAATTGTGATCACAGTATTTTTAATGGAGTCATTTTTACTGCTTTCTGTGTGTTTATCGTTTACTGGGATAAACGAACAGGTCTTCTACACAATTTACATCCATGTGTTCTTTTCATTTCCGATGTCGTTACCAATTATCACAACGGGATTCACTTATTGGAAAATAAAAACTAGAAACAGAATTACCAGTAATGAGATTCCTCAGTCAGTGGAAAAGTTAGAACGTCACAGGAAGCATTCCTCACGAACGGCGAGAAAATATCTCACTGTTGTTTCTTTATTTTTGGGTCCGTTGATTTTAAGCATTTTACCTTGGTATGTTGTGAAAGTCGGTGAACTGACAGACCGGAACGCCATTTTAGCAAACGATGTGGGATTCTTCTGGCAACGCCTGTCAATATCACTTGTGTTTCTACCAGATGCTCTTGGGCCAATAACTCTCACGATTCGCTTTGAAGCGTACTATAACTCAGTGAGGCGCTTTTTTCGAAGATAAGCATTTAATTATTGTTCCGCCATTAATCGTCTTTGCAAATGGCTGAGACTGTAAATCGCTTTGAAGCGACAATTCCGGTTACAAACATTTCGGTGAAAAAAATAAAAACAAATTGAGGCTGTCTTCTCTGAGAGAGAACCTCTGAATGAGGTTTTTTTTGGCCGTCAAAAAGGCACGAATACGAGTCATTTTAACGACAATTTGGATTTGGGAAATTTAATTGCAAATACTTCCTTGAAAGTCAGACTGTTCAGCCCAACTACTGGGAAAACAGTATAATTATATCTGGTGGAAAAGGTCTAATTGTGAGCCCATTGTGAATGGCATTTGTCAGTAAAATTCCAATTCTCAGTTTTGTCACTAAAATATGGGAAATTTGATGTTGCAAAGAAAAAAGACGAGTAAATAAATAGACATTTCCTCAAAAAATTTTAATTAAAAGTTCAAATACATTAAATACATACTTACAAAACGTGACATCTGTAACATCAAAGCTATTTAAGAATAAAGTTTTTCTGTGTTTGTTTGTTTTCAGGCTTTGGGTAGATAATTTTATCAGGCATTAGATAGGCTAGCTGCTATCAGCGCATTTAGAGTGCAGTTAATGGACTTTCTTGCTATTATCAATATCAACAATCTTGTAAGGTTATTTTAATAAGGGAAGGCCGGATAAGCTACAAGACTACCTTAATCTTAGACACGCAATAGATCATTTTCGATTTATTAAAATTCAGCCTAAAACAATAGACCTCAGTACGAGGCTCTGGGAAATAACTACAGAGTTTGTGGGGTTTATTCCCCAGAGCCTCTTGCTGAGGTCTATTGTGTTAGGCTGAAATTTAATATGTCGAAATTGGTCTATACACGTAATGTCACAAATATGTTACAAAAACTAGTACGCTCGGACAATGATCATTAATATACAAGGAACTTACGGGCAAACACAACGGTAATGGCAACCAGAACATCGCCTAACAAAAGGCTTAAATTAGTAGGACAACGAATCTGCACGTGCATTAGGCACTTTTGTACTTTCCGCAGCCGTTCTGTGCAAATCAGCAGCATGAAATGACCAGTTTCCAAGTTTTTGTGAGGGCGTGAGCTACTCCGGCTATTTTTTTGTTTTTTCTTTTTGGCGAAATTGTAAAGTATTAAATAAATACATTTTCTAATAGTACAGCCCATGCATTGTTGTTCTTGTTTTTTTTTTTCCTACCGTTTTTAGGCGAAGTCTGTAAAACTAGAGTATGTACTGATTAATAAATAATTCATTCAAGTTTCTTTTAAATATTGTAATTCTTTTTTCGAGTCAAATACACTATTGAGTGACTAATTGCTAAAAGCTAAGCTTAATGTTGCAGTTGCGTGGGTGTGTTTATGTTAAGAAAGAAATTCGTTTTAAAATGTGACAAATGGCATGTTTATCTCCAAATAAATCATATTTTATTAAAAACGACAGCACACGCGCAAAAAATATTATTCATTTTGCTTAAAACCTCTTCAAGCCCGAGTTGGAGATAATGTCAATATGACATAAATAAAGCCAATAACGACTTCATTGCATTCTGGATAATCTTACTGAAGTTAATCGTACCAATCTTAATTACTCTCACTCAATCTTACTAATCTTACCGGTGAAGATTGGTTAGAATGCGTATGGTATTAACAAGTTTTAGCATGGTGACGAAAAAAATGACATCGAGGTTGAGGGAAATGAATAAATCAGTTATTCTGTTTTAGTGCCCTAAGCCTGGGCACCATGTTAGAATTTTGTTATATTAATCCTTGACACATTGCAGTTCCCGACATTTGATCCGTTCTACATGTTGTTCTAAAATAATGCCTGTCAAATAAGCGAGTGGTAGGAGTAACTTTTTGCACGGCTTAGAAATCACATTGACGTAATCCAAATAAAAAACGTTGTATTAATTGAATAAAGATGGTGAATTTTATAAAAATAACAATAACCTAAACAAACGCGAGAATAACTGAATATTCATTCTATGAACTCACAAGTTAAATTGAAAGGTGGCAGACAAAAAAGGGAAAATTAGTTTTTATACACTCTCTGGTTCGAGGTCAGAGCAGAAGAATATGTTTGGGGTTTTATAGCTTTGGTCTGGTGTATGCTGTGAAGTCTCAGATAATCTGGGTTCTTTTGGTTGGAATTTGAATTATTCGTGTTTCTGCCTTGTCAGTAAATGTGGGAAATAAAAATGAATGACAATAAAATTTTTACATTCCTTCTGTTAGCGTTCAACTGCTTTGAAATCAGTATTTCGTTATAGTTTATAAACGAATGTGGTTATTATTTAAAAATATGACTTTGCATTTACTTTTGTTGAAACTAATTTTTCAGAATTACTGGTTGGCGCTTGTGAAAACAGAAAAAAAAATTGTGAGAAAATGAGTATTAATGGCGTGAATGAATCTCCACCTTGTGAAAAATTTAATGAAATTTTGGTTGAGTGCAAAGATCTTTTGATAAAAAAAGTAACAATTAGCGTAATTGTAAAAATAAATTTCAGAAAGAACGGCGTGTTTTTTTCTACCAGAGGAAGTGGTTTTTTTTGTTTTTTTTTTTTATGCGCATAACAACGCTGACATTTGCTTCGGAGAAGGTTTTAGCCGAAATATATTCTACTTTTCCGCGCACCCAATTCTCGTTGTACAATTCTTGATATATATCTTTGGTACAACGATTTTATCATTGCGAGCCAGCCACTGAAGGTCTATATTTTTTTTTGTTTGCTTTTAGTTTGCAAGGCAGCTGCAAAAACAAATTTTAAATTCATAAATGGGGAATTCGTTTAAATTTTCAAAAACCTGATTTTCTCTCTGGTCTTTCCCAGGTAAGGGTCGAGAGAACAAAAATTATTGTTGTTTTTTTTTTTCAGGTGCTTATTTTCATCGATGGATGACTCTCTTGTGTTCATCAGTGTTCAGAAAGGAATTGTTTTCCAAAAAACGTGCAAGTGACCGCAATTTGGCAACATGTCCTGTTTCGCACTCGCACCCTTGATAAATTGCTATATTGACAGCGTGTTAGACAAATAATCGAAACACAGCCTGAATTTTTCGTGATTATTAACATCGCTCGTTAATTTGCTGACGTCGTCGTTTTATCTTTTTTAATACTTTTTTTAGTGATCGCCATATTTCTTTCAGCTTACGAGTCTGTGACTGTTATCGCTGAAAGGCAATATCTTGTATCTTTGTTACATTACAGTTTGTTTGCTTTCTGTCACCTGCCTACCAAGCCTCTGAACACTTAGAAATTGAAGGTTCCATGAATGAGGTGAGATTCATCTGGCATAGCATTATCTCATGAATTGATTGCATGGCTCAATAACAATCACCGACGCCATTCACAGACGCGGTGGGAAACATTTAAAAGACGTCTACCAATTTAATAGGCAAAGAGCTAAAGAAATATATTCAAAGCACAAAATTGCTTTTCAGCAGATGGTTAGTTTCGTCAATGAAGTTCTGCTACCACGCCAACTTGAAAGAAGCAACGAATTACTAGGCAGCTTAAGAAATGGATTTCTACTCTTCGGTTTTGCTGGCAAACGGAATAATATCAATTTTTTCGGCTTTTATGGCATGTTTTGGAAGTATCACTCTTATCATTGCAGTTGTGAAGAATCCTTTAAACCTGACTCGCAAAGCTATCCACAGAATCGAAGATGTCAATCGTGGCCTTTACTTCTTGGCCGGAACAGTTCTTCTGCCGTATTTTGGCGTCGGTGAAATCCTTCGAGGCCTAACCAAAAAGCCGAGATATTTGGATTTTCCAAGCTTCACGTCGTTGTTAACGGACTTTTTGATCGCATCGAAACTTGCGATGTACTTGATGATCAACATTGAGAGATATACTGCATACGCACACCCTCACTTCAACCGGGTAAAAGTTACAAAACGGGTCACGTTCTTGGTTTCTCTGTCCGTTGTAGCAGTTTGCTTGATATTTTCGTGTTTGTCGTTCACCGGTATCGACGAAAAGATTTATTACATCATTTTTATTCATCTATTTTGCTCTACGTCGTGGCTGGCTTTTATTATGGTAAGCTGGTTAACTTACCGTAAGCTCAAAAACAGATCGAGAGTTGTACCAGGTGAATCCAATCAGCTCCCACAGCTAAGAGAGAAGGCTGAGTTTGAGAGAGCCAGAAACGCATTAAGCGCCAAAAAATATTTACTCAAATTCGCCAAGTTTTATCTGCCGCTGGTGATATCAATTTTACCGTGGTATACCGTAAAATGTATAAGCACTGTATGCGATACTTGTCTGGTTAACAAGGCAGGATTTTTCTGGGAACGATTCAGTATTTCTTTGGCATTTGTTAATGATGGGTGTTACGCAATTTGGATGATATTTCGCGGGGAATACAGAAATACAGTAAAGTATATTTTTTGTGAAAGCTGATTCTATGAAAGCAATTTTAAAACTTCAACTGAAAGAGTACACAAGGATTTAATTGCATTTGGCAAAATTATGTTGATATAGAGTGGAACAGATTCGAGAGCTGACACTCGGTATCACGAAACTTAAATACTTCTTTGTTTGCTGCTCTAGTTCAAACCATATGATGTTTCGCTGAAGAATTGTTTCTTTCAGATTTAATCATATTCACGAGTTTATGATATTGTGATAGACCAAAAAAAAAATAAATAATGGGGAGCTTAAGCAAACCACGACGACGACGGCAAAGAGAACGTTACCAAATAAAAGGTTTAATGAGTAAAAAAATAGCTGTGTGCGTGCGTTATCTTTGTACATTTCTTTGCCGCCGTTTGTAAAACAAGAACGTGAAGTTACAAAGTTCTGCCTAGTCAAAGGAACGCGAACGACGATGGCTAGTTTTGTATATCTCCATTTGGAAGTGAACACTGTCATTCCATGCCGTTTAACCTGAGCACGTTTTTGAGTCGTTGGCGTAGTAAACAGATCTAGACAATTGCGAATTTCGCTGGTAAAATATAAATTCTTATTTCACTAGGCGTCGTACTTGACGGCGCCGTTGTCGTTGCTTAAGCTCCATATTCTAGAGAGCACTAGGCTAAACGAATCTATTAGGAAACGAGATCATAATAATTGTAGCATCTAGTAAATAGACTTATGATCACTACCCAAGCTTGCAAGATAAATACAGTCTCTGTTACTTACAAGTAGGCCATATTTGTGTTTTCGGTATAGGCTTGTGTTACACTCTACTCAATCTCGCACAGGAACTACTACAAAACTACAATGACAACACGTTTTCTCATCGATCCTCGTTTCGTTTTCATTCTCACCAACGCGTGGGATTTTTGATCCCATAATAATAAGTAACCTGGGGCTGGGCCCAGTCCCTCACGTTCTACTTGTAACACACTCCCCTCCAACAGAAATGTCGTCCCGACATTATAACAGGAAATACAAAACCAAAAAGAAC
>Ga0126338_10000720_pt1 | contig 19080 bp, 11 predicted proteins | sample OrbCmetagenome_2_FD_92529 | JGI IMG/M metagenome (GOLD analysis project Ga0126338, IMG submission 92529) | Coral microbial communities from Petempiche,Puerto Morelos, Mexico - Orbicella C C metagenome | ecosystem: Host-associated > Invertebrates > Cnidaria > Coral | place: Petempiche,Puerto... | reverse complement strand
GGGCGCGAAAATCGGACTGGTATTTGGCGTTAAGATTGTGACTACGAAGACTCGGACTACAGCTGCAGGCGAGAAAGAAAAGGTCTTTCGAAGATGTCAGAAGCGCGCTTGCAATAGCTCATGTCGATGGTTCCTAGATGATGAAGAGTTTTTGTTTCTTTATGATCACTACCAGCCTATTAATCCATCATTTCCATGCTGTAATTGTGATCCATTCTGTTGGGATGTGTTCTACTCTTTTGATTGCAAATAGACTAAAGCAAGAAGTGAATTACCTTATATCATAGAATTTTCGCGACACGTTAATTTCGCGAATTTCCCGATTAAAGAAAATTACGAAATTAAAGTGACGCAAACAGTAAGTGTTGCGAACATAACTATGACGCGAAAATTAAGAGACTCACATTTTGTTACTGTTGACATATAGTTCCGCCGCTGAGTTTTTGTTAATTTTGACGTCATTGTACCTTTGATAAAGTCAGTTTACTAAACTCAAGAACATTGGCAAGGAAGTAAATTGCTTGTTACTCAAGAACGCGAAGTTAAAGTGATTCAAAACACCAAATTTTCGCAAAATCGCGGAATTTAAGTGTCGCAAAATGTGCGCACCCCAAAGTCGCGAAATAAACGTGTCACGAAAATGTCATGTAATTAGTAAGGTACCTGCTTTCACCTTCCGTCCACATCCTGCGTGATCTGTTTGTATATAGCTAGCCATGTAAAATATGATATAGCTATAGATTATTTATTCACGGTCAATTATTGAATTCAGACAGGATTTTCCCGTTTCTGCACATAGGCCTTCTTTTCTCACTCACTCTAACTCATGCCCATTACTCCTTGGTGGCGTGTAAGGCAGCAAAGTAATTCTGCAACGTCTGCCGGTCCTTTGCCACGACTTGAATGCTGCTCCAGGTCTTTCCCATCTGCTTCATTTCTTTCTCCACCATGCGTCACCACGTGAACTTTGTGCGGTCCCTCCGTTTTCCTTCTGGCGTCCAGTGTAGAGCGGTCTTGGGCAGATGACATGGCGGATCCACCTCCAGCGACTTCTCATCAGAATAGTAGCCATTGATTCTGCTCTACACCGTTTAAGCAGGTCTTTGTTTGAAATGGTGTTGCGCCAGAAGATGCGCGGAATCTTGGTGTGAGATGTGGACAGCTTTGTTAAATCATAGGCCTTCTTTAAACGAAGCTTATCCTAATCCAATATTAAACCCTGGCGTAATTAAGGGCATCGTATTTACTCACTAAGCCTCGGAAAAACTAGAAAATTATCTACTAACAGAGAAAAAATATGCAAGTTACTAAACTGGCAAAACACCCGTAAGTTGCTTATTCCGTGGAACTCGCACTGCGAGGCTACCGTTTTATTAAATTTTCGACACTTTGAAACCAACCAATGACTAACATTCTGTTGAACGTTCCTCAAAGCTGAGGTTCGACCACGCAGAATGTAACCTTGATTTGCCGGATTGTGTATCAAGGTCGCTTCGTCCAAATTCGAATTGAATTATTTACACTTGTTTCTGACGCAGCTTGTAATTAAATGGCATTTCAATATTTTGTTTTTCAGATTCAGTTTTTTTTTCTGACGAAAATTCGAGTAATCTGTAGTAAGCTGACTTAAAGATATATGAATATGAATGTGAAGCCGTGTTTTCGCCTATTGAATAAAGGTGACGGCATAGCAAAACTTGCAGATAGGCAAAAACTTTAAATCTCACTTGTAATGTTATTTCTAAAGGAGAAGCCTTCAAGGACCAAACAGAAGGATGAACAAACTGCGTTAAGAACGCGCTAATAAAATTGTAAAAGCGGAAAAAGCGGGTTATGTCCATATTCTAAGCACAACTTAGTATTAGAGCACGCGAGGAACATGTTACAAAAGAAACCCACCACCAACAAGTGCCTATGAGATTTGAGTTAAGATAATGTAGGTCGCTGAAACCCAACATTTCATGGCGTTATCATTTATTTTTACCTTTGTTACTTCGCGTTATCGTAAAATTTCAACGGAGTTTGTGTTCCTTTCTGACACGAGGAAGCTCGTTTGAGGGCATCGACGGTTCGGTCATTTCGGAAATATAAAATAACTACAACTTCGTACCGGCTGAACACTCCGAGGGCTAAGATTAGTCTCCAAGGTTTTTTTCTTTTTTTTTTTTTTCATTCTTTGTCTCCAAGTAACTTTGACTGAAGTACTTTTCCCTTTATTTTCCTTATTGTTAACGACTTGATATCACATATATGTATTGCAAAAACGAGAGGGGTTCGTCGTTCTTCAAACGCGAAAATTCAACAATAAACTAAAAGAAGTCGGACGAGCGAAATATCTTGAGTGTTAAACGTGAATTCCTGATTGTTTATTGCCGTAGGGGCTTGTGATTAATACGCCCTTCCTTCGATAAATCACTTGTGCCACGGCTTTCGTCCATTTCCGGAGCTTCACAATTATATCTGACGAAGTATTTCTTGTCCCTGTGGGGAGTATTCGATAAAAGAAGTGGGCCACTTAAACAGACACAGCGGGATGCAGAAGCCGGTCCAAAGTGGCTAATCATTTCTACAAAGAGGTTTTTTGAACAAGCAAACGTTTTCAGTATTGTCACGAAAAAAGTAGGTGGTGTTTCTATTAACCCTATTGCATCCTGAGAAATAATCTGACGAACGAATCAGCTGGAAAATAAATTAGGGTAAATTCCAAACGGCATTCGACGACATTCAAGAAGAAACAAATATTGTAACCAGTATTTTGCCTTATTCCCATTGAGATTTCGCCGTGTGTTTGAATCTTCTGAGATCTTAAAAAAATCATGAAAGGTGTTAGTGAATGGGCCTGGTTGCCAAACCGGTGGCATGGTTTGTTTCCAAATTTGGCACCGTACGTTTTATTCAATTTCAAAGTAAAATTTACTAAAATATTTGCGAAGCTGGTATTTAGTAGACCCAGTTAAGAGTAGTCTTTGGTAAAAAGTATATTTCATTCCTTGTACGTCACAGCCTTTTTCACCTAGAAAATAAAATGGGGTTCGTTTTGGTTTAGGCAGGTGTACTTACGAGTTCGAGCACACTTATATTAACAGTCTAATTCGTGAGAAGTCATTCATGTAACGGTTCAATTGTTTCGTCATAAATCTAAAGGATTATTAATCGCCTTTGTTGTATTCATTGATTCCTCAGTGAAGTGTTCATAACTTTAGTGTTGTGCAAGTAAAAACAAAGATTGAACGGATAAAAAGCCTTTTGTTCTTTTTTGTTTGGTCCTTATGGCTATCATTTGTATCCTGTTTCTCTGCTCCCTGCCTTCACCACGTGTTGGGCAAGAAACATGTCAAAACAAACCTGCAAAATAGAAAACAAGTTTTCAAAACTCACCAGAAATTATCCAAACATAGCAAAACTTGTCTGAATTAAAACCATTCTTCCGACTCTCTTTCCTTATCATTATTAATTGTGTGGTGTTTTATCTCTTTGTATTCTTATCAGAAGTTGTAACAAAGATTAGAAATTCCACTCACCCCGAGAATTTTCTCTCTTGTAAACAACCAATTCAGACTTTTGTTAACGGGGTTGAAGGAAAGTGACAGTTACTAACAATAGATTTGCTTCTTTTGTGTTCGATTGAATTATTATTTTCCGCAAAGCCAGTGTTTATTCACTAATGTGTGTTAATTGAACCCTGGGGCGATAGGAACATTAGGTGACCAAAGCTTTTTATATATATTTTATGATTAAATATGACAATACGGGTCAATTCATAATCAATAGAGTAAAAATGCATATGGCCTAAGACCTGAGAAGAAAACAATCTATTGGCATTTTTTTAAAACATGTACGTCTTTATTTGTCAAGCGAGAGCCGCTGTTTTTTGTGTGTGTGTTCATCATAGATCGAAAAAAAAAACCAGCACAGCTTAAATATTACAGGACAGATGGCCGGTACCTCGCATGCACTGGTAAGGTTTTAGGTCACATGGGTAAGACCTTGGACTTGATAAGCAATAGCTATGTAATGTTTCTTGACTATAGATTACAGATTCTTTCCAGGTTGTTCCCTGGGAAAGATCATTACTTCCTTTCAAAATCCTATCGAAACCCTTTAAGACCAAAAATTCAAAGGGCACTCGGAAATGATTTACCATAAATCACTGCTATTCATTGTCGCTGTTGTGAACAATACAAACAATCTTGCCGATCGATTTTTAAGCCAATTTTAATCTACCATTTTATCGAGGGCCTTCCAAGGAACAGTATAATCTGGCCACATCACATCTGACGTCTCAAATAATGAAATTATTGTGTCTTATCTATGTGGAAAATAAATCTGTGAATGAATTACGTAAATTGTATTTAAGTGATTGAGTGCCTTACAGAGTCTTTTTTTCCTTTTCCTACTTCAAAATTATAGTTAATCGTAAAGGTGAAGTTTTCCTGTCCGTACAAGTAACTATTATTGCTCTTTCCTATACTCTTGCTAAGGACAAATTTTACAATTTGAACAAAATGCATGTTACGTGTATAAAGCATATCTAAAGGCACGACTAGCTTCCTTTTTTTATTTTTCCTTTATTAATCAGTGTTTGGCTGTGGCATTGTTAGATAAATTCAATTATTATACACTTAAGCAGTTTAGCTAATTACCTGTAGCACAATTTAAGGCTTGGAACTAAAAGTGTTTGGTTTTCACTATAATAGGCGCTTTCTGTGGTTGATTTCCAAACTTGCTTGCATTTTAAACACTACACTGTGGAAGTCTCTACAGGAATGCATGAATTGGGTTCCGATTTTGTAATCGTTGATTTCGTTTTCTAGGTATTCTTTTGATGGTATTGATGCATTCTTCAAGTTATGTTCATTATCCATGTTAATATTTTAAAACAGGAAGCACAAGAATTTATCTGTTTGTTCCATCTTAAAGAATTTTTTAACGCAATTTCAGAGTCAATCGCATTAATGTTTATGAACGATAATTAATGTGGATGACGAGAGGATTAACCAAATGTGGAGTTGCTCTATCAATCTTAATTCTTTTAAACTGACTCTCTGGTGTCTGTGCCTGCAAACGCATTAATCTTATTATCTTAACAATAAACGTTTGTGAATCGCGTTATAGCTGCATTGTTTTTATCTAGTAGATTTCTTTACTTAATATAATGTTTCCACTATTTAGTTTTGGGCACCTTCTCCTGTTCTGAGTTCAAATTACAAGTATTTTCAACAGCGGTGCGTGAAAATGTCAATGAAAATGTCAATTGCATTGATCAAAAATCTTTCATGGAGCTTTGGAGGACTGTGCATTAAGCGATTTTAGCCGCCGAGTACTAACAATACTGCCTTTCTTAGCTGAAAAAAAGCTTTCGTCCCTTTTGTTGTAAAAGGTGTAACCATGATTTGCAACCCTTGTTGCCTGGAAAATGGCCTTATACGTTGTCAACTTGGCATCGTTATTTTCAAATTCCTAAACTATGTACATACATTGTATACCTTGGCAAAGAGGTTTTTGCCCACATAGCACCTGTCGCTAAATCGCGTAGCTTCCTCGAAATGGTCGCCACTCTTTTAATTGCAATCAAGTAAAAACTGATGTGCCGTTAATAATTTCCTCTTTTTTTGAAAGTGAAGGCTGAAGCTTTCAGCTTTGGCCTCAAATGTCTCCTTCGAGATCTCCTAAAAGCACATCCATTCGTAGAACTCTGTCCACTGTCATATTGAGTTTCGTCCATTACTTCAGTTTTCATGTATTATTATTATTTTTATTATTATTGGCTTTAGGCTGTGAAAAGAAGGGTTTAAAGGATGAACTTGCCAAAGTTAAAATAATGGCAACATTTAAGAATAGGTTGATTTTAAAACAGTTAGCATTTATACAGGTGTTTGTTTTCCTTCAACTTGTTCTGGCGACTCGCGAATCTTGCTTTTATTGTCGACAGTTTCAGGTTCCCCAAATGTGCGTCGCATAATTTATAATAAGAAAAAGAAACCTCGAATTTACTATATTTCTGAACAGGTATTTAAAAGATTCGAAACACTCAGAATTCGCTAATCTGATAGAGATAGCGTAACCTTTGTGACAGCTAAATGAAAAAAGTCTTGGTATTTTTAAAAATCTGTGTGGGTGAAATGGCTAAAGCGCGGCACTTAAATTTTTCAAACCGTAAATTTGTCAAAGCTTCAAGCTTAAAATGTGGCAACACGCGAAACAAAATACAGCTCAATGAGTGGATAGCAGATGTGGCCGTTCGTGTCAGAAGCGACAGTAGATCTTGAATGAGTGCGATAAAGGGCATGGCCCACTTATCTCGTTCGCGTTTGCTTTAGAGAAACTTAATCTCAGTATCGGAAAACATGGCGCTGTACAAAGATAACTCCAACTTGAATAGCACTCGCAAGATAAAGCCATGCTTCTCAAATTTGGTTATCTTCCAAACTGTCAACGTCGAAGTCGAAATACGTAAGTGAGCATAGTTCTGCTGTGTAATTTGTATCTGGCTTGCCTGAAGTGTTCTCCATAAAGTTGTCTGTTTCCTGAAAGAACACTAATTACAGGAAAAGATAAGGGAGCAAACACGGCAGTAGTCAAGAGTATGGACTTTTTCAGAGCAGCTCCAAAGGTTCTAAAATTATCCACTGTGTCAAATATAATTGAGTCTTACGGCTGTTGTTTATTAGGTCTTCAGACTACTGGCGTCTTTCGCTAATTACATCGAAATGGCGATTAATATCTATTTCACTAGAACTTCATAGATATCCAAAGTTATTCTAATTAGTAATCTCTTTGGCTAACGCTGTATGGTTACAATTAAAGTTTATCGACGGAGACATTAGCGCCAAGAATGCGCAGCCTGTTCTTTTTTGATACCGGGGATACGTTTGAGTGCACTGCTAATCACGAATTTTCCGAGCTCGGCATCTGGAAATCGAATAATCAGCCTGACCAAACAGTTTGTGGAAATATCAAATTAAGACCGAGAGCTGATAATAAACATTCAAAGCTCTGGGGCATGCAGGAAGGGAATAATCCAAACAAAACCTCTTGTCTTATCGCTAAAAATCAATATGGTCCCTCCTTGGCAGTGTTTAGAAGATTGTCAAAGGTGTTATAATTGATTCAATCATGTTGCACTATTCAAGACTTCACTGCAGTGAACGGTGTTTTCTTTGTGCTTAGAAATTGTATGTATGCCTTGGTGAAGGCCATATTACCATATCATTATCTTCGAAAGCACATCGCTTGCTTCAATTACCTCTCAATTACCGGTTACATACACAGATGGAAATTACTTCCCGAACAAGCCGATAATAGAGACACGTAGTAATTTGTATTTGAAAAAGCTTTAATTGATTTCCATAAAATTTTGTTTTCCTTTAAGATCTGATACTATCGATTGAGAGCCCCCCGCTGACGTCTCCTATTTGTTTTAAGGATTAAAGCAAACAATAAAAAATGCTTGTCTCTTTAGAGCTAAAATTTTTGACAAACAAAATAAAGGCGAGAGAAGAGAGCTGCCACATTTCTAGTGATTGATAGTTATGTCTGTTTATAACGGGAACGCAACCTTGGCGTAAATAGAAGTCTCGGCAGCGCTGTATTTCGTGACTTTCGTCACCAGATGAAAGAAGATTCCCATCTCGTAACCGGCCCATTACTTTTCTTTTAAGTACCTTGCATATTAATCCTAATTATCAGACAAGTGGTTTTGGTTTTGAAGCAAGAAAGGCGGTACTTTTGGATAACAACTTCAAACCGACAGTGTGGGCACGTCAGACGAAATTATTTTGTAAATGCCTGGAAGGCAGTTCTAACATGTTTGTAGAATTATCGAAGCCACCACGCCGACAGAAACAATGGAACTACCAAGCCGTAAATTGGTTTTAATGCGAGCCAATGGGAACAATTTAGCAGTTATCAAATCTTTTAAAGATGACACCCTGCGCGTCCTGTGGTTGGCTGCCATTTATCAACAACAAATTTGCTTGATAATGACACAATTATCTTATGCCCTATTAGGCAGGGTCCAATATACGCGGACGTCAAACGGGTGAAATGGCTGTTCACAGCAGGTTCTCTTCAGTTCCGAACTAAAGCTAAGGACGGCAGAGCAAGTAGGCATTCCAGGGACTCCTCGCTAACGCTCAAGCGTTCTGTGCTAGCAGACATAACTGCGATTTACTCTCAAAGAGTTGTCAAACGCAATGGAGCAAAGCAGACCTGCCACGGCTAGAGGTATATCTTTCAGCGTTGAATCGCTTATATCCAAACCAGACCAAAATGGCGACAGCCCGGCAAACTCAACCCGCGCACCAGGGTTGCCGATTAACTTTTCTGTTGAAAGGCTGTTGGATAAACAAGATGTTAGGGGAGGAGAAGCTGTGAAGGGTACGGAACCTTCTATCGATTTGGCTAGCGAAAGCAAAGACACAAATGAGCGTGTGGAATGGACAGAAGATTTCCCTTGGATGCATTCTACTAGATATGACCCTCCACCTCGTAAGTTTAAAATCTCTGTCGTTTCCTTTTTCACTTTTTCCCATTTGATGTTATGAGACAGTGTTTAACGCTGTATAATTGCTTTAGTTGCACCGTTATGTTGTAAGAGGCAGAGCGGTTTCCTGTCGGCTTGCCGACTGACATAGTACAGCGTTGCGTGTCTTAGTAAAACCTGAGTCCTTTGCTGTACAATCAAGCACTCACTCATATCACTATTTCCCCTCTCTCTCAGGTATTCGTCCACGCTTGAGCCCAACAAAATGTCAACTCAGGAAACATAAAACTAATCGGAAACCAAGAACGCCTTTTACGACTTCGCAACTACTTGCTTTGGAAAGGAAATTTCGACAAAAGCAATACCTCTCGATCGCCGAAAGAGCGGAATTCTCTGCGTCTTTGAACCTTACGGAAACGCAAGTAAAGATATGGTTTCAGAATCGCAGAGCAAAAGCGAAAAGACTTCATGAAGCGGAACTAGAAAAACTTAAACTGGCAAGCAAGCCATATTTGCCACCAAGATTTCCATCGAGTCTTGGAGCTGGATCTGTGTGCTGTGAACCTTCGCCATACGGCCCACATTTCGCTTTCCAATCTTACGCGCACGTTAATTTACCTAATTCACCCTATGGACAGACTATGAGCTACTCACACGGGAGTCCTTACGGCGCTCCTCAAGCTTTTCATAATTTCATGTACCATTAGCGTAGTTGGCAAGTAGCGGTATTAGTTGTAATTGCAATTTCCGATCTGTTTAGATAAATACTTTTGTTTGTATTTTATTTCCCATCCCCCAGTGACAATTATGATTTTCTTATACCAGAGTTTGCCGATCAGAGAATTATAAAGAAAGTTCAGAAAATTTAAATGAAACTTATAATATCAAGCGGTGAACATTTTTTTAAACAAAAATGAACTTCGCAAATTTTGTTAATATTATGTGCAATTATTGCCAAGGGCGGATATGAATAACCCAAGAAGGGTCTGTGGTGGCCACGTATTGAAAAAGCATTTGTAGCTAAGGGTAATTCAATTGATTTCAAGTTGTTGTGAGACCAATTATAAAGACATCAAGCACGTGTCTTCGAAACAAATTCTAAAAAACTGCATTGATACTAAGCACAGCAAATGCTTTGTACAGCCGGTGCTGCAGCAGCTCAACTCAGCGTTCCTTTGGCCATCAAAACAATGTCTTAGTAATTATTTAGCGGCCTAATAAATTGAAATTCGTCTGGTACAATTATGTGGGAAGAACAGATATGAGTGTACCGCAAACTTTGGGTCATACAGTATCTTGGTAGTTTTTTTTTTACCCCCGAACAACTGGTTGTCAACGGCTTGTACCTGCTAGAACTTGTGAAAAGAAAGCTAATCATCGTATTGTTCACTGGTAGTGCAGCACTAATTTCATCGTCTGATCCGACTTTAGGTGTTGCCACGCTTTTTTTCCGCGTAGGAAAGTTCTGGTACGAAACTGGTGGCCTTGTTTTTTTGCAATTCAATAGTAGCACTTAAAAGCTCAATGGTGTTATTTATCAAGCCACCAGCGATTATTGCACAAGTGACACTAGTTCTTAGTCCAAGTAAAAGGGATTCATTCCTGAAGTGTCCACATGGTCTATGTAAATAGCAAGAACAAACAGTCTATTGTAATATAAAAACAGAAGTAAAGTTATCCTTTGCAGGTAAGGTCGTCTTCTGTGTTTTTCGAGAGCGTAAAGTCAGATACTCAGAGCCAGTTCTTCTGGTACCTCAGTGCTTCTTCCATTGGTCCCACCTATCTCTGTGAATTACTTCACAAAAAGGGGACAAGCAGTTGTTGCTGTATTTTTCTCATAGCAACCTGCCGTTGGGTGATGGTAGATGAGCATACCAAAACAGCTTTCACCCATATGGTCGTCATTAGGAAATAATAGATATGGGAATGCAATGTTGTTTTGTGATAAGGAAACCAGACTTTTATCATTTGCTGTTTGAAAAAGCTGTTGTACAAACAACAGCCAAGACATGCCCTTACCTCTCGCATCTGGCACAAATATGTCTTGCATTTGATAAATTAGGGTCTTGAGGTTCGGCGTCGATTATAAGCCGTGTTTTGCTTTACACTCCCCAGCAGTACTTAAGCCATTTTTTACCCCATGCATTTAACTGTTGTTCAAACGAAAACAATAGAACAATATTGCCAATGAAACTTTTACTTACTCGAGGTAAACATATCGAGAACGTTATCGTGTCTTGGAGGAAAGAATTAGGTTATGTGTCGAGCGCATTTGAAATTCTCTTAGAAGTTAGGGCTTTCCTTTGTTATTATCAGTATCATTATATGATTGGGCTATTTTGGCACTTTGAAATGTTATTTGTAGAGCGTTAATCTCGTTTCTAATACCCTTGGATGAAAGACAAGAAAACTTGATTTCCCTCTTTTAATCTTAATTACGTGTCTTTTTATTGAAGTCTGACTTCGTTCAGTTATCAACAGAATATCTTTTTGTCTTTTTCTTGACCAAGTTGTGTGTTGAAGAGCTCTACATCACAGTGTGAGATGAAGCTTTGAAGAGACAACCCTTTAATTCTGGATGAGATCTCAATCCACGGTTAAGCAGATTGCCTCGAATAAAGTGTTTATACCTGGAGAACATTTGGACTAAAAAAAGCCTGCGCCGAGGAGGAGAGAACAAACTGTTTCAACGTTTTTCTTTTCTTTTTTTCCTTTTTTGACAAATAGCACTTGAAGGATTCAAAGAAGGAGTTTTATTTACATTTCGGTCAGCTGGAATTCGCTCGTGGCAAGTTTCTATCCTAGTAATGAAAAATTAAAATGTTTTCTGAGTTCGTGAATTTGGGGAAAATGTGTTTGTATTCTACAACAGATACCGGTTTTATTGTTTCATTGATTTACTTAAGCTGATGAGACCTTGCAATTCAACTAGCATTACGGACACAGCGCACTAGAGAAGAAATTATCTTGTGTTTACTTAGCAAATGAATATGAAAATGCTACTTATCTCGGACAAATTACATACCAATTAGTACTCAGCGGGTCTCTCGAGAACGCCTGGCGTCTCTGTTTGTAAAGTGATTCATTAATAAGCAATTTTACAAAAGGCAAACTAATTAAAAACCGCTTCTGTCGGTGCTTTTTGTGATTCGTTTCAGAAGCACTTAAAAGGGACTTTGGAATGACTACAAAATGCGAAGGCGGTCTCAAAAAGTCTACAATAGACACGATGAATTGCCTTATACAAAAGGAGTAGGAACGACAATGTGTTGAGAACTAAGGTCGTGTTAAATAGCAACTAGCACTACAACGCCATCATTAAAACAAATACACACTGCCCTGTTTGTGCAATTTGTTTTCTACACAATAAAACTAGTATGAGACGTCGCCAATTGTTTATGCCAAACATGGCTTGAAAGCCAACGGTTTTATAAAATACCTCCCGCTGTTAAACGAGTCACAATCAATCTGTCAGGTTTGGCCTCTTGAATCTCACCCATTTGAACGAGCCAATTTTATTTTGGGCCCCTTAACTCTTCTCTGATAAGGCAACTTAGATTAGCTAAAGGTGTTTTGTCCTTGCTAGATGAATATTATGTTTCTTTTGGTTGATTTTTTCGGATTCCAGCCATTGCCTCGTACAACGTACCATTCAGTCGAGCCATGAAGCATCACACGCTCCAGTAAATCGCGGCCGCTTTTGATATGAAATTGCTGATATCTAAATGGCTTCCAATCTTCCTGCGTGATATTGTACCTCGGCACTTGTATAAAGTTGTTTTCAAGAGGAGCTAATTGCTCCATGCGAGTTCCAATGAGAAAAAATTTGAGCGAAGGTCAACTCATTATTTACGAATTATTGCGATACGTGTTACTTTCGAACTTCATCCATACAGCAATGCATCGCTACAATTGTTATGGGATTATATGTGAAAGAAGAGATAATAAGCTCTATTTGTTTTCAACGCTTTTGTGCCAAGCAACTGATTATGATTTTCATGCTTGAATGACAACTGGATGTGTTTTCAAAAGAACTGTTTGTTCGGCAAACGTGGCTGTCGGCATGAAAGAGTTCTTGTCTTCAAGAGACTTAATTGTTTAAAGTTTTAACCATGGTAGTACAAAGCATTTTTACTCTAAATTGTCGTAACTGTTGTTTGCTTCAAAATTCCTGTAGACCTTATCCACGAAGAAAGGCAAGTCGTCTATTTGACTTTGGAAAAAACTCTTGACTCACAAGAAAGTCGTCGTTTATTCATCCGTATTATTTTACGATCTTTTTGCTTAGAATGACCATTTTGCGAAACCCACGTACGAACAAAAGTCTATTGTCTACAAATGTCATCTTCTCAGTGTGACCTAAGAAGTAAAACAGAACTACGAAATAGAATCAATCACTACAAGACTTTATTTCTGCTAGTAAATTTTAATTCCTATTTATTCCGGGTAATTGTGCGATATGAATAGAGGGTTGATGGTGTGCACGTTGTAGCCCCTGTTCTCTTTGTATTTTTCTTTTTGAGATGTTTGTTAAACGTTGTTGAATACCTGTTTTAACGTGCCTCGTAGAAAAGTAAAACAATATTTTTAGGCGTTGCAGGTTCTTTGAGAGAAGGTCCCGTTAGCCAGTAATAGAAATGCAATTCACTTCGGTTCTGTTTTTTCCTCTACTTACCTTTTCAAGAGAGAACAATTCTATTCTTTCCTTCAATTCTGGTTTTTGCTCTTTACGCCTTACTAATAGTGGAAAGGGATATATGCCTACTACATCCAGTGAATAAAGTGAATTGATTCGAACGCTCCCTGTGTCAAAGTAAAACAGTCTGTGACAAGCACACAAAACCCGTCGTTATTAACTGGTTCGATTATTTTTAACTTGCAGCTTTTTTTTAATGATTTGAAAAATTTTAAATATTACGTGCACTTAGAGACGTTGACCTTCCCTTCGAAATTCTCCATTGCTTCTTATTCGCATCAAGAACTTTTGTAAATAATTCCTTCAATGTCGTGAACTGCGACACAGGAATGTCCATGGATTTTTTCGCTAAAAAAAGTCTGTTCATAAAGCTGTCATTTCTTTGAAACGCACTGGACTTCTATATTGGGTTTCAGTACCGCAATTAATCAAACTCAGCTATTTTCAAGAAATAAAATAAGAGTGAACGTGATGGATACTGAGGAAACAGTTTGTGTTGTTTTAGAGGCCAGAACTGATGAACCTGTCCGTTGCTTTCCGTTTCAATCACCAAGAAAATGCTTAATATACTACTGCAATTTACGAAAACCACTTTCGTATGTCAGCTAAACTTGTATTTAAGGAATGTTCGAAATGAAAGACAAATGAAAACTGCCCTGGCCTGTTCTAAATAATGGTGTCTTGCAGTGTCTCATCAGTAATGTCTGTGAAATATAGGCTTTCTCTTTGCAAATCGAGAAACGTGATGCAGAACTTGACTCTTGTTCAGATAGTATAGTATACCTTGGGTGTATCCTAGATCTTGTAATGTACTGAATTTCATAAAGTTAATTACCTGTGTCAAAAATAGTGTTGCACTGTTTGTTATCTTGCACTTTTATTGAACATTATCAAGTTGGTATGTGGAAATTTCAATAGCCTGCTTTCGATTATCTTCCATTTACGACTTGCAGATGGGTGCCTGTGTAAGGAAAATTGAGCCCTGAATCTAGCCAATTTATCTAATAAATGTCAAAACCAAATGGACTTACTTCCAGCCAAGCTGGAACCGTCTTTAGATGAAGCCATTCGTCGTTTTATTGCATTAGAATTCAATTAGTTGTTACACGAACATTGAGGCCGAAAAACGATGCGACAATTTTACTGGTCACAACAAAACAAGTATCTCCCCTCCAGCGAATACCATCTGGTAAATCATGGCTCCTTGCCATTACAACTTCATAGAGTTTTTTAGTTCTCAAGGGGAAGTTGTTTTTCTTGGCTGAAACGGTTTTATTTGGCATTTGGCATCGCGTCAAACAAATTAACTGTTATGCCTTTTGCCATCCTAACTGCATGTAGCCTTTGATTCTCTCGTATAAATTACCTCTTGAATTTAGAAATGTGTTTTTGTAAATTTGGAGTAGACTTCACTTTTTAAAATAAAATACAATTTTTGGAATATTCAGGTTAGGCAACACCAACAAAGCCTTAAATGCACCGTGTTCTCACTTGAAATGATTTTCTTCATCTGAGGTTTTGTAGTACAATTTTCCGGCAGTCCTTAAGATCTGGGACTTTATAAAAAAGCTTCTCGCGAAAAATCCTTTGGTCGCATTTATGGCAAACGTGAAGCGGGTCTGTTGTCCTCGAACTTGACGAAACAACACGAGTGATGGATTTACCAGAGGCTCCATTTTAGAATTTTCACAGTAAAACGTCGCTGTCACGTGGTTATTTCCTTTATTCTTTCCGTCAGTAAACTTGCTTAAGTAACAAGGAACGTTTGCTCGATGTGGAAAATGTAGAAAATGCTTTTGAAAACTACCCTTCCAGTTGAGCAAGAAAAGTTTTTTTTGGAGATATTTGTGGAATTCGTACTGACACGAACAAACTGTTCAAAACTCCTGGCAAAACAGACCAACGACTCAAAAGGAATCAATTGACAGGTTGTAGTTTTTGGTGATATTCTTGTAGAATTCGTACTGATACGAACAAACAGTTCAATACTCCTGGCAAAACAGACCAAGGACTCAAAAGGAATCAGTCGACAGGTTGTAATTAAACTTGATGGAACACCGCAAATCTCGTTGAGGTATTACCCGCATTATGTCTCATTCATTTGCCTTCCTTCACGTTACACACTAGGAAGTTTATTCTAGCTATATAGGCTTTTCAAGAGGCTCTGTCGTGTCATTGTCCTGGTAACCTGTTGCATTGTCCAACAATAGGGCAAATATATTGCTCTTGATATTGTCTAATGGGATTTCTCATTGAAGCCGAAGTCATCTTTTTTGATGTTTTTCGCATTTCGTATCTTTCTCGTTTGCGGAAGCATTGGTTATCAGGTTGATTGTGTGATATTCTTAGAAAAAGCAAGTTTTGTTAACAAAAGAGTAAGGTTTTGTTTGGCGACTTGGTGGCACCACGCACCTGTGTGTAGGGAGAAGCGAATAATTACATTTTTTAAAATTGACTTTTGAGCAGGAAACTGACTTTTTAAAGTCAATCTCTTCGTGTTTATTTCAGACGCTTTTTGCGTTATCTTGAGGCCAATTTCCTTTTCGTTTTTTTTTATTTTTCAAAGTAAACGAAAAGGTAGAGTAGTAATTTATCGGGACGCACAGGAACAGCAAGATGCCAGAATTGTTGACAAAGCGTGAACACATCTTGTAAAATATTTAATATCAAATCGAAAACAAAAACCAAGATCATTTATTGATATTGTCAACAGCTGTTACGTTGGCTGCGGGTGTAAATGAACCGACTGAACAAGTGTTCCTGGGTTTGTTAAATCTGTGAACTGGCTATACTTAACGTTGTGTTGTGCTGTGCTAACATAAACTCGTGTCGATACGTTCTAAATTTGTCGACGGACTGATTAAATTAAGACGTTCTCAAGGGAAGCAGGTGCCGGTATGCTAATAGTATGGAAATGTGTTAAATTTCAAAAAACCCTAGATTGGTTTAATTGCAGAGTCAAAAATAACAGGAAGATGCTGATCAGATCCTGCAGATCTCTTGTTGGAGTGGATGCTTTGTTGACTTGCCACTTATTTCTATTAACACATTCCACCCGTTTCAGGGAAGCAAAAATGTGGACGTGCGTTGTAACATGAATCACCAGCAACACGTGTTTGAAGGGCACATTATTTCCATTACCGTTCTGAACATATAGGATTGAGTGGCAGAACTGGAATTATTTGTTTATTCATTCTAACGTTTTGTTTCGATTCGTGAGACCTTTAGGGAAGAGTTCAGTGAAGTTTCATCGTCGTCTGGAATAGATTGACCGCCCGTCAAGATGGCAGCCTTGAGAGAGTGCTCTACCGAGCCGGCTGTCTTTTGGTATGCTTTACGTGTTGCGTTGCCTTGACTGTGCCTTCGTGCTAAAATGATTTCATACTAAACGTGATGTTCACCTGGTTTCTTTTGGAAATTGTAATCACAATGATAAAACGTGTTTTCGGTGATTTATAGCCTGAGACAAACTCTTCTATTTTTCACTGTTCTAAAAATGTTTGGGTAGTATTGACAGCAATGCTTGAATTTTAAAGATCCAAATGGCTCTTCGAGAGACGAGGGCAGTAGAGATATGTTCCTGCAGTGAACGATTTACAATGAACAAGAATTGAAAGGCAAACTTGTTGTCAGCTGTAAGGAATTTCTTTGTCTATCAGCTGGAGCATTTTCCTGCCTACGTGATTTTAAGAAGATTTACAAAGACTTCCAACAATCTCAAATTGTTAATTTATTTTAATCAGTGATCTGTCAGCTTTGTAGTTAGTCAGTGATCATGTTTACTCGTCCTTACGTTCAAACTCAAGATTGCAGTTATAACAAGGTCATGATTCAAGTTCCCTCAGACAAGCTTCCTAGTGCGTTCGTTTTCATGGGTTATTCAGCTAAGCGAAGCTCTACAGACTGGAGCTACAATTCTTGGATTGCTTCGTGCAGAATTGCACACTGGGCTTATTGTTATGAAACGTTTCATTGTATCAAAGGGAGCTTAGTCATCGCGATACTCGATTTCTATTATTTCGGGTTAAAAAGCAAATATTAGTGATAGAAACAAGAGCGATTGATGTCTGTGCTCTAGTCAGATACAAACACTGAAGTTTGTTTCCGTATCCATCCATTAACAGTGCCGTGTGCATAAAGCTTTCTCCATTGTCAACCACCTGTTTCACTCTTGTCATCTTCTCTAACCTGGCGGCTGCGCCATCAGTGTCTTTGTTGATAAAGCTTATAATTGAACATTATGTTCTTTCGCACAAAGGAGTATTTAAAAATCCAATCAGAAAATGGCTTAAAACGTTGATGTTCGGAAAACGATAGGGCTATTTCAATTTGAAGACGCGCTGAGAAAAGAAGTTTGTAACAAGAGCTCAGATAACCACATGGCATAATTTCTCGCGCCGCCTCTCATACACACAATGCTCACTCCTAACAGCTGATCATCGTGTTCTATGCAAAATTCTCGCTCACTAGTCTCAATGCTTACAACACAATAATGAATATAACAGTGGGATACGACGATATCATACTGTGAGATTATAAATTAAAAAAAACAAATAAAAAAATAGGGAGCACTGCTTCATTGATCCAACATAACACACGAAAAGAGCATGGGCATTTCATGCGACCAGTTACTACTTTACGCTCGGTAGGAACTCCTGCATCTCTGTTAAGCCTCCTCTGACAAAACGAAGAGAAGAAGACTACAGTGTGTTGCAGTGTACCTGTCTGCCTGATCAGTAAATTCCACGTGGGGCTTTAAAACAGACTGCTACGTTCGTTCCTTTACGTAGTGTCCATTTTTGTCCAAAACCACCAAAAGCTATCGGTCGGATAAGCCTGTCTTTTTCCAACCGCATTCAAGTAATTGCATTGGACAAGAGAAAGAGTGCGAACCGGACTGTACAGTATTAGAATTGAAATAAAATCACTTTGCTACACAGACTCTATGTCAGACGCGACTTACTAAGACAATGGCTCCGGAATGTGTCTTCTTTTAAGCTTTGCTTTTTCTTTCTCTATCAGTTTTTAGTTAAATGTTGATGAAATCTATCGGTTTCCCCTTGAGGTAAGTATTGTACTTTATTTTAAAATACCTTGTGGAAGGAAAGTTCAGTTTATCATTTCTACCGGTAAGAGAACCTGCCATTGTGAAGAGATGTCAATAAATTAAATCTTGGTAACTTATCTGCATTTTTTGGTTTAAACGCTGTAACAGTAAGGATTCAACGTTATCAACACACAGTACACGCTACTGTTTTGAGTTGTTTCTTACAATGGGTTGGTAGTAAACGAGTACTTGCGCAATACTTCAGGAAACCTTTTATTAGATCTAGGCTATTGTTATTTCCTCTTTAAGGCAACCTCTTGTCACTTTGTTTTTATATAAAACTTCAAATGTTACCACCCGCTACAAGTTCCAACTCGCTGAAAGACATCCAGCGGAGTTTAGTCTCTCACCAGGCTGGGCCAAAAATACTGTTAACATAACACGAACATAGTGTTGTTCAAGTATACGATTGCGTTCAGTGCCACGTGGAGTTTATTCAAGGTAGTGAAGAAATTGCGACATCTTTTTTTAAAGCAAAATGGGGAGTTCATCCTTTATTGCCCATCAACCGCCAACACCAGCTTATTACGAAATAATTGCAGGTTACTTTTCACGTGTGGGGGGGGTGTATCAAGTCTGGAGAAAACATAGGTTTCAAGTTTTCAGTTGTTTGATTTTGTCTTTAGTCGAAGACTCACCCAAAAAACTTATTCAGGTTATTCAGGCCATTCCAGAACATCGCTCTCGGACGAAAAAAGCACGGAATGCATGAAGAGCCGTCAATTGAAATAAGTGGCAATGATGATAGGGTTTTCTTTCCATCAAATTTTGATTTACCTGTTTATAATGTGT
>Ga0126338_10000719_pt1 | contig 19082 bp, 7 predicted proteins | sample OrbCmetagenome_2_FD_92529 | JGI IMG/M metagenome (GOLD analysis project Ga0126338, IMG submission 92529) | Coral microbial communities from Petempiche,Puerto Morelos, Mexico - Orbicella C C metagenome | ecosystem: Host-associated > Invertebrates > Cnidaria > Coral | place: Petempiche,Puerto... | reverse complement strand
ATAAAAAAAAAAAAAAAAAAAAAAAAGCGGGCGATATAAGAGAAAAAAAAAAAAAAAAAAAAAAGTATGGGGGGGGGGGGGGGGGGGGGGGGGGGGGGGGGGGGGGGGGGGGGGGGGGGGGGGGGGGGGGGAGCGGTTTTGTTTTGCTTGTCCTGCCGGATTTTCTTCCTTCTGTGATTTCTTCTTTTTACCCAAAATATGGGGGGAGGGGCTCCTCTAGATCCGCCACTGGTCTGATACAGTAAAGAACCGAATTTTGTTCAAAAAAAATGCGAAGACGATCCTAAAGTACAAGCAAGGAGAATCAGGCAGTGGGGTGATATTTCCCTTATTCTGTGGTTTGAGAGATGATACAACTGGCAAAATATCCGCGCATATTTGTCACACCATTGACAAATACCAACAAAGAGGTACTGACCTTAAAGTCGGAAGATACGTTATCTACGCACCTAACTACTTAAATTTAGTCTACGCAACTAAAGTCTGTTTAAAATACACATGATACGTCAAGTGGGTATTGTTTCTGAGTTTTTTACATTTGTTTTGCCGGTTTCGTTGAACTGAGAATGCTTAAGATAATTTCCGCAGAACATTCGAGCAATAATGGCAAAAATAAAGTTACCATAAAAAACCTCATAGCAAGGTAATATTTTGAATAAAGGTGAGAAGAACGTATGGAGACTTGAGCTCTCAAGCTGATCCCGCGAGAGAAAATTGAACTTGAAGTTATCCATATTTCAATGAAAACGGACGTTTCGCGTTCGTTGAAAATACAATAACACACGCATTCTTAAGCATCCTTATATACGAGGTTTGACATTAAATTTCTCGAGAATGCTTGGGGATTTAATCGCGGGGTCACCTAGAGAAATGAATAACAGTGAGATGTTTCAAATGGTATTTAAAAAGCTACCGTGTTATGAGTAGATTTTTAGTAAATAATTTTTGCACTTATTGCTCGAACTTTGAGCGGAATCCGTCTTAATCTTTGATCTTCTCCATTTCCAGTGGCGATGGATATCATTTGACCTATCCGAATTCTTTCTAAATCTCAAAATTTCTCCTCTTAGAAGTCGAGTATTTTGAGACGCTTTTCGAATTGTTTTTGTTTACGCTGGATACATTATCTGTAGGGTTCCTACGGTGAAACTACCAAACATCTCCTGGCTTGTCGCCCAGCGTTTTAACAAAGCAAACACAGTATCTCAAACTCGCTAAGATAACGTCTAACGACAGTTGTACAGGTATCCTGAACCCAGCTGGTCCACAGTCCGCTTCTGGAACAAGGTTCCCCTACCATGGTAACAATGATTCGTAACAACAAAATGGGCCCGGGTTACCTCCCAAGTATGTTTGTCAATTAGAAAATATCTCATAATATGTACTGTTTATTTTAAATTCCCAGTGAAGCAGTTGTTCGGAAACTTCCTCACCAGGTGAATATTTTATTTTGGACCACGAAGAGATAAGAACTGGTAAACTGGATGCTCTGTATGCATGAGGTTGCTAGAATCGATGTAAGTTCTTAGCCCCCGTCTACACGTATCCGGATATTTTTGAATCCGCAACTTTTTCTTTCCGAATTTAAAATTTCCCCGTCCACACGTAGCGTATTAAAATCGAATTCGCCTGTCCACACGCATCCGATGGTATCCGGAATCACTCTAGAGAAACTAAGCTTACACGTTGTGCCCGCCATATTGGTTTATTGTTCGGTAAGAGACTGGTTACGATTTTGCTACGTCATCGGATTCGAAAATATCCGAATTCACCGTCCCACACGTTACCGGATTCGTTGCGGATTTATTTTTTTCCACTCTCGAGAGCGGATTCAAAAATATCCGGATTCGCTGCCGAATTCGCCGGATTCGTGTGGACGGAAGCCGTATCCGGAAAGAAGAAGTTGCGGATTCAAAAATATCTGGATACATGTGGACAGGGCCTTTGTTAACTTTTCAGCGATTTCTCAGCTATCACGTGAAATTCCAGTTTATTTCTTAGTTATCAGTATACTTTGCAGATCTTGGATGCCAGCTATCACTTAAACTGAGGTCAAATGAACCAAACTTTCTTTCTGAGCAGTGAAAAGGAGTAAAAAAAGTTAAAAGTACGAAGACAGCCAATGGCTTCACGAAAACGTTTCCAAAATGACCGCGCACTTTAATGCAAGGAATGGAACTGAGACTCTGCTTTGTGACGTCATTGTTATCTTGAACATTACTGCGTTTCTGCGTCAGTGAGTCTTTCGTGGGGAAGGTTTTGGATCTAAATACAAACCTTATTTTACGTGGGAAATGGCCGAGGAGTTCGCCCGCTGTTCGGCGGGCATTATTTGCTTGTTTTTCGTTGTGTTTTGTCCAGTTGCCGGCTTGCAACGTTCCATAGTGAAGTTCAAAATCGTCGGTAACGCGTCTTTCTTGACTACAAGTTGACGAAGCTTGAAAGAGGGTCTCAACAAACTCCTTACTACAAGACTTTTTTCGAAACTGTCTTCGGTAAAGTGTTTTACACAAACGCGTGAATGCTTGCAGGGCATGAAGCATCCCAGGACCGCAAATGATCCCGATCAAAAATAAGGAATGGCATGGATTTATATCAGAGAAAGGTGAAAACATATAAAAATTACGAACTAAAAAACATGTTTGTCATTTTACAAGAAATGTTCCACAGCTGAATTTTTGTTCTTCGAAGGGTATTGACTTAGAAAAACACATACTTGTAAACATCCTCGTCGAAATCCCGTTGACGATAGTATCAAACATAGGTTAAACGGGAGGTTATGCCATCTATCCAGCTAATTTACAAACCGAAGCGCAAGCCACTGGAAATATGGCCTTGCTTGGTCGTAAAGCTGAGCTTCATAACTACAGCTTGGAACTATTGGCTTCGTGGAATACTCAACTAGCCATTCCCGAAGAATTATGGCAAAAGTTCGACCAAGGAAAAATTGCAAAATAAATGTCCAAAACGTGGAACAAAATTCGAGGGCTACAAGCAACGTGTTTTACTTAACAAATAAAGGAGCCTAAGCCATGTATTGCACTGTGATAAAAGACGACGGGCATTTGAGAACACGAGGCGGAAATGTAGAAAACACGAGCCGCAAGCGACTGTTGTCTACATTTCTCGAGCGTTCTCAAATGTCCGGAGTGTTTTGTCACAGTGTAATACACGGCTTAGGCTTCTTCATTTGCTTTATGATATAGAGGTAATGTGACGAAAAACAGTAAAACACGCTTTTTCTATGTCTTACACTTTGATAAAACCTGGGTTTTCGACCAATTAGAGCGCGCGCAGGGTCGTATCCATAGTATAAAGACTGATGAAGCGTTTAGGTCTCCTCAGATGACAGCGTCTTCTGTAACAGTTGCTTCATGGTTTAGTTTGAAACTTTAGACGAGTGGCGTTAATGGCTGAGAAAATTTGATTTAATTATAACACCGAAATATCAATGGCCGTTTTTATGCTGGAGACGTTTAAGTTGTCTAGACACCTTTAACATAAAAGACGTTAAAGGCGTCTGGTATAAAAGCGAGACTCATTTAAGTACACGGTCTAACAAAAAAACATATCTTTTTTATAAAAAAAGACTGGGTTCTATACTCGGAGGACACTGGAAACAAGCAACTTTTAGCGCACCAACATACAATATATAGTGACTCTTCACAGCATAGATAGTAATGCTTTCTTCGTATTTACGCCGAACCTTCCGCGACTCCATTTCACTGTAGCTGTCTTTGAATCTCCTTGGCTAGTTCAGAGGCTAAAGCGGTTTGGAATTGTTATTAACACTTCAAATCTTGTGTTTCTTTTGTCTTAGAGAGGTACTGGAATTAGAATTTGGAACTTTCCAATTTTTAAGGAGAATTTATTTGTGAGAAATTTCGTTCAAATCGACAATCATGTTCGACACGCTTCAGCCTCAGGGTGGCCGAGGAATGAAACCGTTCGCGTCATCCGTTGCACAGAACCTGTGTCACTTCGCAACCTTCCTTCACAGCAGATCTTTTTTTTAAAAAAGAAAAACAAAATTGAACTTAATCTTGAACTTTGCTTGCAATTTGAAATTTACTCCCCAGACACTGAATTTCTTGCAATATTTTGCAATGATGGCCTCCTTGAAGTAAATACCTTCCTGATAGACAGGTAGCCCGGATGAGAGCATTGATTTAAAGTAATGTTAACGCAGCTATGCAGGAACTCAACAATGCGGGCTTCCGACGCAAGTACAATGTGCCTCCCTAGTGACAGTTTGCATCCGAGTCACGCATAACCTACATCATGACATCTTGCAAACTTCAGCCCAAATCTTTCAACGGGTCGTTCTTAATCCGCCGCATCAATCCTCCTCTCTCTTAATCAACGTTTTTCCTGTTTGGTTTGTAGCAAAAACTTCTTTGCCGTTTTTCTTCCTTAGAAAACTATTATTTCGCGACGTTCGTTGATAGGAAAGTAATTTTGTAAACACAGGAACATCACACAGACATACTTCTTTTCAAATGTCACTCCCTACTGGCAAATCGAGTTTATAGTATGCCATTCGTTAGGAGCTGTCTTAACATCATATAAATCTTGTGATCATTTGGTGGCGGCAGAAACTACAAATCTTGCAAGTTCGCTGACATTTTATTTGATCTGTTTGATGAAATAGGTACTTACTCTGCACCTCCTGCTAGCGTAAGGTGGCTGTTTCATGCCACGAAACAACGCTACCAGGAGGTGGTAGAAAAATATGGAATTAATTGGTCTGAATGTCGAATCGTGTTGATTATCTGTAGCTTTGTCGCTCCTTTGTATCCTTTTTCAATCTCATATCTTCGCCCCTCACACTTCAGCAATAGAATGTTCTTTCTTGTGCCTTGCCGGGATACAAAATGTAAGTTGCTAATTTGTGTGGTATACATGAAGTACCCTGTGGGAGCTCCGTTTTCAGGCTATTATTGTAATATGCAGTAAAACCCGTTTCAAAATTTCAAAAAAATCAACAAGTAAATTGTGGTTATACTGTCTGTAATTTTCAATATAATGTTACAATATTCTGTGTCTTTTACTGATACAATTTCACTAGTTAGTTTCCCAAATTTTGTTCGTTATATCATGGACGAGAATTCGTAACTTCAATTATCGAATTCGAAAGTTTTGTGTCCCGCAGGTTCCGCTGTGGATATCGGCAAAAAACAATGCAAATACTAGCTCAGCTTATGGGGCGGTGAAAGTTGAAAATTAGCCGCAAACTGCGCTTACTAGATCTATATATTTTCCATGGAAACAACCTTAAAAATCAGACCTGAAATTTTAGGAGTCCGGAATTCCATCCGAATCTTTCCAACCGTAACGTTTCGGGTGTTTTTCTGTTTCAAGCCAAATATAAATATTTAGAAAAATCCTCGAGGTGGTCCTTTTTAACGAAAGAAACCTTTTTCAAAAACACTGCCAGAATATCCACTTAAATCGAGGTTGCTCTACATGACTGACTAATCACTTCGCAAGCGACATTTCTTGCCCCGTAACCTTGGCGGCATAAAATTGCGCTTTCACATTGTCAAATAAGATGTTCACTTCAAAAACACCATTTAGCGCGGTATTATTTTAACTACTGCTCTATTTACTTACATTTTAGTTTGAAAACCCTCTGGTTGGTTTTTTTTGCGATGCTTTGACCACTCGAAACTTGTGTGCTTTCTTTATAATATCTTCGTGGGGGTAAAAAAGTCCCCCTAACTTAAGGTTCTAAAACGAAGCATTAAGCGAATGACAATTTTCTGTCCCTTCCTGGGGGGTCACAAATGATTCTTCGGGCCTCGATCAGTTGCTAAACTGCTAATTAAGCCATTTTTATCAAATGACTATCACAAAAAAGCAGCTATAATTATCAAACACGAACAATGGCCAACTAAATAAATTATATTCCTCTGTACTGCGCGAATGGAACTTTATAAACACCTTTAGTTAATTTCTTGCCGAGTAGAAATATTTGAGGTCTCGGTCACTTCTGACAATGCCCTTATACGAGAATTTTTAAACGAAGAAACGAATTTTTAAAGGGATAATGGAAGCCTTTTTGAACAAAACATATGCATATCAGTAGAAACTTTTAGATGCACATGACATATGCCGTAAGCGTACGAGTCGCGTGTTTGTTTAAAGCTCCGAAAATCAACTGCGGTCGCTCTGAAAGATTACCAAAAAAAAAAAAATCCGATTATGCTGTGCCCGGTTTAAACTTGCCACGAAAGTACATAACCAAAATCTGTAATCTTTGAGGCTAGCTTACGACTTTCTTCTTTCAAGATCATGTTTTGTTTTGGCAAGTTTGTACTCTGTAGGTTATAATGTAAAACTGTTTTTTTTTCTTTGTTGTAACAGTTATTCATTCCCCCGCGATGGTTTTAACTTGTGCACTTATTCATTAACAACCGTGGTAAGGTATCTACGAATTTTTTTCCCTGACTGTAAATCTACATTCGCCATATAAAACAACCAGGGGAATGGCTGAACTAAACGTTTATTCAATCTGATCGACCGATTAACACTGCAGTTACAGAAACAACGACATTTTATACGCGTAAATGGGAATCACCTTCGACCAAACCGGCGAGGTAAACAAAAACATACATTGCTAGGACTATTACCGTGAATAGAGGAGTTGACGGGACTATAGGACTCCGCGTAAAAGATCCCGTGTAGACCTTTTGGTCACGTTTCAATTTTTTTCTTCGTTGGAAACTCGAAGGGCCAATTTATAGCGGTTGCAAAGTGGACACCAGAGTTTGGCCTCAGTGAAGAAAGCGTTGATATTTATAGGGTGACTTTCACTGTGAAATACGTCCTAAAACCGCATGTATGCAAAGTTCATTCAAACTGGATACGCAGGACTTGCAAGGCATAACATAGAGAACCACTATCGTACTCGTTACAATTTATAATTTACGATGTAGAATTTCAATACGAAAATTAATTCAAGAGATACTATTTGAAATGCTTTACCTTACCTGCGGTTCCTTGTCGCAATTCTTCAGGGACACTAAAAATGCTCGGTACATTTATCACGGGGCGATTCGGCTAGCATGGCGTCGGTTGTATTTTGAACATATTCCCTGTTGATCCTTGCATCTTTACACTGTTTTATATTCTTTTCCTACACATCTTCAAATAAGAACAGCTGTTACCATTAGCCATTCTTTAGTTGTCTTTTTAATTCATGCAAAATGACAGCTTTTCGTTCAAAGTCGTTCAGGGTGCTATTGTCTTGCAGGTTGAGTTGGTTTGCATAAATCGTCGAAGCTGACACGAAATCGACGTGAAATTGACAGAAGTCTTGGCTAGCAGAAAAGTGCCCGTCGGAGTAAATTTAACAAATTAAATAAAAGACGGCCCGAACAAAACAGAAAACATTTCGTCGATTGGATCCATAATCTGTAATGAATTATACCACCATTAATTGCGGAGAAGATATTGGTCCAGTTTTCAGGTACCAAAAAAGACGCAAACACATTATCTCTGCTAAATTGAATTGTTACAACGGGTTTTAAAATTCGCGTTTTCATGGCGAGCCACGTTTTCATTAGTAACCATCCTTATTTTCATTTAAAATAGTTTCGAAGCCTGCGTGCTTAAATTCAGCTTTTCAAAAAAGAAAAAAAAAAAAAGAGAAAATGTTCTGTGAGTATTTCTGTAGCGGGTAAACACGAATTTAATACAAAGTTGAAAAGTGAAATCGTCGTTGATCAATAAAAAGTACGTCTATAAACAATAACATCACAGTGCTTTTAACTAGCTCTTTTTTATGTGAGGTTTTTGGGAAAAAAACTTACAATTTTAAAACCACGAAGCTTACTGAGAGCACGCATAAAACTTTACAGAAAATAATCTTTGTAGTTCAGGTAAAAGTGATTAGCGAATTAACTCACAAGAAAGGGAAAATTAATTCGGTCTTGGCACTGAGTAGATAATCAGATAGGCAGTTGCTCAAACAACCGCCCTGTTTCAAAGACAGGGTTATTAAAGTGTGAAATTAATATTTTAGTCTCGAAAGGTTCAAAGGTTTTTCTTGTTATTTCTTAAGTCTACGTTGGCATCTGAATAACATTGTTTAAGCATTTTGTTTCAGTCTCAATGACTTTCTTCTCCCGTTTATTCTCTTACGTAAAAGAGAAATAAACCATTGAAAAAACCAGAAAAAAACACTACGTCAAAAAATAAAAAGTGAGAGAACACGCTCACTGAAATGTAATTTTCAAGGGTTTGAGAAATGCTTACAAAATACCAACTCTAGTGTTTACAGAGATACGACTTTGCTTTTCTACTAAACTAAAACCCACTTGTTTATCATTTTCGCCGCCTTTAGTTTCTAAAACACAGGAAAGGGGGCGATTAAACGACAAAAATTGAAACAAAGCGAGTTCCTGGGCCTAAATATCAGCCGTCTAACCGAAGGAAGTTGTTTGAAATTCCGGCTAAGAGCCCCAAAACAGGAAACAAACAAACAAACCGCGTTTGTTTGAGTGCTCTGAAAGAAACGCAACTCACGTTCTTTATGAACTTGTTTCTATTTCATTAAAATTGAAGAACATAAGGTGTGACCTAAACGCCCAGAGAAACCAACCTTTTAGGTACATTAACAACGGAAAATACAAACACAGTAACTCTTAACTACAGCTTAATGCCAGCTGCAACTTATCTTATCTGTAGACGTCTACTCACAGCGTGAGCAACTATTTGCTGCATAAAAAAGGAAAACAGAAAAAAGCTGTTTGTTACGGTAAAAGCAACCTTTCTTGCTGAATGTAACTCTAATCCACGTTATTTTTTTTCCTACCAAGGTAAAAAGCACGTCGAATGGTTTTATACCCATGTTCTTTACGCTGAAACTATCCCCAGTTACCACGTGCCAAAAACAACCGAGAAGGTCTGGACAAAAACAAAGTTCGCCCGTATGCCTTATCAGACATGTTATCAGCGTAGAGCAGAGATAAATTCCTTTTTACAAACCAAACCAATCTACTTTTCCGCTAGCTCAAGAGACAGCTGTGCATTTATCTTTCAAACTAAGCTTCGTGCAGGAGAGCTTTTCGTTTAATAAATCAACAAGAAATTAGTTTTTTTCCCTTCACCCCATGAGTTTGTTACGGGTTCTGATGGCAGGCGGCTCGTAATTCTTATTTCGCGACACATATGGGTCCTGGCGACCAGGGAGGGCTTCCTTTTCTTAACAAAGGCTTATAGGGGGTCCAAATGACAATCCGTTTTCTAGAAAGATCCGGCGAAAGAGGCTATTGAAAATGGTCTACATTGTGAGCTGTCCCAGATGGTTTTTTTTTTTTTTTTAAAAAAATTTTCAATTACAGTCTACCCTAACTGAATAGAACAATCAAGTAGATTGTCTGATCCGAGAGGGAAGGCATTCAAAGAGGTGTTTCTTAAGCCAAGTGAAACTCGAATGTTCCTAACCCTAACCCTAACCCTTCAGACGATAAAATTTACGAGGGATATGTTAAATAGATTAATCTGCGAAGACAAGCTCTGAGCAGGAGCAGGCTGTCACAACTCAACCAGTGAAACAACGTGACTATGACATTCAGTTCTTTAGCGTGGACGCCACTATTTCCTACACCTGTCCCTGTTTTAACTTTTAAAATTATCTCTAAACGTGTATTCCATTTTCAGAGAACTCTTTTCTTTATATCGATGAAAGAGAGAACAGTCTCTTTTTATCACGGACGACGAAGCTACACCGGTCGTTAAGGCGGGTTTTCAATGGCGCATTAAAGGTACAGGCGATATACACAGACTAAGTAATGTGCTTTTACATTAAGTAGCGACTACTGTGAGGAATTTTTCCTAACAAAAGACTCTAATTATTAACATCGTAAGTGCTGCAATCGCGTACGTTACTTAAGCGCCAATGAAAACCAGTCTGAAAGCTACAAATAAAAATTAAGTTGAAGACAACGCCTGGTTTTTCCTTTTAACAAAAGTATAACAAAAAGAATAAAAAGACATTTGTAAAGTCGACCAATTTGCACAATGAGATTGTAGTATAAACAGCTAACGTGCGAGCGGGTTAATTAGTTAGATGAAAACAATATTCCAATTAAATGTGGATCAATTGTAAAATTGTTGTATGACATGACACATGCACTTCAGATGGGAAGTTCTGAAGTAACACTACTTCACCACAAAAGCGCAGCGGGACAGTCTTTCAACGCTCGCCAGCAAAAAACACCTGTCGTTTTTGACTGAAAAGGCAACAAAATTTCACTTTTCTGTGTATTATTGTTTGTATTTTCGAAGATCTTGCTTCGTAATATCCCGGTAATTTTCGCAACTGACATCCCTTTGAAATGGATTTTTTCTGCGAGGCCGCCCGCACAGCACACTGGGAACGTGGGTTCTCTCGGACTCTAACTCAATCTTTGGACTCACGTGACTTCGCGGCATAATACAGTCGAGCCCCTATTAAGAGGCCACCCATTAAACGGCCATCCCTATTAGGCAGTCAGTAATCAAAGTCCCGATGAGGGCTTTTCTATCGTTTTTACCCCTATTAACCGGCCAGTCCCCTTTCAGCAGCCACTATCCATTTCCCCGAGGGTGGCCGTTTAATAGGGGTTGAACTGTAGATTCAACTTCGTGTATAAGTCGTCAACATTTGCATTATAACACAAGGTTTTTGCAATAGCCTCTCGGGAAATCTTCTTGAATGACAATGACCTAATAGAGGAGACTTCCTTTCTGCATAAATAAAACAGTCAATGATCTCAATGGCCGAAAGAGTTTAGTGTACCTAGTTGTAACAGCTTTTTACCTAAACTGTAATACGTTTTTACCTGGCAAAATGTCCACAAAACAGATTTGCATTCTGTTTTTTGTTTTTATTCGATCCAGATTTAATTTTATATTGTCAGTAACAAACAGTCCTACACTTACAACTAGAAGACTGACTCAGACTAGATCCAGATCCCTCCCGTCCTATACATCAGACATGACCCTTCTACGTTAGCATAGTTTATAGGTCAGTCGTCATACAGAGGTTTAGTCATCTAGCTTGAGTACAGACAGCGACTAACTGTTTTATGAAAAATAATACAACAAATAGATGTCTGGATAGCTATGTTATCTAAAACTATATATTAATTTCTTGTTTATTCAAAAATCTGTCTAAATGATCAACTATTAAAAATTTTGTTTTTCTAAGTTACAAACATACTTCTTTATGAAATAGCTAGCCAGCCAGTCAGAAAGCTGGCTAACAACAACTATCATAGCTGGTTGGTCAATTGGTTGGTTAATTAGTCACTCAGACAGCCAGCCAGTTGGTCTGTCGGTTGGTCAGTCAGTCACTCAGCCAGTCAGTCACTGATTTTAAGTCAGTCTTTCAGTTGGTTAGTCAGTCAGTCAGTCAGTCGGTTGGTCAGTTGGTTAGTCAGTCAGTCGGTCAGTAAGTCAGTTGGTCAGTTGGTTAGTCGGTCAATGGGTCAGTGGGTCAATAAGTCAGTCGATCAATTGGTCAGTCTAACTTCTTTTACAACCAAACTCTTTAATTTATGAGTGCAGACAGTACTATTATACCCCATTAAATATTTCTGTGAAAACAATCCACAATCACGCTGGAATCGTATTTCTATAAATAAGAAATATTGTAAACACTACACTAATAAAAACGTTTATAAAATATATTGTGCAGTTCCAGAAAATATCCATACTCCCCCCACAGAGGGGATTGGAATTTCCTGGGGGATGGGGGTTTTATGAGACCAAAAAATTTAAAGAAATGTATGAAGCTTAACTGGAATTTCCAGAGGGGTGGGGAGGTGTCAGGAAAAAAATCCCTTACGTGGGGGAGGTATGGATATTTTCTGGAACTACACATTCAATTTTTAAAATATATATGAATAGCTGTTTTGAATATATTATCTTGGAATATAATTTATAGAAGGGCTTCAATGTCCTTTGCAATGTCCTAAAGAGTGAAACAAGCAATACTCTGTAAGGTGAGAGTTCTGTAAAACCCTGAACATACCACAATAAGGAATCTGATCAGCCAGACAACACTGCAGCCAGCTTATGGCAAACTTTGGAGTCAGCCACTGTTTAATCACAGCGATTTTAATGTCGCAGTCACAGTTAAATGAAATATTCTACCATGTTATATTCGATGATATATCACTCAAGAGACAACCTCTAGTTTTCAAAATTAGCGTTTTCATGTAAAATAAATTCTAAAACTTGATAGAATCAAGTATTAATTTCAAAGAATCTGAGAGTTTTGGAAATAACCAAAATCTCCCAAACAAAGGGGCCTCTAAAGACAATAGCCTCCATTTAGCTTTAAAGATATGCATTGATATCTTCTCTTGGTCATTATCTCATCCTTCAAGGTCACTCTTCTCTTTTTTTTGAGCTCAAAACACAACTTGCTTCTCAGGTCACACAATGTCTGTCTGCAGACAGGTGTTCAGTGTAATTATTTTCTGTCCCAAGTGGGGTCAATAAGAAAAAAAAAAAAAAGAAAACTTACCAGTGGCTGAACGGACGGTGCATATCGCTTTACAGGTTTCCCATCACGGTCACACAGAAACTGAAAAAGCAAATTACATGATTTACATTGTATGTCTGCAGGAGTTAAACTCTTGGACAAGAATCAGGATATGAAATTGGTAGGCTTTGTAAAGATGTAAAGTTCCTGCTTGAAATGTTGGCTTCTTAAACACAAAACTTCAAATTTGTTGATTTCTCAACTTTAATGTTTCACAAAAGTATTTTCACTTGTTTGTCGGTATTTGATGACAAAATGATCTCCCTGTTAACCCACCCCTCTCTAATCAGTACACATGGAGTTTCTTTCTAAGTTTCAGTTGCTTGTTTCTTAGTGATCAATGTACCATATATTCTAATCATTTCATTTGAAGGTTGTTTTTTCATTATGGAGACACAATGCAAAACGTCTTTAGAAATATTATCACTCATTTGTACCAACCTTTCCAAAATTCCACTTGATAAAGCTAGGAAAAAGAGACATACATGAGACAGTTGCCTTGAGTAGATAAAAACTACATGATATTTTACATGCTTCACTGTCACCTTTCCCTAGTCTCAAGATTGGCTTTCATAATAACAAGACGATTAGAAAATGGTGCAATATTGCATGCAAATTTACCTCACCCTTTGTGCCCTCGATGTTTTCCCAGTGCAGGAGAAGTCTAAGATTTGGAACAAATAAAACTCCATGGTGATGACATAGCTCTATACAAATCCATCTCAGATTGCTTTTGTGTTTGTTTTTTTTGTGCGAAAAAATCAAACTGCGTAACACCCAATCAGAGACACTGCATGGATCTGCATAGAGCTTTGTCATCAGCCTGGAACCTTATGGGTCCAGTCACTAGAGTTTCTCTTGACATTTCTCAAGCGGGAGAAGAATGGGTGTGCGCAGGGAATCATGGTAGTTGTATTCATAACGCACACGACATGTTTGAGACACTGAATACAACTATTATGATTCCCTGTGCACATCTCACAGAAGGAATGGGGTATTGAGCACACAAGGAAAGATGTCTGTTTTGATGATTACAAACAGCAACTGCTCTTTACCTTCCCAAAGTTCCCTTCTGTTGACTCTTCAGATATTTGTACACAGGCAAAGCATTTGAGCCATTGACGTTTATTTTTGAGAACATATCAAACTGGACACCAAACCCCTCTGCAAACTGTTTAATCACAGGCTCTGGATCGGGTTCCTTAGATGAAAATAACAGGAAAATAACTTTTACATGTAAGTTATACGTACGCTACTTCAAGCTACTTTGGGTGATTCTGAACATTCAAAAAGCAGCAAAATTTTAAGATACCTCACAGGCCAAAAGACCTGCACTTAACTCTCAGGGAACACACACAAAAAAATGTTTTCTAAATTATTCTTTAACACAGACAGATTTCACCCAGCCTAGTAACGCAAATAAGTGCTACAGTATACACTTATTCTGTCAGAAATCCCATAATAGCAGACACCCTAGGTTGCAAAGCACATACTGAAAACAAACTTGTCATACCTGTTTTCCAAACTGGTTGCATGGAAACCCAAGAATTTGAAGACCACGTGCAGCATACATGGAGTGCAGTTCCACCAGCTGCATGTAGTTCTTCTGTGTTAAACCTCAGAAGGAAGCCACATTGACAATGAGAGTCACAAATCCCCTAAAAAATTATCACAAACGAGTTAGCATCCTAAGTTAACCAACTGACCACTTTAAGGGCTCTGCACTAATCCTCTGCTCCGGGGACTTCAATCTTGTACCTCAAATCTTCATTCCCTACTGCGCAACTTGATGAACAAATGACTCTTAAGAGGCTCGAGTTTTATGTTCATTCTAAAAACAATAAAAATGAGCAGAAGTAAAACACCAGCAACTTGATTAACCCATGCGTTTGTCAGCTAGGCATGCATGCAGAATTCATCCAGAGGTCCAATTTTTCAATCTTCACAACAGAATTTTCCACTGTCTCCCGCTCCCTGGCAGCTGGCTAAGGGGAATGAAGACTCTGGGTGCAAGGAACTTGAAGAGACCTCTGAATTGGTGACATACAGTACATGTAGTTCCACAGAGATCCAGTTGTGTGTCTCTAACTGCTTGTTAGAACCTGAAAATATGGTACTGAGATCTCTGCAGGGCTTCCTCTGCCAGGAATTTGAAATCTCAAGTGCCTAACCTGTATTTTTCAAATGACACAACGTTTCCATCAATGTCCTTTGCACTGAACTCAAAAATGGATCCAGCATTCTTTACTTGGTCTTCCACTTCCTAACAAAATGGAGCAAGTGTAATTAATACTAACAGTAAATTACGTATCTCTCAAAATTATCAGTCTAAAACTTAATATGTGGCATGTCAGACTGGTTTGTATAGAGTTTGTATACACTGTATACTTGTATAGAGTTATGGGAGGCTTGTGCAGTTCACATATCTCCCAACATTTTTGTCACTGGGTCACAACAACAATTCACAAGAACTGCTTTATAAGTTCTTACATAGCTAAATAAACTGATTAGGCAAAAACACAAAAAGACCTCTGCAAGCACTGACAAAGCAATTGCAATTTATCTGAAGTCCAACACACTAATCATAAGACATGCACTCCATTTCCCTGCAAAAGCTGGCATTGAACTTAACCTTTGATCATCTACTTAGGTCAATACAATGCTCTGAAAGTTTACCGCAACACTTTCAAATAAAGAATTACTGAATGAATTTCAAATACAATGATGTCATCATTTTGCTGCCATGGTAACACCATAGATAGCTGTTCTGTTAATTGGTCATTGATCGAGCCTCACCTCCTCAGTTTGGCCTGTGATAGCTCCTGACCTCTCAAAAGCTTTTAACCATGATAGCTGCTCTTCATCAGAACTAAAAGCAAGCCGCAAATCTGACAAATGAAGAAAACAATAACCTGCATTAACAACAGATTCATAATTCCTATTTGCCTAGCTTGTACTAGTGGAGATATTGTACAGACATAACTACAGCACTGATATGCAGGAAAACCGAGAGGCTAAATACAAACTGCAACTAAAACGGTCCTCACTAACATTTTGAACTTCACGTGCTGTACTTAAGTGCTGCCAAAAAAATACAGCTTTATGTGGACTAAACTAACCTGATCTTTGGATGTCCGCAAATGTCAGCAACAAGCAGAATTTTGCTGCTTGGTCAATTTTCACTGTGGCTTCTTTCAGTGGATATTTCTTAGATGGTGTTGAGTGCTGCATGGGAACAAGAACCAAAAAGGTAAAGAGGTAAAGTCTGCAAGGGCAAAGTGGTTCATACGGCCACTGTGAGAGCTTATCAATGGTGTCTATGGCACACAGACCTTTCCTACCTTCCACTTCAGTGCATTCAAACAATAGCACCAGAGCAAGGTTGGGGTGGACATTCTCATACGTTTGCTGTATTTTTGTCCACCCTGACCTCGACTTGGCACCATTGTTTGTTGGAATGCAGGGAAAGGTCTATTGATGCAACCTGAGGAATATTTCAATCTACTCCCACCTGGATGGGATGCAATTCCATCATTGAGACAGCTGCATTCAATTTGCCATTCAATTTGCCATTACTAAGTATTTTATACAGGGTGGAGAGATTGAGGCACTGTGGTGAGACATGCAAAATGTCTTGCCCATGAATGCAACACTGACAATGACCTCGATGAGGGACTGAACCCAGACCCTCACTTTTTAGTGTCCTCACTGTATAAACTTGCTATGACTCATACCAGATCTGTTCTGAACTCATAGAGAGTATCATCCCCTTGTCGTAGTACTATGAAAGCCTGTTGCCACTTCAAAAGTCCCTTCTTTTGTGCTGGACCAAACTTTGTGCCACAGTCCTGCTTGAGTGAAGCCACAGATGGACCAGCTGGAGACAAATGAGGTGGATCTAAATAAAAACACAAGTTCAAATGCAGATCAGCATTGTTATGTCAGATTTCCTTCCGGTTTCAAAGTCTAAGGCTACTATGGCCAGTAAAACCACGAAAATACAACCTCCTATTAAAAAAATAATGATCAATACCATCTTGCCGAAATCGGTAGAATAACTCCCTGTCCTCAAAGTTATGTTCGTCAACCACATGATGAACTAAGTCTGCATCAAGCAGGGCCTAAAATTGAATGACATGAACAAGCAATTTGTAGACAGAGATGGAAAATGAACTTCAGAACAAAAATAGCATTATTGCCTAAAATTGTAGGCATGCAATGCATGCAGTGAAATATATGTAGATGCAGTCCTAAGCTTTGCATGCATCACAGGGTACAGTACATACCACGTAATTAATGTTTACTAAGCCTAGTTATCTGAAATATATACTTAGGTTAGCATAAGGTTAAAAGCCTACGACAGGCCAGCGGTCCATACAGCTGGAGCTTATCTCAGTTTCTATTATAGTATTATTAAGCAAACACTAGATTCTTTTCCAGAGCAGCTTAAGTAAGTCACTGGTCATAAGTTTACTCTTCGTCAAGCATAATAATTATTCTACAAATATTAGCTTGCATACCTGACCTATCTCAATTCCCTCTTGTCTTGTAGTTGCAAATCCATTTACAATAAACCAATCAATTGCTTCAGATCCTTTTTCATAAAATAATAAAATAAAATTTTTCTGGGCACGAAATAAAGATTGTTGTTGTTGTTGTTGTAATTAAAAAAAAACCAATATTTAATTGAAATGGCTCAAGGTTAGTTTTTCTCAATTGCATTACATTGTTTTCCAGTGTAATTTAATCTGTGGATGCAAGGCAATTTTGGGATGAAACTACTAAATAGCCCAAAATTGCCCCACATACATCACTGTTAAATTATAAATATAATCTAACATGTATGTGGCATGTGGGGCCATTTGTAATGCAAGTGAGGAAAACTAACCATGAAAAGGGCTAATGAAGCAACTAAGATGTTCAATCCCCTCTCCCCCTTCCCTCCAAACAAACATGCCACAGGGTACATGTTTTGTCAGTCTGTCCCAACAATTTACAAGTACACTGCTGGCCATTACCCAGAGAGGCACTGTGTGTTACACAGTCACCCCCAGCCAGAGTTGGCCCTCCCAGCACCACATCCTACAATGCATAAATTATTCATTGTATCGCATTGGCTTCATTCCATTTGGCTAATAATTAACTCACCCACAAAAGAAGAGTGATATTTCCTTAGGTGATAATACCTGTCCTTTATGATAAGACCTCCATCAGCTGGTGATGCCCTCAATTTCACAGAAAGGTGCTCTATCTGGGAAAGTTGAAACAGAAAACCCCAGCCTATAATTTGTGTCAAGTGGTAGTGCAGAGAAGATTACACTGTGCTAAAACATTCCAATAAATGAAGCAGCTCTCGCAAGCTTGTAATTCTCTTCATTGTTAGTATCACCCAATTAGTGGACTAATGCAAATCCTATATTTTGATTGGCCACGCTACTAGAGGACTATTAGTAATGGTCCTCGAGTAGCGAAATTGGCGCAATCGAGTGTGACGCTTTCTTTCGTTTTATTCCCAAATAAATATTTCTTCAACTTGCATTTGCTAACTTTATTATTGCCTTTTCTGTCCGACTAGTTGGGTGATACTAAAACAATTAGACCCTTCACCTTCAAGGGCCATGGGTTTATAGCCCATAGCCCTTGTGGGCTGCAGGTCTAATTGTTAATTAGCAGCTGTTATTGTTTTAGCGCTAGGGAAATTGTTGCTGTTGTTTGTTCTATTGTTCTCTCAAAGGGTAGCAAGGGTAGCAAGCCATTCATGTGCTACATCACCCATGAAAATTCCATTCAACCAAAAATTTCGTAAAGGTGTAGCCTGATCCCAGAAGTTTTCTTTCTTCTTTCCGCTTCCGAAGCGAAAAAGCAGAAAAAACGCCTTCATGGCAACTCGTTTTCGCTGCGACAGCTCACGTTGAGAATTGAACAGAGAAATCGTCTGGATGGCAGTACGGACAATATACAACTCTGCTAACTCTACTCGAAATTTAAACGCCAGTTTCCGTGTTTCATTAAAAACAGTATAAGCTTGAACTTTAGCTCAAGGGTCCTCAAGAGAAACAGTTCCTTAGAGATTCAAGAGCAATATTTAGACAATGCTTGGTAATTTTCACTGTCCCAAACTTTGCAAATCAGCAAAAGGAACAATAGGTCCCGTCCACATGCGTTTAAGAAATCCCTAATTGTTCAGAGTAATTCACGTGCTTGTGTTAAATGCATCAGCTTACCTTATCACGATCGATTTCGCACATATTTGCTTGCAGTTTTTAGGTCAACCACATAAACTCAATCTTGGCCTCATCAGCGGCATGGCGCCGTTTCCAAAGTCACGTGATCACTTTAGTGTCCCGTTGGGTAGCGTGACTAATAAAGGGTAACGGCAGCTGATTTTTAAGTGCGGGTGATCAACACTTAAGTGCTGGAGAATCAGGGGCACCCAACGGATCGTTTCGGTAAATTATCTGTTCGGAAGGCTTTTAATCCCCTCTGATTTTCTTGAGAGAATTGGCACCTCGAACTTTCGTGACATGAGAAATTTAATGTCTGT
>Ga0126338_10000718_pt1 | contig 19083 bp, 13 predicted proteins | sample OrbCmetagenome_2_FD_92529 | JGI IMG/M metagenome (GOLD analysis project Ga0126338, IMG submission 92529) | Coral microbial communities from Petempiche,Puerto Morelos, Mexico - Orbicella C C metagenome | ecosystem: Host-associated > Invertebrates > Cnidaria > Coral | place: Petempiche,Puerto... | reverse complement strand
GATACCAGCTCCTGGTATCAAGATCTGATTGGTTGAATCGATGACTGTTGACAGCTTTGAGAAGCTTTGAGATAAATATTTGACAGATCTTGACAACTGCATGTAAATTTGCATAATTCTTGCAGCGACCAACAAAGATGGCTTCTGCGTGCAATGTACAGTTCACTGACATGGAATTCGAGGCAGCTTTGAGCAATTCTTTGCAACATTTTCATCACATCTCTGTGTAAAATGGGGTTGACTAGCCTACACGACTTCTATGGTTTGTGACATTTGTACATTTGCCGTTCTCTGTTCAGTCACTCGACCTTTCTTGTCGCTTCACTCGTGTTCATGAAGGGCACTTCATGTTGTGTAATAAGGAGGAATTTTAAGTGGAGTGGGGCCGTTAGATCGTGCTATGGCAAATTTTTATAGGTCGTAGGTCTGCATGGTTTCCGCTGTTATATGCATGTCGGCTTGTTATTACCGTGCAAGAATAAACCACGCGAATGACTTGCCTGGCACAAGAAAGGCAAGACAATTCAGGGAAATTCATTCCACGGTGTAAACAATGTCCTAGCTTTTCAACTTTGACAGCCAAAACCACACTCTCTTGACCAGAAGCCCCAGTCAGTTCTTTGTTTTTTACCCTGTTAAAAACTGACACCACCAGCACTCTTTTCCCTTCAAGCGGATTTAATAACTTTTTGCAGAAACGGCAAATACGTTCCCGTTCGCCTTACATTTCCCCTTACTGCAAAACCCGCGTGCGGTAGAATGCTACAAAAAGCCGATATATCAGTGCGGGAAAAACCATCAATTTTGACAGGTTTAATTACCTACTTGACTGATTTGTAACAGGCTAATCACCAAAGGGCGGAATGGCGTATCAAAAACAATTTCTACAGGCTCCCCCACGTCCCACTCGCTTCGCTCATGGATTCACGCTCCAACTCCCACTCGCTTCACTCACGGAATCACGCTTTCGCTCACTGAATTTTTTTTCCACCCTCACTAGGAGCCTGTTCGAAGGCTACCAAAACACATGAAAAAAATTCTTGAGTTTAAATTTCTTGAGTAAATTTAATGTGCATGTATTAGGTTAATTGTGTAGAGCTGATTTATGAAGTGGCAAGTTAAGAGTGGTCACCTTTTTCATCCCAATAATAGCATATACTCAAGTAGGACAGAGGTGATATCTTACTGTGAACTGAGGAGTACTGTAACTGACATGTCTGCTGATGGTTTGGTGAAATCTCTCATATGGAAGATTTTAGCAAATTTGGTCAAACACAATGGGGTATGTACATGTAGTTACAACTTAACATTACTGCCTCCAATCTTGCATACATGCCTATCTGTCTGTCTGTCTGTACATCCGTCTATCTGTCTGTCCATCTACCTGCCGGCTACCTGTGTGTCTGTCAGTCTGCCTGCCTGTGCCCATTTGTTTGTTTTTCATCTCATCTTCAAATCATGGAAACCGTAAATATAGGATATCTTTGAATTTCCAGTAAACCCTTGATGAAAAAGTGAGAATCTGAATCTAAATAGTTTTGACTTGAAAATCTTTATTTCCAAGCTGCAAACTTAAAGAGAAATTGCTGTGCTTGTTGAAAACACATGCACAAAGCTATTAATTTGAATTTACGAAAGAATGCTAATCTAGTAAAATTTATCATCTATTTCAAGATCAAGCATTTGTAGAACATTGATCTAAGTTGAGTGCACTGATTTCTGTTAGTGAATTTTGAATGGTACTTTGCAGGCATTTGTGGCTTCAGATTTGGCTGAGTTGATTATGGAGAACTGGAGGAGCTGTAACTCTTCAGACCAAAATGAATTCCTTTCTGCTGAGGCTGGGCCACTATCATCAGAGTATGAAAAGAGCAAACATCTTAGTGTTTTTAGAGAGATGCTCTTAGCTGGAGCAACCAAGGTAAGACAAATAGGCTTTTCTTGTATGAAGAATCTTTAAGGGCCAGTTAGATTACTCTTATTTAGCTTTTGGCCCTGTTTTTTTCCCTGGCTCATATGGTGGATTTGACTCAACTCTGGTTCATGGGGAAAAAAAGCAACCCCTTCCTACTCTAGCCTGAAATTTCAGTCATTTCCGGCCCTCAGCCTTACTGGCTTGGAGGCTTGAGATGCCTACTATTACTCGTAGTTTAAAGCTCATTAGTTTCATGACTGCTCTTTTAACCCACTGGAATAACAAAGAGTTCAGAAAGAAGCCATTACTGGGGTAGACTATCTCATGTTATTTGACTGCTTGTTTGTATTCATTCTTGTATCAGGATGCCCTTGAATACACAATGAGATATGGTCTGTGGGGACATGCAATGGTGCTAGCATCAAAAATGGACAAGAAGGTGCAAAATGAAGTCACAAACAGGTATGTTGTAAATGAACTAACTACAAGGTGTAATGTGTAAACTGTGTGTGTCAAGGTACAGAATTTAGTGGTTATGAATTAGAAAATGAATTAAGAAAAGTCATTATCTATGTCATGTAGAAGGTTATTTTTGTTCATTGTGGTAGGATACAATAATGATAAAGCATATTGTACATGTACATATGTACCACTTGAGATGTAGATTGTAGTGTTTCAAGATAAACTAAATGTTGCTATCTACATCTCTTGAAGTGACTACATTGTGAGACAAATGATAATCTTTAGTTTATTATTAAGTTATCATCTAGTTGGGGCCAGTTAAGCCATGAAATGAGGATGATGTTGAATGGTTAAACTAAGCATTTGCAATCAACAGGATATGTGCCTATCTAATCTTTTATTTATAGCACTCAGACGGATTACAAAATGTGACCAGATACAGTGGTTATCTTGAGGACTTTTTACTTACTTTTTACATTTTACTTAGATCAATACATCATAGGCCTTAGAAATTGCCCTGCGAATGTCTAGCTGTCAGTTTGTTCAGTTAGCAGTAGACGCCCATGCTGGCCAGGTTCACTTTATACAGTAGTGTACCATCTAGCTTAATTCTTTTGTCTTGTGCATTTCTCGTGATGTCAGGTTCATGAAGACCATGACCGACTTTGACCCAATCCACACAGTTTATGATCATCTTTCAGGACGGCAGCCTGTAGCATTAATGGTAAGCTAAAGTTTTGTTCTGTTTACTGATTGGCAAAAAACTGTTTTGCTCTCATTGATGTAGTCCACGTGTGTAGGTCTGGCTGTTTGAATTATGTTATTTCTGGTTCATCCACATACCATATACAGTGGTAACCAGATGAAATGTTTGTAGTTTTACCTGTGATGCAACCTATCTCACCTGTAACTTGCCAAATTTCCACAAAGGATCATTTTTTCATGTACCTTCCTGGAATGGAGTTGATGGCAAAAAAGTCCTCTTCAGAATCCAACCTACCCCTTCCAGGATGCTGGCTATCCCAGCTGCGATCTGCACACTTCTCATCTCTGCTCATTCTACCCAGTCTCTTACCTATCCAGTTGGGCCCTGGTGATCAGACTTGATTTAATATTAATATAGGCCTGTTGAAGTTGTAACTAGATGATCCATTGGAAGTATTCTGGATCAGATTTCCATTTTTTTTGCCACTTCTGATTCTGCTTACTCCTCTGTTAGACGCCTGATGACTGGCAACGGAACCTTGCAGCAATGGTGGCCAATCCACCTCGTCAGCATCCCCAGTCTAACAAAAGAAACATGATCTGTTTGGGAGACACTCTCAGTAAGTGCTGTATACAGTATTCAGTTATTTCCTAGCAAATTATTAATATACAAACATTTTGAATTGCTGTAAGTTGTTCTCTGGGCTACTTTTCCCTTTCAGTCGACCTTTACCCTCATAATGCCATTATTGGTAACTATTTTGAATTCTGTTATTTCAGTGACTAATGACCAAGTCTGGGCAGCACATTTGTGCTACACTTTGGCTGGTGAGCGATTCGGCTTTCCATATGATGAAAAGACCAAGATGGCACTGATAGGAATTGATCATAGGTAATGATAGGGTTCACTTTGACACTGGTATAATAAATTAAAATTATAAGATAACAAACTCAGTAAGTAGCTATTATTTTACAGGCACTGTGTTATTATAATTATGATGAAGAAAGTTTTGTGTAACATACTAGGTTAATGAGGTTAAGTTGATATATTGAAATGGAACATCAGCGATAATGGAGGTTGTGGTGAAATTGGCAAAATTTTCACCCTAATAAAATTTCTTTGTCTTAACAGAAAGAAAACAATCACAGACCAGCACATTCCTCTTGAAAACCTGCAAATGATGGAGGTGTGGACTATAAACAACTTAATATCTTGGTTTACTACATTGTGCACTTGTAGAAAGATATGAAAATGAATTAATGGAGCAACATATGTTTACTAAAAGTTATTATTATTATTTTTTTTTTTTTCCAGGTGCTAGAGTATGCTGTCAGTTTAAATAGCGAGGACCATTATATCCCTGTCTTACAGGTTTGTGACAATTGTAACTGAGGTGTTGTGTGGAAGGAGTACATGTAGCTGGGGCTACTAAACTACAGTGGGGACCTTTAGATTGGACTGCGAGTACAAGATTGAGTATGATTTTCGAATTTGAAACCAGTGACATTTCCACAGCCCTTACTCTTCATGTTGGTTTTAGATAGAGAGGGTAGCTTGTGAGATGAGATGGATTTATGACATGATAATGTGAAGCCTGAAACTAGAATTGAAAAGTCGTACTTGTACTGGATTTCATACTCGTACCCAAATCTAGGTCACCTAATAAAATATAGCTTGGTCTTAGAGCAACATTTATAGTAAGACTTACTAGCCCTACTTATGTCGCTCACAGTGGCCTTTGATTCTGCCAAATGATGGTCTGTGCTCAAATTGACTCTCAAGTTAAGGATGGTTTGCTTGGTCTTTTCGTGGCTGGTGAGGCCAATCTGGCTTGTGAAGGCTAAAGAAATCCCCCAGCAATCAGAGTTATTGTCTTGTTATACTCAGTTAACTCTTTCCAGTTCAAAATTGTACTGATAGATAAATGCAGTGTTAAAACCTTAGGTATTTGTACTCTGGTGACTAGAGGCCAAGGGTAGGTTGATGACTCACTTTGCTTTGTGAAGAGTGAATGCCCGAAACCTTGCTACTAACAGTAGTTAATTTTCAAGTTCATAAATGTAGCTAAATGACTCTGGAAGATTGTAATTACATGGCCAAAGAAACAATGCACATGAACAGAAAACTGCAAATTTGTAAATGCAAACGATCTCAGTCATGTAATTTTCTAACATTACTGTTCTTCCTCCCTTAGACATACAAATATCTCCATGCTAATAAGTTGGCTGAAGCAGGCTTCACTGATGAGGTAAGATAAAAAGACATCCTTGGTGTAGACTGCTGATTTACTTTCATTCCCTCAGACAGTAAGCAATAAACTTTGTCTATTTTGATCTCAATTAGGGTACATATATTGTAAGTTGTACTGGTAATTCATGTACGTTCCCAAGGAGTATAAGCAGTCTAAAAGTTATGTTTTATGCTTGACCACATACACGTACCAAAGTTTATAATGGATCAGGAAATGACAAAGCAGTAATTTATTGTTGCCTTTTACCATGACAGGCTTTGCACTATGCAGATCTCACTGGAAAAATATTAATTAAACATCCTCACCACTTCAACTCAACTTTAATTAAGAACATGAAGGAGGTAAGAGTTGCTATTTTACTTTAGGCAAACCTTCAGTAATGGAGGCAGTGTGAAGATGACATTGATTTCTGAAATGAATTTAAGTCATGTTCCTTGATCACTTTTGGTGAGATATACCAAGAACAGACTTGTCATACATGTGGTATGAAACAAGAAAAGTTAGTACTTGTGCCTTTCAGTTAGCTTGTAATTAAGTGGGATATCTTTCATGTTAAATGCTACCAAAAGCGTTACTTTACTGAGATGATTCAACAGTTTTCGGTATTTTTCCATTCTCCTTTCCCAATATGGTTTTTCAAGTTATCATTCTGTCAGCAGTTTTGATTTTAATGTTTTCTCAGTTTGTCGATGGTAAATGTAATAATTTTCAAGCCACTCTTTAAGAAGTGAGTTAACAGTGATCAGATTCAGATTTTGTTAGCACATAACTGCAATTATTGAATTTACGTTGGTCCTCTGATGCAGAGAAAGAATTAAGCATTCCTTTTTAATGTAACTCAAGAAAATCATTCTATACACCAAGTCAAAGTTTTAGTCAAGTTCAAAGCTTTTGACCATTCCACCCATCCTGCATTCATCAAGCGAATAATTTTACGTTTGGACCAGTTGTCATGTGATGTAGTTCAGTTAAGTTGCAATAATTCATGTAGCCATACCTTTCTTTACATCTCAGCTGACAGATAGATTGAATCCTGAGGGTCAAGATGCTGCTGTTGCGGAAACAACAGAAATGTTGGACAGGCTTCTACAAGCTAAAGATGTAAGCATAACAATTCTCTTGGTATTTTACTGTCATTCTCAGGCCTTAGGTAGGGTGTGAAGTAAGTCCATGCATCTTTACACTGGAACCATAAAATGCTTTTTAATCAGAAACATCAATATCTTTTGCATTCATTGGTAAGAGTCTTCTTGAGTGTTAGAAACAAGTCAATGCTTCTTCCCAGCCCACTCACACTGTGGTTCAACTCATCAAAGTTATTATTTTTTGGTTGCCTTTACAGTCATCCCAGATCAGTAGCTCTGTGACTGAGAGTGAAGGCGAGGTGGAAGATCCTCTGGCAGAGAGTTCAGCATCATTTTTCTCTGGATATGACCCAGTTAACACACCTAAACATCAGGTTGAGAAAACTGAGCAAGTCCAGCATCAAGATTCTTGGGCTGAACCCACATCAAGTGCACCTGCAGTAAGCCAAGACTCCATGGCTGATCTTCGCCAGGATTCATGGTCTGGTAGTACGGATACACGAGTAATCCAGCCTGATCTTCCTCCAGCTCAGCCACTTCCTCCAGCTCAGCCGCTTCCTCCAGCTCAGCAGCTTCCCCCTAGCACAGGTCCACAGCCATCATCGCCAAGGAAGGAGCCTCCCCCAGCTGTTGATCCCCCTGCACAGCCACCCTTCTTTGTTCCAGGCCCACCTGTCTCACAGGAGCTTCCTGGACAGATGGAGAGTGAGCAACCAGCACCAACGGAGGTGCAGCCTTTTTATAATCAGCAGCCACCATGGAATAACAGTCAACACCCGCCATGGAATGACAGTCAACACCTGCCATGGAATGACAGTCAGCAGCCAACATGGAATGACAGTCAACAGTCCTCATGGTCAGAAGGGGTTGGATATGAAGAGTCAAAGAAAGTTGAGCCCCTTCCAGCTAAAGGTATGCAGTGAAACAAAAACAGATTTCTACAGTTAAACCCCCATTGAGCAACCACCACTGGGGAAATGGGAGGTTTTCACTCAATAGGGGTTGGCCACAAAGCTTAACTAGTAGAAATGTCAATTTATAGAAACACAAAAATGCTTGAAGGCTTGCAACTAGTGTTGCACATAATAACATCTATCACTGTTTCCTGATGTACTTGTCGCAAAAATTTAATGTACTTTGAAACTTGCAATCGCGTCAAGACAATCATCACAGTCACTTTGTAGTTTGTACTCGAACAAACAAAGCCAAACTACATGCATTAAAATTTAAATATTGGGTGGCCACTTAATAGGGTTAAAGAAGATAGACAACCCTCACTGGATGACCAAAAGGTGGCTGTGGCCACTTGAAAGAGGTGGCCGGTAAATACTGGTAGGAGTTTTATTTACAGTATTTGTGACAACAATTTCAGGACTTTGATAACTGGCTGCTTGATAAGGGGTGGCCGCTTTAGCGAGGTTTGACTTTATGTTTTATTGGAAGATTGCAAATTTCATGTTGTTTGCAGAACCTGAGCCACTTGCAAAAGAAGAACCAAAGCCTAAACCATCTGCGAAGGCAAAGAAAAAGGCAAATAATGGCAGTCAGGTTGGTTAAATGATGTTATTCTCCTTTATACACTTGATCCCCATACACACGTACCTCAGTCCTTTCAGCCCAAATTATTTGCTTGTGACTGCTAGGCAGGTATGTTACTTACTTGAAGATTTTCATTTTTCTCATCATTTCTATTTAACAGTCAGAGTGTCAATCAATCAACAAAAAAGATGTTTTGAAGGAACATAACCCCAGGTGGTATTAAATTATTGGCATTTCATAGTATGTCTTCTATTCTTTTCAGGGTGGTTGGTTCTCTGGCCTCTCGGGGATAATTCAGAAGGTTATTCCTCGTGGCCCTAATGAAATGATTCTACCAGATGACACAAAAAAATCGGTAAGGTCTTATGTGACACACTGTCTTACTGCCCAGTATAGGTTAAGTCTGCATACGAGCCAAGCAGCCCATAAGGCTGGAGCTTATCCCAGTTTCTGTAGCATGAAGCAACTAGGAGTATTTCTATTCCCCCCCAGGATGGGATGTTAGAGTCCATAGCAGGGTTACCCCAGCATCAAGTTTGTTGGCATCCATTTATACACCTGAGTAGAGAGAGTCACTGTGAGAGTAAAGTGTCTTGCCCAAGAGCACAACACAATGTACCCAGCCAGGGCTTAATCCTGGACTGCTTGATCCAGAGATGAATGCCCTAATCATGAGGCCATCATGCCTCTGAGGGTCATTGTTTAATGACCCAACTTAAGGTTGTGAAGGATCTCTGTAGGATCTCCTTTTCTAGAATAAAGTTGTTTTTGGCTTTGTGTCCAAACACGATCTACTTTTAACATTGTTATCGTAACAATCCTGTATTAGATTTACTGGGATGAGGATCTTAAAAAGTGGGTCAACACAGATGAAGACGAGGAGGTGTGTGTATGATGATTTTCATAGATATTATTAGTTCCTTAGATTGTCCAATCTCAATTTGAATCAACTGAGCCAAACCTTGTGAGAAAAACTTATCCTAGTGTGTTGTCTAACTGAAGATTACAGCAAATTTAGCTTGTTTTCAAATGAAGATTTGAAAAATTTCCAGATGATAGTATTTAACAACATCTGTATACTATGTTGTTACTTCTCCCAAGCAATTTTGTTATGGTAACTGGCTGTTTTGGAATATGTGCTATAGGGTCTGCTCAAATGAACAATTTATAAAGCAATTTGTGAAAAATAAAATGCGCCCATATGGAGAATCTCAATAAATACAAAACCGGCCAAAGTAACCAGGGATGCTTTAGATCAAATGTCATTGGAAGACGATTCTATTGTACTGTAAACTAACATGACTTCTTTTCTTTTGCAGGAGAAGGCTCCTCCACCTCCACCTCCTAGTGACATGCAGCTTGGTGGTGGAATGCCTCCTCCAATGCCTCCTCCAATGCCTCTTGGTCATGGCATACCCCCCAATGGAGGTAACAATTTGCTGATGTAGTTTTTTTTTCCTGATTTTGTGCTGTTTCTCATGTCCCCATCTCTGTGAATCTGGTGTGCAACAGAAGGTGCATGCGTTAATCTCTGATTGTTTTGTCTAGGTACTGCAGTTAAAGGTGTGGGTGGACGGGCTGGTTCACCTCCATTTAGCCCTATGCTCATGCCCAATGTACCTGGGAGGCCAACTCTTCCAGGAAGCCTGCAGCCAAGTCCGGGAATGCCTACTGGTATGGCCACACCTCCTGTGGCTTCTAAATTTTCCAGAAAGGCACATGGTGGCAGCAGACATGGTGAGCAGTTGGTGAAATTTCATGCATTTGTCTCTGTTTAGGCTAAGCCTTATACTTGCCAGTGTAAAGGGCAACCTTTTCAACATCACTGATCAATTTGAGCTTAGGAAATTGTGAATCACTTAATCATGTTTTTTTCTCTCTCCCTGCAGCTAAGAAATATGTGGATGTTCTGAACCCAGGTGGAAAAAGCTCTAATTCTGCTATGCTTCCAAGCAGCCTTCTTCCTATGATGCCAATGCCTGGCGCCGAATTCAAAGGCAATTTCTTTGTGCCTTCTCCTGTGAATACAGGTAATAGAATGCTACTTGCTTTCCTGGCCTGCTTGTCCGCATATGTAGTCCTTTCTCCACTCCAAAATTATCCCTGGGGTCACTTGCAGGGAGATCAGTTTGTTTGGTGGATGTGAGTCGCAGCACATAGTTGCCTGCAGCTCTGAACAGTTGCAATTAGTTTCAAAGTCGTGTCCCTGGTATTTATACAGTGGTATAACTGGAGAAATATACAGAGCACCAAGCTTATGGAATGCTACCTTTGTTTCTTATCAGACAGTCTTCCTATTGAATGTAAAAAACTTTAATCACAGACAGAATAGGTCGAATAAACTTGTAAAAGAAATTGTCCAATAAACATTGTATTTAACCAACCACACCTCACCATTCTCTGTTTCCGTTTGAATACAGGTTTGGTATTCAATGGCAGAGCACAAAGTATTTTTAGCATGTATAGCTCACATTCCTTTGTTTGTTTTCAGACACATCTGATGAAAGAACAGATGAGCAAACTCTTGATCAGTCGCCAGCTATTGGCAATCCTTCTTCACGTCCCTCATCTAGGTATGTTGGCAAGTTATCAATAGATGTAAAATAGCAAAGAACCCACTCACTAGTAATGAGTTTTGAGATTTTGGGAAGTGAGTACCATCTACATTGAATTGTTGGGTGCTACATGTTCAAATGTAGGGCCTGGCTGCGTAAATTCTGTTGTTGTTGTTGTTGTTGTTGTTGTTGTTGTTGTTGTCGTCGTCGTCGCTGTGTTTTAAAACCAACCTTTCTTTGACTCTTTTAGAAATGAAGATGAGGATGGGGGTGATAAACAGTCACAGGTAAACTTTCCTTTCTGTGTTTTCTAAGACAAAAACAAAATTTAAAATTGATTTTGATAGCCCTGGCAGTGGTTCTGCTCCAACCAAGGCTGAAGTGTGCTGCTTGTGGTAAATCTGATGTGAAGAAACTTACCATCTCAGGATTTCATTCTTTCATTTGTACAGAATTTTGTTGGGCTGCTTTGGTTATAGTAGTCGCAGTGTAGTTGTCAAACATGAGAGATTTCTTCCATGAAAGGACACATGCTCACATTTTTGCCATTTAACCCATTCAAATCTGATGACGACTTACGTGTAACCAAGTTTCAGTTTAAACTAATTAGAAAATTAAAGCACCTTTGGAATTAAATTTCTTTGAAATGTATGTAATATGTAAGCTGTTTCGAATTAAAATCAAAGAGATGCTTTATTTTTTTAAAAAAGGATATGATTTAATAAGAGGTTAAGTAAATGTTTCAACTAGTTGAAATCAATATTACAGTAATAGTGATATCACGTAAACTGTGAAAGAAGATAAATGCTCACAATCGCATTTCGTGTTTTTCTTTACTGCATTAATATAAATTACCAGCTTGTCATAAAAGTTAGATAATTTACAAAATAAAAGTTCATCAACCCATCCATATTGATGAGAGACTAATCATTTCACTTTGAACAAAAATCCTTAAAGGAGACCCACACAGTAAGACCACCATGTATGATATGGTGTATTGCCACCTTGGAGGTTATTTATCTTAGGCAATTCAAGAATACAAAAATTTGATTTAAAATCAAAAAAAGTTAAACTTAATCTTTGTTTCTGTCGCTGTAAGGAAGAGAACATGCGAAGATCACTGAATTGACGGAAGGCTGTCAATCGATAACGAAGCAAAAATGGGGAAACACTTTAAATTTCACTTGCCTTGTTTCATGTGCACTATTTCTGATTGTATTTGCTTAACTAGCACATTTTTTATTTCAGCATTCCCGTTCAAGCTCTGTTTCTCTCGCATCTGCTGAAGTGCGTAGCTATATGATGCCCCAGGTATATTCACTGTCATGATTCTGCCACTTACAGTCTACTAGTTAGCTTAGTTCAGGCAGAGTCAGTGGGGCAATAATTAGGCAGCAAAACACTGACTAGAAAAATAAAAAAGCTGAAGCTTTGGGCAGGTGACCCTCACTGCATGTTTACCCAATTGCTCTCATTTATTTATTTATTTATTTATTGTTTTGGTCGATGAAGTGTACGTTTAGGGGTGTAGAAAATCCAAACAAAGAACATTAGGTGTTCAAAGCATGTGTATTCCAAGGTCCCCTACTTAAATTTCCCTTGAGGCTTAAATATTTTTGTAAACTTCTTCATCTGCCTGAAATGTAACTGCTTTCCGATTCAAAAGAACTTGCAAGTGTACTTTTAACAGCTTGTTTGTCAATGCCTTTGCCAAGTTAAATGATACATTTAAAATAGGGTCTAAACTAGAAGTTAAGACTTTGTTACAGTATGCAAAGCTCTACTCGATGTCATAACTGAGAACTTAAAGTTGTCTAAAATAAACTGATAAAGTTACTGTAAATGGGTCTGTCATTGCATTTGAATGAGATAATACATTTTAATGTGTGGTATTACTTGCTAACCGGTTACATCTCTTTTTTCTAAAAATTAACATAACCTAACAGTTTGATAATTGCTATTTATCATGTTGGCTTGACGTTATGTGATTTAACGTAAACAAATCCTTGCATTACGCCAGTTAGACTGTCTAAAAGTATTTTCCAATAACTATTTCCTGGCTTGTTGGTTTTGCCGTTCGCGCTCGCGACTTCATCGCTCCAAAATTACCCTCTCGCCTCGCTCGAGGGAGATGAATAAGCGAAAGTTGAGCAAGTTCGACTTGTGGCAAGTGTAGACGCCAGTCAAACACACACAAAAAACCCTTGCTTTGCACGCATGATTCTTTCTACAATCACGAGCCATCTGCCAAGAAGAAATAAAAAGAAATAAGGCTTGGGTCAGTTTGTACTTGAAGAACACTTTATACCATACAGTGACGTTTTACAGTGACATCATATCTTTGACCACATCTATTATACTGACACTTTGTTCTGTCCCTCCAATGTTCGTATTAGCGAGGTTTGACTGTACTTCTGAATGGTTAAATTCCCATTTCTACAACACTTCTTTATGATATCGTCCCTGTTTTTCCTCATTAGTTACCAACTTACACATTTTTTTATGCGAGTGTCGTTCTAACAACTCTCTCTTCGTGTCCACAGGATCCCGACCCACCCCCACAGGAAATGAATGCTGCGCCACCCCCAATGCTCTTTGATCCGATGGCTTTTAGCCAGCCTAGTGCTCAGGCCTCTCCGAGAAAGTCACGTTATCCGGGAATCCGGAAATAAACTTATTCTTCTAAGGAAAATATTTTAATTAATAATTGGAGGTTTTGAAATATTTGTCTGAAAATATTTAATATTGAAATGATGTTATGCTTTTTAAAAAAAAATGTTGTTTTTCTATCGCTCTATCTCCTTCTATTCTTCTCTCTCTCCCTATCTCTGTCTTATCTTTTAAATTTCTTAAGTGTCGCTCTCATTATTTTCATTTTCACGTGAATTTTCTTGCCAGGGCTCTATGCCAAATTTTTAATCCGTCAGTGAAGATTGTTTTTGAATGTGCAGTGGACAATTGACAGATAGTCCACATTTCATAAAAGTGAATTGATTTATTTTTCAACCAGACAAATATTTCAAAATCTCCAATTCCTATTGCCGTAGGTAAAATTGCTTGAACAAAAAAGGTACTTAATTTAAAATTGTAATAGTTAGAAAAAATGGGGGGTCTTAACACCGTATTTATAAATTCCGTAATATTTTAATCACAGCTCTTTCCTGTGTATGTAAGTATAGGTCAGTTATCGTCCGTCTTTTTAAGACAAACTGTCAAGGGTTAATTTGATATCATTTGACTTGACATTCTTCCATTCTTCCAGACTTTCACCAAAATTTTACTTATTTCCTTGTTATTTCTTTAACCTGGGTTTTCAATACTCAAACCTTCCAACTGTGTCCAAATCGAATCTCTATTTTTATTTTGACTCAACAACATACTAAATTGATTTTAGCTGTTTAACTTTCAAGACATTTCAAATAAGAGCCAGACTTTCACTAAAATTTTACTTATTTCCTTGTTATCTCTTTAACCTAGTTTCTCAGTATTCAAACCTTCCAAACTGTTTCCAAATGGAATCTCTATTTTATTTTGAGTTTAAAACGTACTAAATTGATTTTAGCAGTTTAACATTCAGGACATTTTAAATAAGAGCCAGATTTTCATCAATTTTTTATTTAGTTTTTGTTTCTTATCTCTTGAAGGCCAATTTTTTTCAGTATTCAAACTTTCCAAAGTATTTCCAAATCGAAACTTGTTCAGTTTTGTTTCTTTGTCGTTGCTCTTATTTCCACGTTGTCTTCTGGGAAACAACTGCACGATTTACGCTCATAGTTAACCATTACTTATTTGCTTTTCATTGCTGCTTCAGTCATCGTTTTTCTTTTATTTAATTCTTTTAACCCCGTCCTGAAGGAAGAAGCCAGTGTTGATCTTACGAAATTGCCGCCATGTTGGATGATGTCTCCACTGTCAGTTCTCCCAATATGGCGGCTGATCCTAAGTATACCGACAGGGTCTTTGCTAAAGAGGAGCCAGTTTGTTTTGATGGTTTGTTGTGTGTGGTCTCTCAGCAGTCATGCTGGACGGCTTGGTTTATTGTTAGTTCTCCCAGTATGACTGTCGAGCTTTATCACGTAACAGACACTCACAATAAATTTGGCTTCTTTTTTTGGCTACGAGACTGAATTGCACACCTTTTTCTGCCACATTGGACGATTTCTTTAGTTGTTAGTTCTCCCAATATGGCGGCTGATCCTCAGCATACCGACAGCGTCTTTGCTAAAGAGGAGCCAGTTTGTTTTGATGGTTCGTTGTGTGTGGTCTCTCGGCAGTCATGCTGGACGACTTGGTCTATTGTTAGTTCTCCCAGTATGACTGTCGAGCTTTATCACGTAACAGACACTCACAGTAAATTTGGCTTCTTTTTCTGGTGAAGATACTGAATTGCACACCTTTTTCTGCCACATTGGACGATTTCTTTAGTTGTTAGTTCTCCTAATGTGGCTGTTGTCATCTTGGATGCTACTGGCTATTTTCTTCAGAGTTGGGATCTTTCTTTATTTTCAACGTCTTTATAAATTTGTAAATCATCACTTGGTTTATTCTTTTCCTGGTTTTATTCAAATCTGACCTATTGCAATGCACTTCCTGCAGCTGTTTTCCTTCCTGTCGTTTTCTCTCTCTTTTATTTTCTCTCTAGCTAACGTTGAAAATCTGGCTCATTTCGGAAACTTATTTTTTTGTCAATTTGTGCTAACAGGCTGTACTTTTTTTCCCTTATTCGTTTTTTTTTCCATCATCTAACCTTGAAAGTCTGGCCCTTTCCAGGAACTCAATTTTTTTTTTTTTCTTCGTAACGAAGAGGCTCTACCTTTTTCTCTTTTTTTTTCTTTTTTTTTTCTTCTTTTTTCATTATCTAACCTTGAAAGTGTGACTTGTTATTACGGGAACTTTATTGTCAGTTTGTACTAAAGAAGCTTAATTACTTACTGTACTTTGTTGTAGTTTATTTTCCTTTGTCTAACCCTTGAAGGTCTGGGTCATTTTGGTAACTTTATTTCTGTCACTGTTTAAGGTGCCTTTCTAATTTTCAAGCGAGAGTAAATAATTTCCATGGGGTTCAGTAATGCAAAGAACCTCAAGACATGAAAGTGTCCAAAATAAAATGAATATGTGAGTAGTCACTTATTCCTTGTCTCGATTGTAAAGGCTTGTTACTTCAAACTGTACATGAAATTATGGAATTAATTTCTTTTCCTTTCCTTTCCTCTTGGGGATTATCAGCGTGTGCAAGCAGTGGTATACTGTCACGCGTGATTTGCGTATCATTTCCTTGGGTGATTTTGTTGTAGTTTTTCATTTCCTTAAATTTTGAGAGCGTAGTGAATCATTCACTAGGCTTTGAATGATTTTGCTTTGATGCATGATAAGCTTTGAAACAACGACGTAAAGCTCTTCGAACGTCGCCCGGCCCCACAATGCAGTGTACAACTAAAACTGTCCCCGCTTTTTAGGATATAATTAAAGGAAGGGGAACTGGTCCTCAATGAGCCGAATCGACTAATAGGGAAGACTAATCTATTTTCCTCGCCGGGAAAGTTTCAATGCACTTGTCCATCATGATGTCGCTATTCTACGCTACTATCTGTCACTGTCAAATTTCTCACATACTAATTTGACTAATTTTCTCGTCAATTTTAACGTCTTTTCCCCTCATTTATTCCCGGCTTTTGCCATCTTGGGGTCTTGTTATTGTAAAAAACAAATTGACGTCAGTTTTTTATGCGTCTGTCATCTTGTTGATGATAAATTGCGTCATAACATGGTCAAAGTGGCTGTGGAACCACTAGCCGCAAGCGAGTGGTTTCGCAGTAAACTGACAATGTTATGACGAAATTTATCATCAATAAGAGGACAGACGCGTAGAAAACTGACGTCAATTTGTTTTTTTACAATAACAAGACCCTAAGACGGCAAAAGCCGGGAATAAATGAGGGGAAAAGACGCCGTAAACAAGGATAAGTGAATTTTATTCAAAATGACGGGAACATCAATAGCTTTTCTCACTTTTTGATTGGCTACTTAAAAAAGTCCATAAATCTCATTGGTTAAAAAGTTGGCAGTTTGATAGCTGAAAGTTGAACTTGAAAGCTCGCATAAATTAAAATTTTATCGGTCTGTACTCTTATTGATGATAAAAATGAGCCAATCAACGCGCGAGAAATTAGACAGTTATTATAAAAAAGAGATTATAAGAGCACTGGTGACAAAGATGAAGCCATCACGCGCGATCTTGAACATTTTGCCAACGTTTTGCAGCGTATTTCAATCCTGGTTTGGTCAGTCCCTATATAAGCAACAAATTGCATCTAAATTAAACGGGAGTTCATTGCAGAAATAATCATCAAAATCATTTATAATGACTTTCAATTCGAGACACCCAACGCACTCATTTTTCATATACGGTCAAACACACCCGGGTCCCGGACGTAGTTTCAGATGAATTTTACGAGTAGTGCATGCATTTTCTAGTAAAACGCTCGGGTTTACACAATAAAAATGTGTTACGTCGAATTCTTGGCCTCGTTTAATTTTTCGGAGTTGAAAATCACTGAAATATTGAAAACTGGATAGAGGAGACTACCAACACTACTAAGCAGGCCTTGAGATGGAACCCACAGGGAAAGCGGAAGAGAGAGAGGTCAAGGAACAACTGGCGACGGTCAATGGATGGGGAGATGAGGGAGGCAGGCTTCAACTGCAGGCAACATTTGGAGAGCCAGTCACACGACAGAGAGAGAGATGGAAAGACTTCCTGAAGTACCTATACCCCCACGGGGTGAAAGGGTTTAAGTCAAGTCGATTTAGAGTCCGGGGCGTTTATTACTTTTGGTACCTCAAGGGAGAGCGCTTATTTCTTTTTTGAGAAGCGACCGAAAATTCAAAACAGAACTTTAATACTGTTTATTTCAAAAAGAAACAATAACAGAAACTGTAACAGTAACAAATATAGCATACGTCAGGAATTTTGATCTATTTCGACTGCTTTGACAGTGTCACTTAGGTACATCAATACGTAAATAGAAGCTTTCTGGGGTGGCATCTTGCACGCACTCGCATGGACATAGCAGCTGAGAAACGCAGACGACCACTGGTTTTGTAATGCGGCATTACGTATATGAGCAATTTAAGAAGATGAACCTCCGTTGATAAGTACTCTGACGGCGTTGCGATACTATAATGTTAGAGTAGGGGCGCTTATTAATAATAATAAAAAAACATTCGAGGGGCGGGGGGCTTATTGGAGTGAGGGCGCTAAATCGAATCATTACGGTAAGTCGGATAAAGAGGGCTGGAAAAGAGTGAGTTGCCATGGGAACGGAATTCATCACAGCTGTAATCTGTTGTCTGTAGAACTATTTGAAGTTTTAATGGTCTCTGCAGCAAATTGACCGCGATAGCTCTACTTTTTATACTTGATGTAAGATCTAGTTTATGACAACATCAGTTCCCTAATTTGAATAGAAAGTTCAAGTCTGTATACGAGCTAAGTGGCCTACCGGTCGACCGGTTCTTATCCCAGTTTTAGTAGCATGAAGTGACCATGCAGGCGTATTTCGACTCCCGCCTGGATGGAATGCTGGTCCATCGCAGGGTTACCCCCAGCATTCAATTCGCCGGTACCCATTTATATACCTGGGTGGGACAGGCACTGTGAGAGTAAAATTCTTGCCCAAGAACACAACAACACCTATAATTTGCATATTTTAAATTTTTTTCAAGATTGTGACTAACACACCTCACGACTACTGCGAGGAACATATGGATACACACGATTAACATACGTACATACGAGTAAATACGAATACATATATACGAGTGAAATTCGAATACATACAGAGGCATACTAGTTCTGCAACACTTTCGAGTGGTATAGTGCACCAGGGTCGTAGGTCGCTGAGTGGAAAGGACGTGAACTAAATGAATCGAGATTTTAGTTCATTGCGCAGTTAATTTTTCGGGAGAATGCAATTCTTTGCTTTCTTCATATGCTTTACATAAAGATCCAAAAAACATCAGTTCTAATTTTCGTAATAGATTGAAATTTGCCAAGATACCTAGGAAAGACCTATTGCGTACGAAAATGTAAAAACTGAGTATCGAGAATTTGATCATAGTGCACTTTAAATACTCTTCCTGGGAACATTACTGGACGTGCGTTTACATGATCCCTCTCTTTGTCATCGTTGCCATTGTCGTGAACCGAATGACGTCTCTAAGGCCCCGTCCAAAACTATCCGGATATTTTTGAATCCGCAACTTTTTCTTTCCGGATTCAAAAATTTCTCCGTCCACACGTAGCGTATTCAAATCGAATTCGCCTGTCCACACGCATCCTATGGTATCCGGATTTACTCTGGAGAAACTAGGCCTATACGTTGTGCCGCCATATTGGCGTCATATTGAGACTGGAAACGATTTTGCTACGTCATCGGATTCGAAAATATCCGGATTTACCTTCCACACGTTATTGGATTCGTTGCAGATTTATTTTTTTCCACTCTGGAGAGCGGATTCAAAAATATCCGGATTCGCTGCCGAATTCGCCAGATGCTTGTGGACGGAAG
>Ga0126338_10000716_pt1 | contig 19123 bp, 14 predicted proteins | sample OrbCmetagenome_2_FD_92529 | JGI IMG/M metagenome (GOLD analysis project Ga0126338, IMG submission 92529) | Coral microbial communities from Petempiche,Puerto Morelos, Mexico - Orbicella C C metagenome | ecosystem: Host-associated > Invertebrates > Cnidaria > Coral | place: Petempiche,Puerto... | reverse complement strand
ACCCTCGATCAACCCTCGATCAACACTTGATCAATACTTGATCAACACTCCATTGACACCTTGGTTGACACTCAATTGACATTCCATCAACTTCTCGGTGGACAGTCAGTCAACAGTCTACTAATTTTTGATTGATGCCTATGAGTCGGTCAACTTTTGACTGACTGTGAACTGACTGTTGATCAAGTGTGGATTAAGTGTCGAGCGAGTATTAATCAGGATGTCAATCAAGTACTGATCAAGATGTCAATCAAGGGTGTTGATTGAGGGTATCTATCGACACTCGACTGCAGATGCCTTTAGTACACATGATCCTGGCTCTCTCAATACCCATACTGGTATATATCAAAGTTCTAATTGATTTCATCCTCCATTTCATTAGACCACTCAAAAGGGTTTGGTGGCAAGTATGGAGTGCAGTCAGACCACATGGACAAGGTGATAACAGTTATTGCTAACTGTAGATTTTTTACTAGAATTCACTTGAGTGCATGTATCTTGTTAACTTATTCATTCTTTCAAGTGCAACACTGATTTTCACTGATGGTCATTGTGGTTACAGGCAGCAGTTGGTTGGGATTATGAAGGAAAGACCGAAGAACATGCTTCACAAAAAGGTGAATTTTTAAATCTACATGTGCTCAGTTTTCAGTAGCTGGGTAAATAATCGCTTTAGATAATACAAGTGTAAGTAAAAGTTTGAACGGACAAGTTGTCACTAAAAACTGCAGAACTATTTTGACACTAAAATATAAAATAATTTCCTGTACTCAGAGTGCACTTAAAAAATCTTGCTAAAAGTGAAATATTTTGTTCGGCTCCCCAAACTTCATCAGCCACTTTAAAATCTTAACATTTTATCGTGGCTGATGAAGTTCTGTGGGACCAAACAAAATATTCCCCTTTTAATAAGACTTTTTAATTGCTGTCTGATTTCAGGAAATTATTTTATATTTTAATCATGATTCCAGAGCAGGAACACAATATTTTTTATTCTATTTTGACACTGTTACCAGGGCTTTGTATTAAGTGAATTAGTTGCAACTTTTGGATGCAAGAAAAGATGTTTTGCCTAGTCTTGATGTAAATATACAACTTTTTCTTGGAATTGTTTTTTTAAAAAAGTAATTATTTCACACAGTGGACAGACAAACAAACTCGTAACCTTATGCAAACTGCAGAGTTTTAATGGATTAATGTACAAAAGACAGCTCTAGACGAAGGCTGATTTTCTGTTCAATCATTGACCATCCATGGCCAGGATCATCTTTTTATGTTCTTTGGCAGGACACTAGTCTTAGAGTGCCTTTCTTGCCCCAGGTCTAGGAATGGGTGCTCTAGTATTATTCCCTGCAACATGCTAGCATACCATCCAGGAGGAGTAGAAATGCTCCTACTTGCCTCACAATACTGGAACTGGAGGGAAGAGCCAACCTACAGTATTGAATAGTCTACTAGCCTCAAATGTGGACTTATATGTAAACCTTTTGTAAATACAATCTTATTTATCACTGTTTTCCAGATCATTCCAAAGGCTTTGGAGGAAAATATGGAGTCCAAAAGGAAAGAGTCGATAAGGTCAGTACAGTCTGTCATGAGCTATGAAGGATTTTTTCTGAACAGATTTATGCATTTATTTGATTGTGTTTTTATCCCACAAGTCTGCCCTTGGCTACAATTATGAAGGCAAAACTGAGGTACATGCCTCTCAGAAAGGTTAGTTGAATGATTTTTAACTTGCATGTGTCATTACTTGGTAAATTAGCTTTTGGCTTGTTTAATACTGAGGTAAATAAAAATGTCAACTGTGTCTGACAATACTATGTTTAAGCCAGCTTAGTTTAATACACTGCTTTTTTCATGTCCGTTGCAGATTACTCTAAAGGTTTTGGTGGCAAGTATGGTGTTCAATCTGACAGACAAGATGCGGTAAGTGGGATCACAAGTGAGCACAAACATCGTCAACATCTGAATTAAGACGCCTTAGCTGTAATTTTTCTCTGTTCCGTTTACCTCTTAACCGATCAAAGAGAGTAGAAATGATTAGAGGGTAGATGGTACACGTAGTGTGCGGTCATGAAAGACGTTTTCTTTGTCAGGTCGCAATCAGTATAATATTAATTAATTTTTTTCTTGCTTTTTAGTCCGCTGGCAGTTATGATGAAATGCAAGAAGTGAAATCGACGTATCACACAGCAAAGCCACGAGCAGGTTGGAGGAGCTATCAATAAAATAGCCAATAAATCACAAACGAGCAGGGCGTGGGGGATAGCCTGCGAACAGGCTCCCGGCGAGCGCGAAAAAAAGGAATTGGGCGAACGAAGCGTGGGAGGCTCCCCCGCCCACCCCGATCACTTCGCTCTCCGAATTCTTCAGTTTCGCGCTCTTTTTTTCCGTCCTTTCGCAGGCTAGGTAGGAGAGGGTATAGCAGTGGTTGTAGATCAGCCTGATTTTCGGGACTGTTTGCAGAAAACAGTATCTTACCTGCTGTGTTATATGATTCACAGGTTCAGGGGCTGCAGGCAACTTGAAATCAAAGTTCGAAAACTTGGCCAAAGAACAAGATGAGGTTTGTTAGCTTTTCAGGAGTCTTTCCCACGTGTACTGCCTTCTGTGAAACAGACATGCGTGTACACTGTACTGTGATACTGAAATTATTAACTTTTGTAGGAAAATAGAAGACGAGCAGAGGAGGAAAAAGCTCGTCGACATGCTAGAGAACAACGAGAGAAAGAGATCAATGAGAAAAGGCAGGCAGAGGTATGAAACGAACCTCCATCCCAATTCAAACAAACACAAAGGAAAACTCTTAATCATTAACCAGAATTTAATTGAACAGAAGTGTCCCTGCTTATGCTCATTAGTGGTTAATGAAAGTGTTCTTACAAAAATTAATATTGACATTTTCAGCAAGATGCGCGTGACAGAGAGGAGGCTGAGGAGGAGGAAGCGCGCCGTCAGGAGGAAGAAGCGCGCAATCAAGAGGAAGAGGCACGACGTCAGGCGGAGGAAGAGGCTCGGCGACGGGAAGAAGCTGAACAACAACAAGAGTATGAAGAAGCCGAACCAGAACCGGAAGCAGTATACGAGGAAGCAGGCGAACCAACCATGCAAGAGTCTGAGCCCACAGATTTGTATGAGGAAGTTACTCAGCCGCAGGAAACTACTCAGGAAGAGGTACATCTTGACACCACTGTCCATGTTTTTCATTGGATGTTATTTCTTTATTTTGAATATTCAGGATTGTAGGGTTATTTAGAATCGCTCTTCCAAGTATTGTCTCCCATCCTCTAGTGAAGGGCACGTCATTCATAAACCCCAGCATCCAAAAGAACTATCTCTTGTTGTTTTTGCAGGCTGAAGAAGGCGGCACCGGGAAGAGTGCGACAGCATTGTACGACTATCAAGCAAGTAAGTTTCCATTGATGTTCTTCGTATCCATAACAAAATAGTGTTTCTTATAAGGTAAGGTAGGTTTGTTTCCTCCGTTCAGTGGGCTGCCGACAGCTGTCTGCATCGGCTAAACAGGCCAATTATCCCTGTTGCCAAATAAATATTGTGGTCAGGTTTCTATGGGGAGCAGGGATGGCGCAGCGAGAGCGCTCGCTTCCCACCAATGTGGCCTGAGTTTGATTCCGGCCCGGGGCCATATGTGGGTCGAGTTTATTGTTGTTTTTCGCGCCTTTCCTTTGTTGTTTCTCGCGTTTTTCTCCCGGTTCTTCGGTTTTTCGCCCTCCACAAAAACCAACATCTCAAAATTCCAGTTGGACCAGGATATAGATGATGTATCTTCCTGTCTAAATATATCGATTTAAATGCTCAATAAGGAGTGACTCTTGTGATTTATTTCCTAGCTGCGGAGGACGAGATAACATTTGATCCCGGTGACATCATCACCGACATTGAGGAAGTAGATGAGGGATGGTGGATGGGTTCGTGTCATGGCGCTCGAGGTCTCTTCCCTTCTAATTATGTAGAACTTAATTAGAAATTTCCTTCGCTCAGAAGCATTGTTAAATCCGCTGAAAGAAAAAGCAGTCTAAGATGGTTGAACTTTCATTAGGGATGATTTTGCTATTTAATGGACTAAAGATTTTGAAACTAAAACAAAATGAAAGTTGGAACTATGACTAGTCAACGATTACACGGGTTTATCTGTTGAAACCCACACATCACAACACGGATGCATAATTCGGGAACCTTCAGTGCACCATGAAAAGAGCTCCTGTAATCATTCTGGCAGAGTACTAGCATTGCCAGAATTACGACGAGCATATTTTTCGCTCTATCCATAGACAGGTATTTTTAAGCGTGGCGTATCGTAATAATATATTGAATAAGAATTCATTAGTGCTGCACATGGCTGCTTAGAATGTACTTTTTAACAAGTAGGACAGTAGTTAGATCTAATTGGTAAAGTAAAAAACCGCGTCGTTACTGGTGATATCAATTGTCGATAATCGGTTCGCAGAATAGAGTAATAATTAACTACGATATTTTGTAACGGCGATAAGTTTTTTTTTTGTAATAAAAGAATGAATCACTTGGTTTGTCTCATGGTATCTATCACATCCTCTGAGACCTGGGCATGTGGCAATGAAAGTTGAAGCGATGGAAACAAAATCAACTTACTGAAAAAAAGTGCAGTGAAATCCCGATTTTTCGAACCTCCAAGGGAAACGAAAATTGGTTCGAAAACTCGGGATAAAAATATAGTGTTCGACTGAGGAGAGGGAAACGACTGTTGGTTCGAGTTATCGGGAGGAGGGTTCGAGAAATCAGATCGCGATTCCACTGTAGATAAATACTTAATGTTAAGGGTTGAACAGTGCGGTCCTAATTGGGGATACAGTAAATATTGCAGATTGATCGGAAGGCTAACCAGTTGGTAGTTTACAAAGTCAAACACTTGGCTCTGCTAGGACTTCTGTTGCCCAGCTATAAGCGAATATTGCATGGCTGGTCGATACTGGCTGTAAAGTCTAATGCTCCACCTTGCGTCGGAATTATTCCCATTAAGATGTGAAGAAACCAGGAGGACCGGCTACACACACAGGAACAGATAGAGATGTTCCTCCCCCACTCCTACCCCACTCCTCTTTACAATGGATTATACCCATGTCACCAGTGTGTCAAATATTCAGTTGTTACTCAAGAGTTACCGAAATTTTTGTTGTTTACATGAGATCATGAGATTGTAAGAAATTCGCATATATTGCTCTACAATGCAGAGTTCACGCCATTATATTTCTAGTGCTGTTGTCCACCAGCTAGACTTGCGTATGGCCTCACAACCTCCCGATCTCCCAATCAAGAATGGAAGTCCGGCTGTCAGAAAGATGACTGCTCCTTTGTACTGCAAAGAGCTCAAGTGAAGGTACAAACAACATGACTGACAGGAAAGAAGAGAGGTGGACGAAGAGTTCGAATATGCCCCTGAGCCAAACCCTATTCGATAGGGAATCTCGTCCCGGTATCCTGCATTGTTGTCAGAGGTAAAGGTTAAAACTATTTCTGTTTGGTGACCGCGCATACCGCATTCGAAAATAATTCCACAGAACAAGGGTTTGTGTCAGAACTTCAGCCAGTTTGTGGATCACCTTCTCACGAGGACTGATTCGCTTAGTCAGCTGGAAAAACATTATGCTCGAATTATATGAGGAATTTCGTTTTCTAGTTAATCGACCAACAGGTTGAACGAATTGACGAATCAAGAAATCAGAACTAATTACTTTCTTGCTCCCGTCTAGAAGAGTGTCTGGATGGAGTTTAACCGATAGCTGTATGAGAATTTGAACTGCCACCTGAAAAATGCGTTTTTTTTTCAATGATTTCTTGATTCTCGGATTTGCAAAATTTGCTGATAGCTAAGCAAGAGCCGAATGGGTCGTAGGTCATCGGCTGAGAAGATCTCATCCTCAGTTGGAAAACAGGTGTGAATCCACAGTTCTGTCAGAGAGTTTTACTAAGGAACAGCCCGAGATAAATAAATACCACATGATTGCTTTTCTTATATGCAATTATTTTCGTTATTAACATATGCGCGAGAGAGTTTTACATAAGTAAATTATAAACCATTTCAAAATATTGCCCGTTCTCTGAGTCTCTTACTATCCTATCAAAAACCAATGTTTTTCACCTGTTTGTATTAAACTAACAATCTAAATCAGTATGTCACTACTTCACTATACTTTTTTCAACGGGACAGTGATGAAGAATTATGTGCTTTTTACTACATTACTTTCACTGAAGGTTGACCTCACTCACAATGTACAAAAACTATCAAAAATTTTAATACGAGTAGCTTTAGCGATCCAAAATTTCTTTGTATAATTAATTCAGCACCACAGGCCTCTTGCGTCAAAATACCTTCAGTACGTGATAAACACCAGGAGCCATAATAAACACTTGATATTGCCAAGCAACAGGTCTTGTGTTCAGAAGTAATCTGACATACATATATTTGCATAACGCAAGCGCTCGAATTGAATAGGCCTGAATGCAATGGATTACTATATACTACGCACATGAAATGCTGTACTACTCCGGTATAGGCGGAGTGCTGGACGAACAGTTAAAGATATAAACACCCCATGGACATCGACGCCTTCTGGTAAGAGATTTACTTGTAAAAATTAGATTATTCATTCAGTATCACTTCTCATTGTCTGTTTAGTGGTTGATCAGTGTATTTACATTTAGCTTTGCACGTTTAATAGAATAACCGGTCGTTCGCAAAACCCATTGGCATCGGTAGGAAGGTGAAGATGTTATTAGGACACACAAAATCTAAATACACACCGTCATACATATGCTAGATCGTGACACGGAGCATGCAGTGCAACTCCAACCACCCGTAACGTCCAGATACATCTATACTAATATTACACCTTATCACCTCTCTCGGCCCTGTCAGCTTTCTGAAATGTCTTGAAGTCATGCCCGTTTCCCCTGATAACTGTCAGTGTTGACTTTACGTGCGTAAATAAAACAATTCATCGAAGGCAAGCAATAACAAAAAATGAGACCATTTTTATTTTTTCCGCAACGTCAGCGGTCCAAATATTTCCTTTATGTTATTTACTCCCGTAAAATTTCGTCCACTTTAAGGGTGCTTAGAGGATGCGAAGAAACAGAAAAATAGTAGAATGGCATTCAATATTTATGTAGAGTGTTTACACGTCCCTCCTCCGCACCTCCCACCTACCCGTTGATTTTCACGATATTTTATACGCCTTAAAACAATGCATATAACTCAAAACCTGGTGGATATCAGAAAGCATTTGAAGTAATATACAGGCTTATATTAAACAGTGGACAGCTACGCAAGATCAGCTCTTGCTTATTTAGAGTTCTCATTCCTGCGGACAAAATGATGCATAACGGAATGGTAACCCCGGGTGTAACAAACAAGGTAAATGGTCACGGCGGTCAGTTTACATCATCTCTTATTGTGATCAAGAGTTTGATTTGCATGAAAATGAAGTCAGATGAAAACTCATTTGTGCTCGATGTTTCGCCCGAAGTTCTATAACCTGCCCGGGAAAGTAATACTTAACAGTAAAGCCGCCAGGATATGGCTGTCTCGACAATTGATATTCATAATGGTATATTTGTTACTGTTTTTTTGCTGTTGTTTAAGGGACCCTAGTCAGCCTCCGTCATTTTCGATGCCATCGAAATTATTGCCGGATATGTCATGGTGAAGCGAAATCTTATTGCTTTACTCTAAGTTGTTTTCCTGAAAGTGTGTTTAATTATCTCTTGTTGTTTTACAATGATTTCCTTCTCCGAATAAAATATAATAGCCAAACTCCCACGTGTAAACAAAACCAAAGGTATGACTGATTAGAGCCCTTTAAGTGGACTGAGACAAAGTTGAAGTGCACAGCAAGGAGCATACCATCCAGTTAGTAGGATGAGAGTAAATAAAGGAATAAAAAGAATGAACTGTTCACCTGTAACTCTTTCTGAAGCCAAAGAAATTTTTGTAAATCGCGAGGGATGTAAAGCAACGCCAATACCACTTTTTCAGTTCATCTTGACAAACCACTTAGCATACAAATAATTTTATAAACGCTTTTGTACGATAAAAACAATACGTTAATAAGTTTGTCCTTCTTCTCTTCAGAACTTTTCAGTGAGAGAAAAAGTATGTATTGCCTCATATTGATATAAGGAACACTTCAGATGGGTGCAGTGTGTACCAAATCTCTGAAGCAGATTAAGCTTGAAAATGCACCTGTCATCACTACAAGGTTGGCCGTTTTCATTTGTTTTTTAAGAAGAGTTCAATAGTCACATTGATTTCCCAACTTAAACTTCATTTTTTTTTTTTCTCGGACACAAATCTGTTAAATCGTTCACTTATGAACGTCCTTTGGGTTTATCTATTTCCCCTAGGGTGTCAGTTGATTCTGACAGCAGAACAAATGAAGACTCGACCTTGTCACCAGGCTCAGTCATATTTGATGACGGTCCATCCTCAGGCTCCAGGGTTTCCTCGGCAGCTACAAAGAGCACTTTACACCAGTTTCCCGAACTTTTGGCTCGGCATAGGAGAGTCATGCGTGGAGACTTGGAACAACGTTTAACTGCTAAGGCCAAGATCATTCGGATATTTACCAGCTCTACGTTTACAGGTTCATTCTTCTGACATCAGATATCTATATATTTAGATTGAAAATTATTTATCTATTTATTTTGTCTACTTCCACGAGCAGGAAATGCAGAATAATGATTTCTCTGTAGGATGTGGACTTAAGCGGGAATCATTGGAAATCTTCAAAAAAACATGACTCAGCCACTGGCCGAAGTGTTTACAATAGAGGATTCAGTGGCGGATCTAAGGGAGGTGCCCGGGGTTCCCAGTTCCGCCTCCCCGTTATTTTGGGTAAAAAAGAAGAAATCACAGAAGGAAGAAAAGCCGGCAGGGTAAGCAAAACAAAACCGCCCCCCGTCCCCACCTTTGCTCAAGGTCTGGATCCGCCACTGGGATTTACATAAGAAAGGAGGCAAAATGGAAGACTATTTTGCCCCAGAAATTTCTTAACTCGAAGCAAGGTGGCAAAGTAGAGATGAATTCATTTTTGCGAAACTTTGATATGGTTTATATATTTAGACATGGCGGCTGAAAGAAATGCCTTGATGGAGAGGATCTACCCAAGACTGAAGGAGTTTGCACAGGAGAAAGGTTACGAGTTTCAGGTCGGTCTAAACGACGGGAACTTCTTCTTATTTACCTAATTTTGTTCCCGCTGACATTCCTTGTGTTTTGGACACTGGCACGGTAACAGTCTTGTTCAAAGCGTTAGCTAACAAACCATGTAAATCGGTAGTTTGACCTTTTTTTGTGTTTTGAGACTACGTAGTTGCTACTTTCTTTTTAAGCGTCTTCAGTAGCTGTTCCAGTCACTTCCATTTTATCAAGGTGGTTGACGGCATCATCAGTAATTGGTTGTTGTGCATTCGTATTCTGTAATCAGGTGGTTGACATGCGTTGGGGAGTACGTGATGAGTCCACAGATGATCATTCTACACTAGAACTGTGTTTAAAGGAACTTAAGGCGTGTCAGGACCTTTCCACTGGACCTAATTTTGTGGTAAATAGACTAAATTTGCTTCGTTATTGAAGGCCGTCGAAAAGGGTGCCCTTTTAGATAAGCCTACATGTCCTGTATCTTCTGGCGAGGCCAACTCTTAGACACTCAGCAACTGGTACTACAGCTAGAGGCTTTTGGGACAAAATAAATAACGTCCTCGATTAGAGATGCACATTATTTGTCTAGTATATAGCGTTAAGTCAGTACTTTTTCATCGAGTTTTTGACTCCTTTTCCCCATTTTTTAAACAAATTTTGACAAAGATTCTTCAAATGACACACAGTCAAGTAAAAGCGCGCATTCAACAAGCCAGCCTTTAGCCTCATTTCGTTAGAAGAAAGCCACCGGCTTGAAGGATTTCTACTCTCCTCAGAGGACCATAGCTGTAATGTTCGTTCATTTGGTCCTTGAGAAGAGAAATTATTCTTTACAAAGTTTTGTCTGTTGTGTATATAACTTATCGTTTTGCGACTGAAGTTTTCGCTCCACCTTGCCCTTCAAGACCCTGAAATGTTTTTGCTATTTTTATCAGACCTTTCTGGGCCAAAAATATGGTTTTCGTCCGCTTCCATCCAAAATACCTTCTACTGAATTTGAGAAACTCCTCAGCAACATGACACACCAGGAGGAGAAAGCAGTTTTGGAGACGTGGTTCAAATGTGATATGAACGCAGTACCGCCAACCTATGTCCTTCAGCCAGTAAGCTCTCACATCCCTGACCACCTCTGTCGCGATGCTAAACAAAGGAAGCTTGCACTACAGCAGTGGAGTCAAATTTTTGCGCAGATTCAAAACATCCTCAGGCGAGAAGCTAGAAAGATGTTTGAAGATCAAGAAGAAGAGTGGCTGCACAAGTATTTCATGTCAGGTAACACGCCCCGCGTTGGAGATAAGGCAGCATTTTTTTTATTTGTTATGAACTATCCTACTTACATTTGTACAATGTGGGTTCCAATTTGCTTGATTACAGATCAAATTGAACGATAGGAATTGGAGAAAAAAGTTTTTACTTTTTTACCTCAACTCACGGCTGCGACAAAGCTGCAAACTACATTATTTATTTGCAAGATACTACAATAACATAATATCCTTAACACGGTGTTTAAAAGTGAAAATTACGTTTTCCATTTACTGTTTCTTTTTTTCTTTTTTTCGTAAAACACGATTGGCTGATTATCGTTTTCCCATAAGGTATGAAATACGTTGTTTGCTGGTTACAAAAGGCTGGCACGAGCATTCATAGAGAAAGGTAACCCCAGTACATTCTGTATATCTTTTAGTGACAGAAAGTGAGATCCGCCATGGTGTCCTGGGCGAACCACATCCAGAGGAACAATGCTTGTGGATCAGCAGGAATATCCAGGATCTTAAGAACCATTTGCAAAATGAAAACATTCAGTACTTCATTGATATTAACGCAGACACAAAAGAGATTGACACTGATGCTCAACAACTATTGCAGGTACTGTAACCAGATCTATCCTAACCCTAAGTCTCATAGGAACACACGCGATAATCATCTTTTTTGATAAAGCTAAGGAGATAAAAAATACAACGACACAAGAAAACCTTCCAGATTAAAAGATAAACGTTTCACATGAGGTTAGGAGAACTGAAAAAGAAAAACAATGGGTTTATCTTCAGGCTTTACCTTTCTGTAGCCAGTAACGATTTGGGAGTTTCCTGTCTGTGGTAACAACCACGGGTTCTAAAGTGTTCTTTTCGGCAGAAAAGAAGCCCGATGTTAGGTCCTTGCTCATCCAGTTTATTTTTTATCCTTATTCGTTTATCTTAACTAGAAACTGAAGGAAGTCGTTACAAACGTCGTTCCTACTTCAAATATCAGGACATTTGAGATTAACTGGAGCACACAGGGAATATGTCCTTCCATGGTGCCTGAGCATGCCGGCTATATAGATGATTTGTGCAGAGAGGTTGAGTTTCTAATGAAAGAAAAGATTACTAATTCCATACAGAAGAGAATCAAAGCTGATGTTAGCGATCCACTGTATGAGGAAGTCGTTCAACATTTGTTGTTTTGTCAAACCAAGTGTGACACGTTCTACGGAAGAAAAGAAATCTTGAGCCGATGCAATGCTTACATTCAGGTAAATGCATGTATTCTTTCAACTAGCAAGAGAGGACTAGATTTACATTACGAATTTCGATTGTTACACTGATTGTACCCGAAAAGTCCGTCACTTTCAGGAAATCTTCTCAGGTTACTTGCTGCACTGTTTCTAGTGTTTCTTTTTTTTTTTTAGAATGATGCGCGTCGTCCTCTTGTAATTCACGGGCAGTCAGGCTGTGGCAAGACTTCGGTGATGTCCATGATTGCAAAAGAATCGTGTCAAAGTTTCAGCCAATCAAACATCGTCATTCGATATATCGGAACCACTCCGAATTCCTCGCAAGTTCGTCTACTGCTTCACAGTGTCTGTCACCAAATCTGCACTATCTATGGTCGTGACTCTACCAAAGTCAGAAAGGTTTGTATGTATGTAGTTGGGTTATCTGCCCAGAGCCTTCCTCTTTCTAAACTGCACTGCGCAGATAAACGGGTAGCTGGCATTGTCAGGGGGCAAGTCAATCTACAAAACAAGTTAGAGGGGAAGTAAAGACATTTTAGTTTTCATGGCGATGAAACTGCCGAGTATTATTAGCTTTTAAAGGAAAAGATAACGATACAACGTCTAAGATGGCCATACAACGTCTAACCATTCTGCTTTCAATTTTACAGGAGATGAAGGAACTTCAGGAAGATTTCGCCAGTTGCCTTCATTTTGCCAGTGCAGAAGAGCCGCTGTTTATTTTTCTTGATTCTCTTGATCAATTTGGTCCAGAGGATAATGCCAGACAACTTGCGTGGTTGCCTACAGTTCTCCCTAGCAACGTTAAGCTAGTTGTTTCTACATTACCCAATAGTGAATACGAGTGCTTCCCAATTCTACAGGTTCGTAAAGAATTTGTTTCGTATTGAAATTTTAACATTTTTGCTTCTAAAAGAGCCCAAATTCAAACTTGAAAGAAAATTTCCATTTTATTTTGCAAAATCAATAGTTCAACAAATCAGAACACAGCAACTGCTCTTCAGTTTTCTCCTCCAAGGGACTCACCCGGTGTTAGATTCATTTGTTGAAGTTTAACCCTAGGAATGAACGTATCACTTTAAAAGGATATAGAGGATGAACAGGTTGGGCTTGTACTTCTTTATAGTAGGAAAAAAAGCTGTTCTGACATTATTCGTGTTGAGGAGCAAATGGACATACTGACCGTTCAGCCTCGAATGGCCGCAGCTATTCATCTTTCAAGTTGATTAGTATCAGTATTGAAAGTAGCTTGTATTTTTTTTGTTTTTCTCTTTTTGTAGTCATTATTTTCTGAAGAAGACTTTGTAGAAGTTCCCAAGTTGCCAGAAGATGACGCATTTCAAATTCTAAGTAACTGGCTGAGTATTGCTGGAAGAACCCTCTCGCCATCGCAGGAAGCCATCATCAATGACGCGCTTCAAAAGTGTTCCCTTCCAATCTTCATAAGAGTCGCGTATGACGAAGCCATAAGATGGAAGTCCTACTCTCTACCCAGCGAGACTGTACTTCAAGACACAGTTAGAGGTGAATGAAATTGATTATCTTTAGCACATAGATCTATACAAACATCTTAGCAGCCTTATTTTCCTCAGTCCCAGGTGATAAACATTGGCAACAATAGGACTTCAGTGACAAACATGTTAAACAAAAGTTATCATGTGCAGCCTGTTGCAATGAAAGTTATCTTTTAAAAACCATCCCTTTTCATCTCAAAATTTCGACGGCTTCTGAGGAATTAAGCAGTAAAAAGAGTCTCAAAAATTGATTGATGTTTCAAACAAGAGACCGAATCACATTTTCAAACCTGCTTTTTATTGGTATTTTTCAGGCGCTGTCAACGCATTGTTCGAGAGGGTCGAACTTCAACATGGAAGAGTCTTGGTACGTCATGCTCTTGCGTACATAACTGCTGCAAAGAGTGGCCTGACTGGTACTGAAATAGAGGATTTGCTGTCATGCGACGATCACGTGTTGGATGACGTGTATCAGTACTGGACACCACCAATTAGGCGCATCCCTCCACTGCTCTGGGTCCGAATAAGGGGCGACTTGGCAGGTTACCTAGTGGACCGAGGAGCAGACGGCGCGAGTGTGATCACATGGTATCACCGACAATTTATTGAGGCTGCAAGGGTTCGATACCTATCATCAGATGAGGAAAGAACATTCACTCATCAGGCGCTGAGCAATTATTTTCTAGGTGTGTGGGCTAACGGAAGAAAGAAGCCCTACAGGACTGCTAAGGGAGAGGAATTGGAAGCTGACCGCTTTGTGTCCCATCAGCCGTGGAGATTCGAAGGAAGCACAAAGGCAAAGAATTATAACTATCGTAAGATAAACGAACTACCGTACCATTTAGTGCTGTGTAATGACACAGAAACACTGAAAGGGGAAGTCTTGTGCAACTTCACGTTTCTTCTCACGTGTTTGGAGTCATGCTCTCTCCGAGATCTTATAGACGAATTTGATTTTGCTCTTGAGAAAATTGCCGATAAGGATATTCAACTTGTTAAAGAAGCTCTTCAACTATCAACATTTGCTCTTCTTCAGCATCCTGCTCAGTTATCGTCTCAGCTACTCGGGCGCATTCAAACTTCGGACTCGGATCATATCAAGGTTTTGTTGAAACAGGCTCAAAACCCTTGGCAACCCTGTTTGTTGCCAAGTTCCGTTTGCTTAACATCACCCGGTGGACCGTTGGTACACTCGATGTCAGGACACCAGAAACCATCGTCCGCTCTCAGTGCTAGTGCAGATGGCAAATTTATTGCAAGTGCCTCTACTGACACAACTTGTACAATATGGGACGTCAATTCAGGAAGATTAGTACGGACTTTGGAAGGAGTAGGTAAGAGATAGGCATTTACTCTTCTGTGCGTTTACATTTATACCAAAAGCTTTTGAAATTGAGTTTTTCATTCCTTTGATCTGCTAATTATTTTTAAGCTTTGTTACCCCCCCCCCCCTTTCCAACCCTAGTTGTTAAAATGAAGCTGTAAAGGAGATCTCTCGGTCTCCTCACTTAGTTCTTCTTGGAAGATGGCAACGTCTGTGGCTGTTAGAACAATAAACTAGCAATGGATCACACCAATTCCCTGACTCTGAAACACAACAGTGGTGCCCTGTAGTGTTCTAAGACAGTTACTGAACGTTGCTTGAGATAAAACATGTTTATTCCATTTTACAGCTAAACAATCAGGAAACGGTGTCAACAAGATACACTAATCAACGTTTTACCAGGTATACGCGTCATGTATCTTTTTTTGTCATCTTTCAGGTGATGATGTCTGGTTCGTGGTGATATCTCCAGACAATTCAACGGTTGTGACTTCGTAAACCGGTTCCATATCGGCTTGGAGGCTTTCTAATGGCAAGCGGGTGTTTTCCGTTGAGGAGCGTGGATTAACAGCTGCACCGATATGTCTGTTTGAGAAGGATAATACAGTTTTACTTGCTTCGATCATCAAGCAAAATGTCAAAATATATAACCTGCAGACAGGGCATCTTTTTCAAGAGCTTCATGACGAAAAGTTACAAAAGCACAATGCCATGTCGTCGCCCTTATTCATGTGTTCACTTGAGCACCACAGTGTTCTCTACGCGGGAAGAGACAATGTATCCTCCGCCTCTCCCTTCAGAGGCTGGATCAGAGCTGCACATTTAGACACTGGAGAAGTCGTTGAGAGGTTGCAAGTCAGTCCTAACAATGTGGTACATTTCATTGGCGTCACAGAGCCCGATAAGCTGCTTCTAGTTTTGAGTGAAGGAGCCCAGGATCGAAGGAAGGGATCAGCAGTGCAGACAAAGTTTTTCAAACTGGAACTTTGGAATATTACACAGAAGATTCTATTTCGCAAGCTTGCAGACCTCCCTGATAAGGTGCGATGCTATGCATTGTCCTCGGACAAGTGTAAAGTTTTGACGTTGGGAAATTCAAGGTTTTTAGCCAATGCCAACGTTTTCCGAGCTGAAGTGAAAATGTTTGACTTGAAATCGGGTGACATCATCCAGCGTATGCTGACTTACCCAAGCACTATTCATTTAATGGAATTTATAGACTCAAACCACGTTATTACTGCATCACGTGACAAGATTGTTCGACTCTGGGATTTGGAAAGAAATGTCACTTCACCGAGTGAAGGGAGTGAAGAGGAAGCAGAGCTGGAAATTGTCGACCTGAGTGGGTATCATGCCATCTGCTGGGAGAAAAACGGAATACGTCTGGTAGATCTTCAAGCTAGACGCTTCGTCCAGTTCAGGAATGGTTTACAGCCTCAAATGGCATTTGTAAACGACAGCGAAGTCATCCTTGCATCTTCTGGGAAGTTGTATCTCTTCGACATGAACCAAAGGCAAAGAATTCGTCAATTTGACGGAGACGTCTACCAAGCAGGGCTAACGAACAGCATTTTCGTTTACAAACAAGCTCAGCTGATTGCAGTGTCTTGTGATCAGCGATCTCTGTGCGTGTTCGACATCAGCAGTGGTAGAAGAATAGCGCAGATGCAATGTGAACACGTCCGAAGGTGAGTGCTTAATTCAGTTTTCAAAGCTTTATTACCAATATCTTCTGCTGGTTAGGCTTTATGTAAGCGTCAGCTAACTATAGCATTCCCTTTCTTGTAACAAGAGCTAAAATAGGGTATGATCATGAAGTGGAATTGAATACCAGTGTTGTTCTGGCCTTATGGCTTTGATAAAGGGGACCAGGTTTCAGCTCTGGCGGCGTCATTGAGATGAATACTTGGACGAGACACACGGCACTCTCACAGTCTCTCTTCATCCAGGTGCATATACGGTATAATGAACTAAGCATCCCATTCAAGGGGGAGCTTAGATACTCCTAGTCAGTTGATGCGACAGCTCCAGTAGTAGGTGAATCTTTGGCTAGACGCAGTGAAATACCAATACGACACAGTTACCTGATTTTACAGATAAAATTGCGTAATTGGAAATGATCGATATCAGCATGATTGTTGGTATCGTTTGGCTCGTTAAACGTTCCCTAAAGAATCGGAACATTAGCCTTTTGATCTTAATTTGTCTTTTACGTTTCAGGCTTGTACACACTCTAAATGGTGAAATCTGTGTTTGTGGGCACAGTATAAACTATGAGGACGAGGCCAAATGTCGTTACTTTTACTCCGTGTGGGATCTGAATGAAAAGACGTGCATCCGCGAGATTGATGTAGAGGAATCAGAAGCAGACTTCTACGGTGAGTTTGGGCTTGTCCCGATAGATATGAATGGCTAGGATGATTTAAGATACCCCACTCAATTTCTGTGATTTTGACTGTTATTTCGTACAGCTGTCTTTGAGAACTAAATTCTTAACTTAATAAGAAAACCTGTTCGTATTCTTAATGCTAATACGTGCTCGGAGGAATGGAAAAAAGCTTTTTACTCAATCAGATATGACACTTGTTCTCAGCCAGCCAAGACAAGCACAGTATGCAATGCAAACGGTATCACTCTCTATCAAATGAAAAGTTAAGTTCCTTATCTTTTTTCTATGGTTTTAACGATCTTCTTGCTTTTCTAGAAATGCAGTTGGCTAAAGATGGACACCACCTGTCAGATATTCTCTACGACATTGGCGTGAAGTTGTACCGCGCAGTCGTGTATGATCTGAAGACGGGGAAACTTTTATTCATCTCAGAAACGGAGCACCATGTTCATTCATCAGCGATCATTTCTGAAACAAGTACCCTACTTCTGGGCCTGTTTGATGGCACCATGGAACTCTACAACATAGAAAGAGGGACATGCTTACACAGGCTCAAGCAAGCACATCTTGGAGCGATCCATCGGGTATACACCACCGATGATGGATCAGTTGCTATGACAACTGCAGGGGGCTTAGACTCGAAGGATCGCTCGATCCGCTTTTGGAGAATGAGGAAAAACAGAATTACACTGTTAACAGTGTTCACTCCTGACGCAAAAGTGTCGTCGATGAACCTCTCAGGCGATGGCCATCTTGTAGCTCTGGAAATAACAGAGGTAGTCCCTTTTGTTCTTGTTAGAGAAACGAATAGAGAGACACTGCGATTTAACGATTTGGAACGATTTACTTGCAGCTTCACTGTAGATTTGTTTGACTTTAAGGTTCTTCATTCATAGTTTGTCAGCCCATAGTTAATGGTGGGAAATTGTCAAGAAGGCTGGCAAAAATCAGAGAAGCAAAAAAACCAGGCTAAGATTTATGTTGGAAGGCCCTTGACCCTGCACATCTTTTGTCTTACGCTCATAAACCATGCATAAATTACATAACCGCAATGCTTCTATTGGTTAGTTGTATGAGGACACATAACCACCTATTGTCTTTGCCAGATTTAGTGCAGGGTCAACCCCCAAAATAACCAACTAAAATATACAACAAAGAATTTTGCCACGTTTTCTAACCATTTCTATCTTTTAACTATGGTCAGCCGTAGATATCTTTTAGCAGGTGGCAATTAAGGTGCCAAGTCGTCTTATGAGTTAAGTCCTCTTTCTACATGAGCATTTTTAAGATACAGACATGTGGTACGATTTCTTCCTGGAAATTGTTGCATGCGACATCCTTACGAATCCCTATTTAATCATTTCGGTTTGTAAAGGACCCTACCTGTAGTCGATAATAAGACTCTTCATTTTTTAAGGATATTCTGTTCCAACATTAGCAAGTAACATTATAGTTTCAATGGTACATTGTGGTTAAATGAGTTTATAAAGCTTTCTAGTTTGCAGGACGTTTGACTCTACAGCACTATGATTGTAAAGTACAAATTGCATTTTGGTCCCAAAAGGTGTGAACTGATATGGAATGTACTATCCTTTTTTAGTGCAATTCCACTAGTATACTAATGCAAATGCTGCAATCTGATTGCCTGAGCTACTCGTTTACTATCATCCATTAGTGTGCAGTGGCTGGACGTCGTCTGCAAAAAGAGACTTTTTTTCGTTTTTGCGGCGAATTTACGGAGGAATATTTAGATACAAATCGATAAATAAATTCCCGAGAAGACTAAAAGAAAGACATTCACGGTTTCTTGACTAGAAAATGTAAGTAAGAATTCTGCTAAAACAATTATTACGATTCCTTCTCGATTTCTATGGGGTGATATAGTTGATTCGGCCTTCGCCTCATCAACTTCACCTCGTAGAAATCTCGAGCTCATAATCTAAGCAGAGTGGCCGGTCTAAGCAAGTCGCGTGCGACGTTTGGAAGAAAAAGTCATAACTCTTGAACAGGCCCTCAGCCGAAAGTTTGTAAAAAAAAATCCCGAAATATATGTAAAATAGTTAGACAATATTTTTAATATATATATTTTCAATCATAGGAAATTTTCCTAAAATAAGCTTTATCGCTATTTATTAAGAGAATTGTATAATTTTTTAAACTACCCTACGCTAAAACTTTAAAGTTTTGTAGACAATAAAAGTGT
>Ga0126338_10000715_pt1 | contig 19126 bp, 7 predicted proteins | sample OrbCmetagenome_2_FD_92529 | JGI IMG/M metagenome (GOLD analysis project Ga0126338, IMG submission 92529) | Coral microbial communities from Petempiche,Puerto Morelos, Mexico - Orbicella C C metagenome | ecosystem: Host-associated > Invertebrates > Cnidaria > Coral | place: Petempiche,Puerto... | reverse complement strand
CTTTCTTTTCTTATGTTGATTGATATAGAAGCAAAGATCTTTCACTAGATATTTCTGGAAGGTCATAATGACTGAGAAAATAACCGTTATTGTCAACACAGAGAAACATAGTCACCATTTATGGTAGCCTGTGAACGCAGACATATTTTCAGTTGTCGACTAAACCAGAATTTTTGGTCGCCAAAGATGAAATTTTAGCGGCATTGGCAACCGTACCGGTCACAACTTCGAGCCTTTTCAACAATTTATATAACCAAATTTTATGGATGGACAATGGGTGTTGGTGAAATGTTCGGACATCATGTCCGATCAAAATGTGAAATTGGCCGGACATATTCAAAATTTGGTCGGACAATGTCTGATGACTGACTGTTATTTCCAGCCCTGAGCACCTACATTGTGATTTAACAAAACAAGAAAACTCACTTGGTAGTCTTGGACAGTGAACTAGCTTGGTGATCCTTAAAGGGACAAAACAAACTGATGTCAGTAGAGTGTCAACTTTCTTCCTTTTTCAGGATGGTAACAAGTGAATTCAGGAGGATCTGGTTAATATTTCTCCAACAGAAAGTAATGAGGCACACAGGCACCTTTTCCTTCTTACAATATTCCCTATTTTTTTGCAAATATTTCACAATAAGTTTCAAAAAGTAATGAAAATGATACTTACATGTTCATCATCACTCTCATCAGTGAGCATCAAGTCATCATCCAGCAGAACCACTCCATTACAGGTGTCCTTTTTACCCTCTGTGTCTTCTACTTAGAAGCAAACAGAAAATCCAAAATCAATAACAATGCCCTACACAATTTAAAAGACTTTGTGTAAAAAATGCCAGAATCTTCAGCAAAAAGATAGCCAACAGATAAGCAGTAACAGTAAACATACCGCTAGGTTTCCTCTTAACTGGCAACACCGGTAACACCGAGTTATCCTGGATGTTATTTCTGTGAAATGCAAAGATAGAGTTTCCTCCCTTGATGGGTGTGTGGATTCCCGTGAGAGGTGGTGCAACCTGCTGCATCTCCTGTAGAAATGAGAATTTCAATTAACATTACTATGTCACCCAGTTAAATGAAACAGATGTCTATTGTAAAAGTCAGACAACTGACTTTCCAGCCAAAAGTTATCAATAGCTGCACCTTGAACCAGAAAAAGCCTCTGACTAAATTATTCAACATTTAGCCAGTGAAAGTGGCCATGTTTTAGACTTAAGACTGCTCTGTATAAGACGGTGGTTAGGTTTACTACAGCTACAGATCATGCGCATGGTTAAAACAAACACAGCCCTGTTGCTACCATGTGTCCTTAACACTGGAAGATTTATTTGTATTCTAGGAGTCTTAATGAAATTCTCTTGCAAATGTTGCTTCCTTAGTTCATTATCTCTCCAATAGCTCAGAAGACTACGGCCCACCAGGCTACGGGATGTGTAGAATTTTACTGTAGCAATAAAGTGGGCTACTAGGTTTACACAGTTGAACTAAGCTGCATGGCATCCCAAGTCTATCACTGTAGTCTTTACAATGTAGTCCAGTAAATGTGGATTCACCAGTGGCTAATGATTAAGGGTGAGATGACACTCCCTGCTTTGATAGTATACATAGTACGTATCTGTCTGGTAGATGTGGCCAACCCTGCAAAATTGCTGCTGATTACAAGGCTGTGATGTTACCAGTGTTGTAAATGTACATAAACTAGCCAAATTGCCTTTTATTAAGGCTAAGAGATGTTTATCCCTGCTTTAATCAATTAATTTTTTAGCACACTGGTAGATTTTTGAAGCTACTCTAGCCCAGGGCCAGTGGCTATTGATTAAGGCTGAGAAAAGCCTATCACTGTTTTAATCAGTACATAAGTGTGGTAAAGATAAGCTGGTAGATTTTTCATTTTAGCCCAGTGGCTGTCGATTAAGGCTGACAGATGCCTATTCATGTACATTAATGCAGTACACATAGGTCAGTAGATTTTCAACATTTTCAGCTCACTGGCTGTCCATTAAGACTAAGGCCTGGGGCTGTATTACTATTTCAGTCAGTGGTCAATATGGCTGGTTGGCAGATTCACAAAGGTTAAATACACAAGATGGTGAATGATTCAGGCTTAAAAATGTTGGCCCCTTCTTTATTCAGCACATCAGTACAGACATGAGTGGATGGATTCATAAGCTACGTTTCTAATTTGGCAGCTACTGACTAGCCTACACTAAGAGGATAACAAATACTTTACTGAAACTTAAATTTCAGTCAACCCCCACAAAAATTTTAATATGTGTTCTTTAAAACAACAAAAGCAATGTTTCTCCACATGTCTGAGTTTCTATTACAGAATAATCAAAGACACAGAAGTCATTAAAATGTAGATTCCTGAGGAACTAAACTTCTCAAATTTTTACTTAAAGGTTTATTCAAGGAACAATGAATACAAAATTTTCTGAATCTGAAACATTTGGTGCTACCCAATCAAGTCACCACACTGTGGTTTCTATCTCTGGAACTAAGAGGTGTTGCTCGATTTTAAGTCAAATAAAACAAAGTGGGATATATTACCGCAATGATTTTTTCCACGTTGGTTGGTTCATTCACAGGATGATTTTCCTGCTGGGAGGAAAAGCAAAAGAAGAACAATCATTACATAACTAAAGGATAGACATAAATAATATTGCAACACTTACATAGATCACATAAAATGGCTTTGACATGGCAAACCTTGGAAACCTGGCTCTTCCCAATAGGCCACAAAGAGTGTAGTGAGGGAAATGTCTCATTAAAAATCAAACAGTACAACATCAATAGATAGGAAGTGCATCTGACAGAATTTAAACAGCAACTCGATCAAGGGAAATTTATAAGTTATATCTCCGACACTGTTATCTCCATCTTAACAGCTGGCTTTTAAGCAATTGCAAATGAACTTTCTTTTCAGTCTATGGTCATTTAAAGGATCATGCAAGGGGAACAATGAATTGCAGAATAACCACTATAAATGACACAAAAATTTCTCAAAATTAAAGGAAAGGATCAGAACAATCTGGACTGGAATAGAAAAAGAAGATTGACAGGCTATTACATTAAAGAATTATGGTTAGGCCTTTTAGTATTCACAAACTCACTTTTCACCTGTCTTGGTACAAAATGAAAAATGAATCATTATTGGTTTACATCCCTGGGTCAACAAAATTTTAATTCCTTCTGAAGTATCTACACAAGGATGGCCTGTCATGAATACATCCTGAGGGCATGAGATGTAATTAAAGAGAGCTTTTCTTGCTTTTACTTTAAAATTTTTAATATGGCAAAAGCATTAGGGTTGTGTCATGAATTTTGTACATAGAGTTTGGATTGAAACAACCAAAACAAACCATTTAAGTAGTTATTTGAAATGTTTTCTGTTTTCTTTGTTGCTTTAGAACATTAACTCTGTGAAAATGTCCTGATGACAATAACAAAAATTTTCTTTCAAATAATTACTCAAAGTTATATTACTTGCCTTAAATGAACGAACAAATCTAATAAAAACCACAGCCACATGAATTTTGTGATAAGAAAAAAGGGAAAAGAAGAAGCATATCTTCCTTTACACATGAATTATGATTAAAATTTCAAAGTTGACAAATTTAGATTTATTCAAGAGCAACAGTAAAATTAAGGTCTAACTGACAAACACAAACCATCAAATTTATGATTAAAGAGAACCCATTAGAGATGAATATGTGACAGCAGTTTAGCATCTCCAGCTTCACTTAACATGATAAGGATATTTCTCACCAAACTCCCCCCTCCCCCCCTTTCCCTAAAAAATAACACATTGTATATTGTACCAAACAACTAATAACTTCTATTTTTTGCTACCACATAGTGTGATTTGTACTTTAATTTAACAAAAAAGAAAAATCCTTTGTTAAATTGGAACTGAGTATTGTTGCGACACCTGGTGTTGAAAAGCAGATATTCCAAATCAGCTGACTATATTTTAGTGCGATTGTTATGCAAATCACTATACTGGCAAAAACAACATAAGAGACATTTTTTTGTCAAAAACAGTGACTTTCTGGTTATTACTGTTAAAAATCTTGGACAGTGAACCCACAAAATAAAGCAGAACTAAATGTATCTGAAATGATCAAGCACACTCGCCTCAAATTTCAATCAACACTACAATTCACCAAAACACATCTGCTTTATGAGGAGGAGAAGATATTCTTTCAAAGACAACCAAAACAAAATTCCAATTTTAATCTAGAATTCAACGTGGTTTAATAAGATGACCACATGCAAATTTCCTCAAGGTGATCACAACTTACTCAAAGTTAACAGCCCTGTTCTTAAGGTAATAACACATCAACAAAATATACAAGGAACAAGCAACAATAACCATACAAGTTATGAAATGAAAATTGATCAGTCAATGTCTAAACCACATCACCATCACTCAAGTTTCAATCAGTTTAAGAGTTTTCTGTGTGGGTTTCTATCTTAGCAAGAATAATTTATTAGTATTCTATTGTGGCCGCCACCCACACAAAGACTAAACAAAAGAAGATTTACTTAAACAGAAGCTCTTTCATGCTGCAAAGCAATCATTCCAGTAATTAGCAACAGTTGGAAATAATGCTTGCCACTTTTCAAAAATTGTAATTTTATATAAATATAATTTAATTGCCCGCAAAACTCAACATAGTATGATGGAAGATGAGCTAAAAAAAGAGGAACTAAAAAAGGAGCTAAATTAACCCACAGTCTCAGCTTACTTCTTTGAACACTACCATTTAACTAATAGTATGAAAGTCTACAAGGATTGCCTTAAATTGGTTACTAGAATTAAGCGATAATCAAAATACATCTGTTAGTTGATGATTTTTAAGAAGGAAATAGATGTTAAACATCACTTTATAATTATGGACAACAACAGCAACAGTATGTCAATGCATAAAGATTCATGCTTATTGCTTGTTTGTTCCATCTAAAACATCCAACAAATTAAAATGTGCTTCTAATTTACATGTACAGTGAGTTCATACAGTTGCAAAACTATTGTAACTGTGATTCAGAAAAAACCTTTCTAATAACTGGAGTAAGAGAATAAACTTTGTTGAAAAGACTGGTTATTTAGCCGACACTCAAACATCTAAAGCTGTAAAAATAATATATTTTCTACAGAAAACCTGACAAGTGCAATGCTATACTCTCTTGCAAAAACTTAAGCAGTCAAGGTGTAATAGCCATATCCATGTTGCCTTTGCCTCTTTTTCAAAACGGGTCCTTGTGCAAATCTTTTCATATGAAAATGAGTAGGTGCAATACATTTTTTTTTTTTTTTTGCCTGAAGGCTTGTTTTGATAACTTGATACAAAGACAACAGACAACTGGGAAATGGCCTATTACATAACTTTGTGTAATTTCTACACAACTACAAGGATAAGAAGCAGAAACAATCACAACACACAAGGAATCTTCTAAAAACAGATTGAATCTAACATAATAATGTTGCAGTGATGTTTCAATCCTCCTAAAAATTCATTTTAAGTTACATTTATAAATCCTTTATTTTCTCTATCCATTTCATGTGTTCAAATGAAACAAATTTGTAACCCTACCTCCACTGAGGATGCAGCAAGATTCCTGAAGACAAAGAGAAAATGTAATTAGATGCAAACGATTTCCTAGGAAACAAACCCCTGGATACACATGCTCATATCCTGTCTGTGCAGCCATTTTTAAACCACTCTCACCCTGCTATAGCCATGTTGAAGATGTGCATAATATACGGCACAGAAATAGGATGTTCAGAGTTTTAACTACTGAGAAATATTCCTTTACAAGGTCAACATGGTTAATCCTGCCAGGAATGAAACTTTACCCTAAACGAAAGATATCCTTCCAACTAATGCTATCAAAATTGTGACAAATTTAACTCATATTATAAAACAAAATTTTTAGTAACAAGTTGGAAAATGTAATAGCAGCTGCCTTGTTCAAGACTCACCATAGATGAGAAGCGACACCTGAAAAGAGGGACACCACCTGTATTCTACATAAGTAGAATTCACTTGTGAATGCTGCACTCTGATTGGCTGATTTACTAATTTCTTACCGTTCAGGCATAGAGAGTTTGGGAGGTTTACTCTTGTTGCTAGAGCTGACTTTAATGGTCTGTTCTTTACAGCTTTTGCCATTCTCTCTTTCGCTGTGGCTTTTGCCTTCCTTTTGTCCTTTAATTTTGACTGCTCCTTTGTCCGTTTCCTTGCCATCACTTTGATGAGATTTAAATGCACCATTAACCACAGTCTTAACCTCAGCCTTTTCCATTTCAGTTGATTTAGATGGAGTAGTATCTTTAAGAGTTGGAGATTTCAAATGTGATAGTGTCTTTTCTGTTTCAACTGCCTTGGATGGAGTAGTTTCGTTTAGACTTGGAGACTTCAAATGTGATAGAGTCTTTTTTGTTTCAGCTGAGTTAGATGGAGTAGTATCTTTAACAGTCGGAGACTTCAAATGTGATAGGGTCTTTTTTGTTTCACCAGACTTGGATGGAGTAGTTTCTTTAAGAGTTGGAGACTTCAAATGTGATGAGGTTGAGTTCTTAGATGAAGCATTAGTGTTGTGTGCCTTGTTGATCACAAGAGGGGATTTTGTAGCTGAATGTCCAGTACCATTTAAAATGCCATCGACTTTCTGATTTTTTAAACTTTTCACTTCTTCTTTGGAAAGTTTGCTGGCAGTTTTTAAACATGCCTGTTTGTTAGGTAATGCAGCCTTAGTTTTCTTTAGTTCACTACAGTTCTTCGAGTCTTTGAACTTTGGATCAAAGATGAACTTCTGGTCACCTTCTACAGGAGTTTGTGGTAGTCTTTGAATGCCTAGCAGATGACTGCCATGTCGAAGAAGAGATGATCCAATAGTGTCAAATTTCCCCAGTGTGGCCTGTTAAAAACAAAACCACATCAGCAAGCATCATTTGAAATATCAATGAGCCACTTCTTGCAAGCATTTCGAAAAGGTGCATGGGATTGTTGTCCTTTGGAAGATAGTGACAAGTTTGTATGTTCTTTATAACAAAATGGCTGGTCAAGATGCTTGAAAGCAGTTTGGCAAAGTTGTGTTCCCAGGCACTCAATAACGAATTTATGCAAATCACCAAAGTGATGCCAACAAGGCTTAGGACATAACAAAGTAAAAGGTTTCATCAGCAGGAAAAACAGCTTGCATATAAATAATACAAATTGGAAAACTTCTTAGTTTTCCCAGAAGTTTCCCAATGCATAAAAATAGAATGAAAGTGCCAAACTGTGTTCCTTGGAGAAAAAGATCTAGATATTCCAAAAAAAAAAAAAATTAACCTAGAATATAAATCAGTCTGCACTCCATATTGTGGTGGCATTTCCTCTAATTTGCCAAGCTCTTAATGAATACCTTGTTATTGGTAAAATAGCGCCATTTGGTGGTAGACGCTTCAAACTAAGAGGTGGTCACCAAGTAACACATCGACAGACATTTCAAGACAACAGTTTGGCCCTGATACTTAGGGGAAGTAAAATATAACATATTGCATTGAGGCAGATAGATGAATAATTTTATTGCTTTGCACTCCCAGACCTTGTATACGTGTTAGAATTGCAATATAAAATATTGTCTTTCAACCAAAAGGGGAAAGGAGAACCAAAAATATCATGTGGGGTCAGTCCAATTTAAGACCTCCTTTAATTCAGGAATCTGAGAGAAGAGATGAATGGCAATTTTGTCTTACCTGAATTTTTTGCTGAAGAGCATCCTCCACTGAAGGCTGAACCTAGAAGTAAAACAAACAATTCAAATGCAATTCTTATTCTCTTATATTGCTTAAAATTAAAGAATGACCCTGAAATGCATAAATGCATTTTGTTTATTCTGGTGTATGGAAATATAATTATTATAAAGTGTATAAAAAAAAAAAGAAAAAAACCAAATTGTACCAGGGGTAATATTGAACCACAACAGGTCTATAACAAAATATTTTCAGAGTTTCTATAAAGTCTTGTGAGTTCTGAAAAACTTTCTCAAAAGTTTCTATGACTCAATATAGACAAGAAAATATTTTTAACTTCTTTTAAGAACTGTGAGAAAAACAAAGGAAAATCACTTGAATAATTTGATTGTGTAAATGTAAATTTTTGTTGCACATACTGTCACAGCTCCATGTAGTACTGTTTGTAATGTCAGCTTTTATTCTGTACTTTTTTACAGGATGGTTTCTTAATAACCTAATTCAGAGCTGCTGGTCACCAATACTCTGTACATGTTACCATAACTGGAGTGAAAATCTCTTTCTATTTACAGTGAAACCTCAATATAACAAAGAACCAAGGGACTAGCATATTAAGGTTGTCCTAGTAATCCTGTAATCAGAAATTTCAACATCCCCAAAAATTCATAGTATTTAAAAAAAAAAAAGAAATCCTCCAAGAATATTTCAGGTTGCTTCTTACACGTAGGAAATTTTTGTTTATTTTTTAGATTATGGTACAAGGATGATCTACATATGTTGTTACTTGCATAATCAGGGCAGCAGCACTAATCATTGCTTTTCACTGTAATGTCTCTGTTCTCTTGTCTCTTATAGTACACCATGTGACAACAAAACCACCTGACAACATTAGAGGATTGCCTGAAAGAAAGATGCAATAACCACAATATCTGACATACCTTTTTGGGTTCTGGAAATAATGGGTGCTCAGCAGAGTTCTAAAATGTAATACAGAAACTAATTAGTATTAAGTTTCCTTCACATAGTAAATAAGTCTGTAAATTTTAGGCCAATGTTTTAAAGTTTGCTAACTGTGGACATTACAAAAATGTGACTTTTTATACGATATGTCAAAGAACATACAGCCAAACAGAATCAACAGTATTACTTGCAACCTTCCCATCATGTGCTGCATGTATGCCACTCTCCCTTAATTAATGTACCTACACAGGCTGTCTTTTTAGTTTTCTTTGAAACAAATGCAACTCTGATAAGAGCAGTTTTAATTGGCAGTAATTTCTTCAAAGCAAACTCAAAACCATTATCCAAACAAGTAGCAACTGGATCAATATCAGAGCCACCAAACTTAGGCAACAGAAATTCTGTTATTCTAACATACATTGCATGAATGTTCTCCACCTTAAAGCTTGTGCATTAAGATCTGACCTCCTGACTACAAGTTTGATAATATTTGTCTCGCTGGTAACCAATGGATATTTCAAGTCAAAACAATCTGTACCGAGTCACTTTTTGGAACTCTTGAGCCTTTATATCCACACAGAATTATCTCAGTACTCAACATTAAATATTTCCCTTAAAATCTACATTTATATTAATGTTGTATGACTGCATAAAGTGATCACATCCCTCTTGAATACATGGATGTTTTATGTTTTGTAAAGAAAAATGTCTCATTTATAATATCATTAAATCAAATACAGTTTTATCTATTTAGAGCTAAGCTGTGATTCTAGTAAGTAATTTGAGCAATCACAACAGATAATTCCAGGTTCAACAGGGGGGCTAATGAAAGTTCGACTCTTGATAACGGAAACTTTACAAGTCAGGAATTGACTTCATAGTCTTGGAATTCTCTACTGGAACCATTACAAGGTGCATACAAGATTAAATTTGGTAGACATTGTAAATGTAAATTGAAATGTTTCAAGTTTAAAGTTTAAAAAAATGATCCTGCATTTGCTGAACGTGATATTTCTCAGGGAGCTTTACAATACTTAGATTGGTTATTAACAATATTGTGGTCTACCACACAAAGATAATGACACAGATCAACCAATATTGCCAATATGACCTCTTGAACAAAAGAAAAATATAAATAATGACCATCAGTATCACAACAGATCAAAAGAAGGTCAAACATTTATTAGTTGTTGTTGCCTAAGCAAGAGAAGCCACTTGTCATCTGTCCACAAGCTCAGAGGCCTGGCTTGGTCATCAAAAAAAAAATATGTAACTAATTTTCCAGACCTGTGCTAACATGTATTAACATACCAAGTATCAACACAAACTGTAAACCCCCAATGTAGCATTACACTTCTGCAAATAATATAATGGTAAATTGAAGACAATATTGATCTGCAAGTCAATGGTTTTCATTATTCTCACGGTCAAGACAAAGCCATGATGACTTAACGAGAAATTAGATGCTGAGACTATCGAAACTAAAAGAATGAAATGATTACACTCACAGAGGCCTGCCTTGATAGTTTTGCTCTTCGTCGTCGTTCCTCTTCTCTCTCTCGCTCATGAATTGCTAATCTGAATTGAAAAGACACACACATGTTTAGTTGGTCACAGGCACTCACATAAAAAAGTGGATTATTTCTTTGATGAGTATAACTGTAAATGTGGCTAAATATGATTTAGGCAAAGTTAGACTCAAACCAATGCAGTCAGCGGTTTCTCCCTTCACAGTACATGACCTGCCGCCAAGCCCTCTGGAGACTTGCAGGGCTTTGTGTCTCACTGCATTACACGTGCAGTGCTGCTAGCTGATTGTTGCGGATCATTTGCTCTGTGTTTTAGCGAATTTTTGTGGATTCCCACCCCTTTCCTCTCCCTCCCTCTCGGTTGCTGGCCTCTAGGTAAGTATGGGTCAGGTAAGTTGTTTCCACTGATTCATTCAGTGTGACGGTGCCAGTTAGCAGCCACTTCTGGGGGTGGTTCCCGCTTCCAGGGTTGCCATGGATACCTCCCCTTCCGCTTATTGCTTCTGCTCCCCACTAACCTTACAGGCACCAGTTCCCAAGCTCATCTATTTGTGATGAGTATAATGAGTATAACTGTAAACTATTATAACATAAAACAAGTTAGCATAACATTGTAGATCCAGACCATAAAATTAAGAGGTTTTTGGACCAAAGGTATAGCTACATATCCTGGCCCCAGTAATTTAAGGGATATCATTATATGGCTAGCGTCACGAGCGGGCAAGATGAATCAAATCCTGCGTTGTGATTGGCTACCCGAGCAGGCAAGATGGAGCTATCTTGCCTGCTCGGGACTACCCACCGTGTCCCACAAGAAAAATTTCCCTGAAAGCCATATAATAAATCCTTTATTGACCAAGCTTGTTCGGTCAAGATGGCTGGTTATTGGCCTCATTCTTTTTTTGTGAGTTTATGGACCTTGACTACGTCTCGCTCCATAAACACGCAAAAAAGAACTTGGCCAATATCCAGCCATCTTGACCTCACACTTGGTCAATAACCCATACACCCTGTATGCAATTATCATCATCTAACATAGTAGTCATTATTAAAAAAAAAATGGTCTCATGTGGACAGGAAATCTTTACTATCTGTTACTCGTAAATAGCAGATTCCCTGACATACAACTGCACACCAGTTTGCCATGTTATACAGGTAAAGCACTACAGAAGATTTGTCCAACAAGATCATGTGTGCACTGCACAACTGCAGATCATCTGGTTATAAGAACACAAATTATTGACAGTTACAAAACAATTATCCCTAACAAATCTTGGAGAATATTGCCCAATGTTTGCCTGTCAATCTTGCTACATTTAGGTAAATGTAGGTATATGCAATAATGCACACCATTTTGTAGAATAGTATTGCTAAATATTGATTATCAACAATCAACACAACTGTGATAAATTTTTTAAGTGTAGGCAGTATATATTATCATTGGAGTTTCACATTTTACTTCAGAATATATTTATCTAAACTCCAAGACCAAGATACATTTTTTCAGCATGTACGTACATTTTTGTAGCTCCAGTTATACTAATTCTTTCCTTTCATTGCAATGGACTTAGTGTCCACATAATGATACATCTTGTAGGTATAATTGCTTAAGAGATTGTAAGTTTAGCATATTTTAAACAAAAGCACCAAAATCAAGGTTCTCATATTAACCTACATGTAATAAAAAGAAAATACTGCTGTCAAGATTTTTTTTCTATGTATTGTCATGCGTACTTCACACTTCAAAGTTAAGTTTTTACAACTGCTGAAGCTAGTCAGCACAAGTCAAACAACAGAGATTTCTTCCCAAAATGGAATTAAAAATTAAAGTAGGCCTTTCTTTTTTCAAACTGGCATTAATGTCTATTTTGTTTTAAGTTCTTTTTTTGCCATAGAGGGGATTCTTTAATTACTGCTTTTACATCACAAGATAATCTCCCAACTAATGACAAACTTGCCAGTGTTTGTAACACAAATCACATGTCACATGTCTGGGGCACATGATCAAAATAATGTTTTTCAAGTCAAATAAAACAAAACAGTGATATCTAACTTTCATATAATAAAACTTACAATTCAAGTGTCTAACTATAACAAATTAAATAGTAAATCAACAGGGATTTCCCAAGCTACAACGAGCACAAAGTATTTAAAGCAAAACTCAAAGCCTTTTGTACTTGTAAAAGCATTTCCATAACATTCCTAGCCATGCCTAGGAAATTCTTAAACACACTACAATTATTCATCAAGTGGCCACTATTTACTTTCTTTAAAAAAATGTCAAGCAGTGAGAGAATATTTTTTACAACTAGAACTTGTAAAAGTTATTTTTATAAAATGCTTTACAGAGTTATTTCACTATTACATTCAAGCTGTTTGCTATTATTAACTGTAGATTATTTCAACAACAATGATTGGGTATGGGTGAATCATGCCACATACTGCTGAAGGAAAAAAAAGTTTGAGAGTCAGACACAAGATCAGCATACGTTTGTTACCAATGGAAATTAAATTTTATTCTGTTACTCAACAGGATCACGGACTGCAAAAAATTCACCAATTTTGTACTGGAAACCAGATCTCTCGTATCTTAGTTCATACATTTCTCTCTGGCCAAACCATCTCCTTAGATACCACAAACTACATTAAACACAGACCTAATAACCATGTATAGCAAACATTTGACGAAAGCCTGTCAATGTTTGCATTGCCTTTTGACAGAAAATACTTGCAAAGCAGTGTTAATGCTGTGGTTTGTATTGGCTCATAATGGGTTCGATTCAACAGTCAGCTGGTCAAAGACGCGATCACAAGTTCGTAACATTTGCTAGGAACTGGTGTCAAAGATAACACAGAGATTTCCCAATCCGAGTTGCACTAAACGTGTGGTATACACATGTAGCGAAGGTTGCCCCAAGAAATCATTATAGCGTATAACATTAGACATAGCATTACCGTCGAGTGTCTGAGATGTCCAGTGCAGAAATCTAAACAGCAGGCCCTTGATACAAAACTGAAAGCCCACTTGGGAAAAATAATTCGAATGCAGGTACAGATGTTGATTTCAAGTAACGCCAAATTTCCGATGAAATGCGGTTTCGGTATACTGCTACAAAAGAAAAGATTGCCATTCCCAAAACTCAGGAAGTTAAAATAATTGTTTATGAACCAATTCTCGGTAATAATAATCTTTACATTTCCTGCCAACGAACGCAATAAACAAAAAAACCTTCCAGACTTTCAAATTGTGCATAAATAGACTATTTCGGAAACAGATCTGTTCTAAAAATTTACTAGCAATATTTGGCGGAAGCTGGTCCGTCTGATGCTTGAAAGCCATCTGTCTGAAGTTTTTCCCCACGAAATTACACAACAAACGCGTACATACAAAACGTGCCCATTGAAATGGGATGAAATTCTTAATTTACTAAAAAAGGAATTAAATCTATTCTTGTCAATTCTCAGAGGGCAGAGTGACTAGCATCACATCATCCAGATATTATACCAAGAACCGTTTCACCTTATGCAGTCATCGAAGAAAAGGAAACAAAATTAACACCAGGCGAAAGACGAAAAGTTTGAATGTACTTGATCATAAACAAATTTATCGCCGACGTGCCAACAGTCCACAATAATGGAACACTCGTTATTAAACTCGACGGCGTTGCAATAAAAGAAAGTGAATTTTCCCGAAATGTGAACTTGGTTTCTTTAAGTTTTGTAAGACCAAGTCTTACGATTTCATAAACACGCAGAAAATCTTCTCTTCCCTTTCCATAACCGAGGATATGAAATATCAGACGATAAAATGAAGTGCAACGAGTATGTGTCGAATGATATTAGACTCAAAGAATAATTGCTTCAGATCGCGAGCAAAAAGCCACAAACAAAAGATGTTAACTCTTAAATCATGAGCAATACCACGATCAGCCCTTATTGTTTAGAATAGAACATATCAGTTTAACGACTTTCGGGAATTATTTCAACGACGTGACGTATGAAACGTTCAGAATTTACGACAATCCTCGATAGAATTCGAAACCGTAAAATGACTCCGTGATCTTCGTACGAAGGTAACTTGGCTTGCTAAACTGTTCCGCTGGGTATAACTCGGTAACAACAAAGTGCAAGAAATATAAGAAATGGGTACGGAAGTTCACTCTCCCTCGCATAGATTCTGAGGGGGCGGCAAAATGAACACGGAATTAAATCGTAAACTTTCTATAGCAAGATCACCGAAATTTTGCCCCTTACCTAAGTTACGTTATAAAACAGGGATTACTCAGACAACGGGCGTTTTCTCCCGACAAAATTATCATAAGTTTGCCGACAACATTGTCTATACACTACCATACAAGCCTGTTCAACGCGCCATGTTGACGAGAACTATGTTCTAACGCATACGAAATAAAAGCTCCAAATCTTTTTAAAGCACTTACCCCGACGACATTCCCCCAGTGTGAAAATTTGTACTTCTCAGGCTAGTACTGGTCTGACTTCGACTCATAGCACAAAAAATCCCCGTGGAAGTTGAGAGAAGACGAGCAATGCAGTGCCCAATATATCAGAAGATTTCGCCGCTCTACGAAAGAACATCAACACAGTGTAGTGTGCTGTTCGACAACCGAAGGTAAACTCCGCGCCACAAAACAAGGTTAACGCCAGTTAAGAAAGAGGTGATTCCTCAGACAATTCGAGAGGAAGTCAGCGCCTTTGAAGCCTTGCTTTCTGTGCCTACATATTCGATACCCTGCTAAACAAAACCAGTTCAGAATTTGAAGTCCTTCATCCGCTAAAAATCTGGAGATTTCGGGCAGCTGTGTGACGCACAATTCACACCCCACGTGACGAAAACGACCTTTTCATTGGTCGAGCACCTGCCAATCAACCAGCCATGAGAGATACAACCGGAAATGGGGCTTCCCTCATTCGACGCGAAAAACACAAGCACCGGATGTCAAAAGAAAGTTACTATTGAAGGTAAGAAAAATTCTTACGACGTTGTGAAACCTATTCTATTCATAATAAGTGACAGAATATCATCAGCCTTTTTTGACGTATATTCTTACTCTTTTCTTCACGCGGCACGAGATCAAAATGTTACAAAAGCTGCAAAGAATGAAGAAATAAAACTCGTTTTGGACTGACAGACTTATATGTCTTTATTGGACATAATTCATTCAAATTATGAGCAGAACCTCTATTATTTCCTACAATAGCTCATTACGTTTAGCAGATCGACTTTGAAGAGTGGAATACTCTCCAAATCATCGAATATGTGAGAGCTATACTTCCCTTGGAATGGATTACGCAACAACACCCACCCTATCGCTAACTGAATTGCTATTTACTATCTCTCTCTCTGCACCATTATAATGTGTAATACTCACTTTCATACTGCATATATGTTTTTTCTAAATAAAAATGAAAAACGGAGACGTAATCCTGTCTAATATTTACAAAAACTAAAATGCGCGTGACGACCTGGTTAATAGAAAGTAAGAAGAGCCTTACCTAAACTAAACTACTAAGCAGGCGACAGTAATGTATTTTTATCTTCGCTTAAGACTGTTTAATTTTCAATATTGAACTTTGGAGTGGTCACTAAGTCATAAATTTGGCACCATTATGGCATATTTGGCATAATAAGAGCGTGTAAGATAGTATTATGCATTTTATTGTAGATGCAAGTGTCAAAAGTACACAAAACTAAAACGCGCTCTCCGACATTGTGCAATTACTGTCTGGAAACATGGTGGTCTACGTATAGCCGTACTCACAACTCGCCCTCCTCCTCCCTCCCCCTCCCCCCCCCCTCCCCCCTCTTCCCACTTCCCACTTCAGTCCCCGTAGAGGAAAAACGGATGTTCCCTTCATCCCGTTTCTGTAGTAATTTGCTCCTTGGTCGACCTCGCCAAGCAAAACAATTTAGGCTCCAAGTTCCTTAGCTTTCTCTTTCTTTGAAGTTCAGCTAAGTCAACCCGAAAAGAAATACTCGAGCGAAATAGATTTAACGAACTTCGCAGACCTTCAGTAAAAAGTAGTCACAGCACAAATGGCTGCCATGTTTGCAAACTGAGAAGCGAAACCAGTAACTAAAACTGCAGGCAGAACACAAGCTCGGGGCAGGGACGAAACATGACAAAATATGAGGGTGTAAAACGTTTCCAGACTTTGCATTTGTATCCCAAAAATGTTATTTGTCTTGCAAAGTCAGCACAGGCTCTCGGCCATCAAGTACCGCGTACGTTAAAACGTCGATGCAGTTGTTTCGTGGTCAGTTTCCTCTACCTCTCGGGACGCTATCAGCTGACATGTTCAGTCTCAGTCAAGGTGTAGCTTCTCCCTATCAGTCTATTTTGTTTCCACTGTCTCAAAGCATTTGTCCTGTGATCTCCCACACTCTGGTGTTACTGATAGTATTTGGCCAATAGATACAAAGGATTCTCAGGATTCTGCGCAATTTAACGTCTGTCGATGAAAGTCCATATATAGCTTTGAAATGAACGTCTCCATCTTTGTCTAAGTCTGGGACTCCATGGAGCATGCAGTACAGACATTTTAAAGCTAAATATTCTCGTTTTGTGACTTTTGTGATCACTTTCGATCTTTCAATATATTGCATGGCAACCATTCCTCCTGTGTTAGTTACGCGAGTGGTGTTACACTCGTTAGATTTATTTGTTGTTCATATGATCTTTGTGTTACATTATTGCGTAACATTGATGAGAAGTCTCAGTTTAGGTGAAATGGCTTCAATTTTTTTAATTCGTGACTGGGATTGCTGGTATAAAAGTTGGTGTTGTGTAAGAGCACAGTCCTCATTAACTATACCTAAAAAGATAAAAGACAATAAAATGTCTGAGGTCTTCTCAGGGGAGACCCTTGATCCCTTCAAAAATTTCGCATTTTCTCCCTTGTTCCCAAATAATTTAATTCTATAGTTACTTAATTTTTTTTTCGCAAAATTTAAAGTTCCCGTTTAGAGGAAAGTTATCCCTAGTTCCCTCAAGTTAATCAAAAAATATCCCTTGTGCCTCTGACGTAAGTGATCATATCCAGGGATACCCTGTTCAGCCGCCTATTAAACATTTCTGGACATGTAAAACACTGCTGACATTTTTAACATGGAAAGCAGTCAATATCTTCAATTGCTACACATCAGGGAAGTGATAAGCTTTTGTGCACAGCCGGAAACTCATTTGTTAAAAGAAAACTTCCTTGACGCACAACTAGATACACCTGACCTAAAGTGTAACCCTCAACTCACTACATACTGTGTCACCCAGAGCCTGTAACCGCCTATATCAACACCGAGAGAATACTACATAAGCTTTACTTATCTTTCTGGTTTTTGTTTAGCGATCTTACACTTTTTCTAGCAAGTCCAGTTCTTCACCGAGTTTATAATACCTCTGAGAAACTGAACGGTCTTCAACAGCTAGTTAACAAATTGTTGTCTTTAGTACCGTTTTCTGGTCGCGCTCATAACAGCCGGAGCCGGGGTGCAAACAATCGACTTAATCGGCTTTTTCAGAGCTTTGCCTTCAGTTCTTGCAGCTGATTTACAAGGTCTGAGGGAATGTGATGGAGAAGTGTCAGTGTGCTTGCTTCAAGACCGAGCCTCTGCAGTTGAACAGAAAAGAAATTAAAGTAAACTGCGATGTGTATAGCAATGTTAATTAAGGGCTGATTACAGCGACAGCGGTGGTAGTATAAAAGGAGCATAAGTTAAAGTAAAGCTTTCAGTGTAAACTTCAGTTATATACATACCCACCAGGCGATCAAAAGACTGTGTAACGCTTGAATTATTTGCGGTCGGAACGTTCGGCACAACCTTACAATATGGCACGTATTCAAAACAAATTTTAACGGTACGTGCCTAGATACGTTTTTGACCGAGGTCCAAAGAAAAACCACTTTGAAATCCGATCCGCTGATAGATCTTGATAGTATGAAGCAATCTGATAGTCCCATTTGCGACCAACTGTCGTCCAACTGATTCGTCTTGAAACCTTTTTCAACGGAGATCAAACCCGTCTTGGTGGGCCAATAAATAAGTCGTTACGAGTTTAAAGTAGTCATCGTGTGTCGAGAACTCTATTCAGTCCTGAATAATCATGAACATTGAAACCCTGAAAACAAAGTTCTTTCGAGAAAGATTACCCGTTCCGCCTGACCGAAGTTCTTTCATGTCACGTTTTACTGAGTTGTATAGATAACACTCCCGGAGTAAAATTAAAATCAGTGAAGAACACAATCGAGTGAACATGGTTTGAATCTTGTTATCCTTCAAGAAGACAACAGAGAAGTCGAAGAGTTAGATCGAGGGGACTGGGAAAAACTTTTGAAGAAACACCCATCAAACGTGAGGTCTTTGGCAAAAAAAAAGGAAAGAAAGACATGAAAACGCTTCAACGAGGTTAAAGTTGCTTTGTTTTGTGAAATTGTATGCAAGTTTTAGTCAGAACTGCAGGAAGAAGCCAAAAATTATTTCAACAACTCAATACTACCATGGTATGGGAGCATCTGTTGTACTGAGGACCTCTTCGTATGAGCCCGGTAACCGGGCTGGCTCGGTTATCGGGTCGAATTTTGTTGTCGGTTCATATGGGAAATTTCAGCCCAGTCTACCGGGATAAAATCCAAGAAACACAACCAAAATGGTGGAACATAAACTTGTATCGTTCGCGGCTGTCGCAGCTTTGTGGACCCTTGCAACTTTACTACTAAAGCTAATTCGCCTACTCCTAAAGTGGAAATACATACAAGGCAAAAATTATCCCATTTTGGCCGCTATGTTGCGAAAGCGAAGCTATTTCGTCTAAAAAGTTGTGTCCCGGTTACCCGCGGCCGGGCTGGAGTGTTCATATGGGAAAATTTTCATCTCGGT
>Ga0126338_10000713_pt1 | contig 19129 bp, 13 predicted proteins | sample OrbCmetagenome_2_FD_92529 | JGI IMG/M metagenome (GOLD analysis project Ga0126338, IMG submission 92529) | Coral microbial communities from Petempiche,Puerto Morelos, Mexico - Orbicella C C metagenome | ecosystem: Host-associated > Invertebrates > Cnidaria > Coral | place: Petempiche,Puerto... | reverse complement strand
GGCCGTCGGGCCAGTGGGTTGCCCGCCTTTCGTTTCTCTTTAGGGGAAGCAAACCGCCAGAAAGTAAAACTCGCCTAAATGGCTCTAAATCACCTCCAGGAACCCAGAGACATCAAAACAACGCAATGCAAACATAAGGTAAGCCATTTATTCAAATTATTTTCTACACATAGCATTTAGAGTAATTTTCGAAGCATTCTCATACATTGTCTTATCAACGGCTAAAATTGTAACACAATCGCCAACAGCATAATGTCACTATTAATCATATACAACGTCTGGGCCGCCTGTGATAAATCATTCCATTCCATTCCACTCAATACAAATGAATACAACAAACTTGGCGCAATGTGCCTTGTTTGTTATTCATCACCACATACTCAACAACGGCCATGGAATAATTGTTAATTATCCACCACAGAAACTTGAGATGACAGCAGTAAAAACTTCAAATTAGAAACCTTTCATACAGTTGTTTTCACACCAGCAGATTGCAGGAACAAATGTTGCTGTTTGAAACCTTTTTTGAAAATACTGTTCTGTCACATCTTTAAGTTATGCAGCATAAAAGGCAACTGATCTTTCAATTAGGCTGCATAAAAGGACGAAAATTATCATAGCTATAAACTTTCAAACGACATCCAGCCCCTAGATACCAGTGATGCTCCCAAGAAAACCTTTTCCTCATAAAACCTTTTTACCCAAACAATTTGACTACAAGGCTTCAGGACATGGCCTGTTAACTGGACATAATGAACTTACGCTGATTAGAAGACGTTTTTCCATAACCTTGGCATGGCTATTCTGTTTCAAAATCGACTGTAAAGAACAACACATCAGATGACCTCAACAGAGCCTCAGGGAGTACTCCCATGGGAGTTTGGAGTGCAGATATTTGAAAATGTTCCATATCGATATCAGTAGCACGAAAGATGGCCTCCACTTGAGTTTTCTCGTGCATTGAGAAGCATGCAGCTTTGCTGTAAGTTGCAAAGACAGTGCGAAGGAATCTTTCTCTCAGAAAAGCTCTTGCATTTTGTTCATCTTCGATGTTAGTTTGTAAGACCTCCGCAGTACAATCTGCGGCTGTTTTGTTACTTTGTGAATTGCCAAGATCAACGTCATTGTCTTCCATGGTTCCGAAAAATTATCTTTTAAGATCTGTTCACATTGCAGTTTCCCTCCGGGAGTTTATTCTCTGAATGGCCGTCCTCTCCGATGTTTTGTGTCCCTGAAACCCTCTGATCTGATTGATCTCTCTGATGTCTTAGTTATGAAGTAAAATTCTGCTGACCAATTGCACCGTTGTTTCAGTTTTTTATTCAATATGGCGGAGAAAGCGAGTGTAGACGGAGGCGCGGGAAAATTAACACAACTACCTGTAGCACGGATTAAAACAATCATGAAGAGTTCTCCAGATTTGCCAAGTTTTAGTCAAGACTCAGTTTTTCTTATAACAAAAGCCACGGTAAGTGATGTCTTTACTTCTGGGTGATAGTTGACCGAGAATCGATGAAAATTGTTTGTGATATGCCTATCGGGTATGTATGAGCAGTGATCAAAGATAACTTAAGTGAAATGCATTCGGCACATTCAGGTAGCTGACATTCAACCCTTTGCTATAGTTGAAATCTTTATCTAGCGGCACGTACCTCTAATTGTAACTGAACTGATTCAATCTATTCGTCACATGTAAGCTTCCAGTGTACTGGTCATTATACGTTAATTAATTCAACCCCCCTCCCCCGTTTTCTGGGACGAGACCTTCTGACGGGCCTACGATTGTATTTTGAGGGGCAGACAGTGCTTTCAATAAGATTTGAAGTAGACATCTGCCAGTATAAAAGTAGGCGGCTGAGGTTATATAGGTGGCCACCTTTGCTAGGGGTGTCTGTGGGCATGCTCCCCCAGAAAATTTTGAAATCTAAACTCTCGGAAATACGATTTCCAGCTTTCTGGGCCTGATAGTTAGTAAAAGATCTTTGATGAATATATTTATCATTAAAAGAAACAATTGTTTTCTATTTTCACCAGACTCATTTTGAAGTAAAAGGCAATTAAATAGTTATTAAACGAAAATGTAACAAAGCAGTGCAAAACCGTTTAGAATCATCACATACATGATTTATCTCTGTTTGGGTTGCCATAGTACCTTGGCTTCCTTCACAACTGCAAGTGTGAAAACTGTGAACAGGCTTGTTGAATGAATTTCCAAACAATGAACAAGTAAAGTTTTTAAGAGTGCCTGCCTGTAAAAATCAGACAAATTCTTAATTTCGCGGCAAGGGTCGAAAATTCGATTTCACTCATATTCTTATGATAGATAGGCTAGGGCATGACAAAAACTGCTGGATAGTCTTTTTGGCAAAATATCCTTTTATTTCAAAGAAATAGGCAAATTACCAAATTACATTAAAATCATCATTTGACGTACCATTTTATTAAGCAAGTTTGAGAGCCTCGCTTGCAAAACCACATCATTCTTCCGTCGTTAAAACACTCAAATATTTTTGTGCAATGTTTAATGTGTACTGGGTTGATTTTAGGGAATGTTGCGTTGTCTTTTTAGGTGCAAAACAATTAAATTTTGAAGACATGTATTTCATTCACTTAAAAGTACTTGGTGAATATAATTAATTTTCACCATGTGCGAAACCTTCAAATGGATTAAGCTTCTGGTGGTTGAATCGCAAAAGGATGGTCTACAGATTCCTGTAAAAATTTCTTCGTGCAAATGATTTTGAGCGATGCGAGAGCTTTTCAAAGTATGTTAAAAATGCAAATATTTGACCATCCGTTGTCAAATTTCAATTTACAGGTTAGATGTATATTTTAGCATGTGCCACATTACTTGACCTATGTTAAGTTGAAATAGACACAGAGCTGATAATTTTGAAATGTTCTAACCTTATTTGTTGTAAAAGGCAGGTCCAAAGCCGATTTGACGTGTTTCTAGACGATCTCTCACCATTCATCGCACATAAAGCAGAAGTTTGCTTTTGTTTACACAAGGTTAACGTCCAATGTACATCGCCTACTGTAGACCTATTATTGGTCAAATACCATGAATCTGTGACCATCTTTCTGCGCATATGAACATCACTGCGTCTAAGTCAAAAACGGCTAAGTCATTTGTAGATAGTTGCTTGCTTTGCACTGTGCCAAAATATTAGGTTTGATTGATTGCTGACCATTGCTGATAAGCGTGTCGGTGCAGCACAATCTTACAGCCGTTATTTGTTCGTCACGCAATGCTGTCACGACATATGCTGCACATGCACAGTGGTTCCAAGCCTTAAGGTCCAGTAATGCGGGCAACATCTTTCTTCAACTTGTCTCGCAACATTGTTGCATCGCAAGTTGAAACACATTGTTGCAAGTTGAGGCAACATGCTGCGCAAAGTAGACTCGAGTTCTACTTTCTGCAACAAATTTTAGTTTTGCTGCTCGTATTACCACTGAAGCTACAACTTGTCTCGCAACAAATTTGAATTCCACGCTTGTGATTGGCTGTCGCGAAGCACGGCAAATAAAACAAAAGGCGAACGGTGAAGGCGAGCCTGAATTCAAAGTAGACAAGTAACTCTCGGAAAGTCACAACTTTGTCCTTTACACCTCAGGGCTATCATAGTCTTTGGGACACCTCATTTGCCCCTTCAAAACAAGCAGGAAAAAAGGCAAAAAGCTTGGAAGAACTGTCGCAAAAATACAACTTTTCGCGTAGCTACCTGAAACGACACTGAGCGTCATACTGAGAGAACTTCACTGGCACGGAAAATTAAGAAGAAAATGATGGCCAGAAGTCGAAGTGGAACTTTGTCGAAATGCTAAATTATATAAAGCAGGTGCCATCTTTATTTACACACGATTAAGCAATTATACCTGTAGAATTCTGCAGACTTGCAACACTGTATTTTGCTGCAAGACAAGTTGGTCACAAACGTGGTAATACGCGCAACAATGTGTTTCAACTTGCAATGCAGCAATGTTGCGAGACAAGTTGAAGGAAAATGTTGCCCGTACTACCGGACCTTTATGGAGCCTTATGTATTGAGATAGAAATTGTCCCACCCCTACCCCCTAAAATGGGATGACAGCATTGCTTGATGAACAAGGAACCGCTGCAAGTTCAAGCCATCAAACCATGATGATCAAACATAATATTTCGGTGTAGTGCAAAGCAAGCAGCTATCTAAAAATGACTTGACCGTTTTTGACTTAGATGCAGCAGTGATCATATGTGTCGAAAGAGGGTCACAGATTCATGGTACTCGACCATTAAATAAGTTGGCAATGTACATCGGACGTTATGTAAACAAAAGCAAACTTCTGCTTTATGTGCGATGAATGGTGAGAGAAACATGTCAAATCGGCTTTGGACTTGCCTTTTACAGCAAATGAGGTTAGAACTTTTCGAATTATCAGCTCTGTGTCTATTTCAACTTAACATAGGTCAAGTCATGTGGCGCATGCTAAAATATACTTCTAACCCGTAAATTGAAATTTGACGACGGATGGTCAAATATTTGCATTTTTAACATACTTTGAAAAGCTCTTGCCTCGCTCACAATCATTTGCCCAAAGAAATTTTTACAGGAATCTGTAGACCATCCTTCTGTGATTGAACCACCAGAAGCTTAATCCATTTGAAGGTTTTGCACATGGTGAAAATTATTTATATTTACGAAGTACTTTTAAGTGAATGAAATACATGTCTTCGAAATTTAATTATTTTGCACCCAAAAAGACAACACAATATTCCCTAAAATCAACCCAGTACACATTTAAACATTGCACAAAAATCAAATCAAATCGAATTTTCGACCCTTGCCAAGTTATTTTCCATCTTTATGGACAGGGACTCTTAATTTCTTCAATTGATGGCCCTTTGTGCGGCTCACAACTTTCCAAAATTTGCGAAGATGACAAGGTCTTATCTGCAAATTCAGACTGTGTAGTTTTAGAATAAGTTTGGGTTGACTGGCGAAATTTCATCACTGGAATGAAGCACTTCGTTTTCTGCAATTAACATTCATCTGTAAGCAAAGAAGAACACAATGGGTTTATAAAAGAACAATTCTGAAGTCAAATAAATTTATTCACATACCTGTTCCGGTACGTGGTTTCTTTGAAAAGAATGTAAACAAATCAGTCTGTCCAGACTGTACAGGAGCATGCTTTGCTGCCATCTTTGCTTGACCGACCACATGGTAATAGTTTGAAAGCAAGGTTAAGTTTTATTACGATACTGCTGAAAATGGCTGAATGTTTTGCAATTTGCAATTGTATTCGATCGATGTGTACACTTTTATATACACGGACAGTCAAGGTAAATGTAAGAAATATTTTATCAGTTTATTTGAACTGAGAAATAGGTAGGCTTTAAACATTATAAGTGTTACATTTTTGAAGTTTTTGTAGACAAACACAGCCAAGTATCGGGTGACTCGATGACTCACAGCCACCGGTGCTCCAGAGGTAGCCAGCTTCTAATGAAAGCGCTGGGCAGAGTTTCCACTAATTTTGAATGTTACAGGTCCTTTGGACCCTCAGTTCCAAAGAGTTGGGGGTTCTTTTTGCTTTTCAGGTGTCCTTTAGCTATTTAAACATTTTTGGCAAAGTTCGTCCCAAGGATGCACTTTGCCAAAAAACTGTGTGTCAGGTGACCACCCAGAATCTGGGTGGTAAAAAATTCTGTTGGGCAGGAGAGGTGGCAGTGTATTTGATTGTTGCTGTGACAAACTTTGTGGGTTTCAAATCCTCGAGTGGTAGCTAAAAACTACTCAGTTTATTGGGGTTAAAAGTCAAATTTTGCTGACAAAGAATGCTCAATTATTTCTGCCGTGTCCAAAATTTAGAAGACTTTCATTCACAAAGAACTTTAGCTGCTGTATGGAGCACAAGCTTCTGGACGGTTAGCACGTGTACAACAACACATACTGAATTGAAGTGAAACCAGTGGATCCATCTCTTGAATCTTTGAACTCAGAGGTAATTTATCTTCATCTTTGTGTGGTATATTTGGATGTTACAGATGGTGCCTACTAAATACAAAGGTTTTTGCACCAGGTTAGTACCATGTGGAAAAAGTAGATCTTTGCAAGGGCTATTGGAATCCACAAAGAAAAATGTGGGTAGCCACACATTTTTACGAGATAATAATTAGCCTTGAAACTCAGCAAAAATGCGGACATCAGAATTTTTCCAAAAAAAGAAGGAAAGGATATTTCTTCACAGATTTCCTTAGAATTCACCTTTACATACAGAAAAGCAAACACATTTATAAAGATCTTAAAACTTCATGGTAAATAGTAACATAAAAACCATGTTTGGTATGTTTTTAATAACAAAATTGTTGCAACAGCGTTTTTGGCGTCTCTAACAGCCTTCCTCTGGTTCAGCTTAAATACAGTCTAAATACCTTTTGCTCACAACCAGAAACTAAGCACGTGTTGAATAGGCTTGCCACTTCCATTTCATAACATAAAATGTAGGGGTAACCACATGTTTTTTAAAGTTATTTATCTTTTTTGAAAAGTTTTATGGTGGGCATTACATTTTTTCCTGTCACCTCCCCAGTAAGTAAAACATTTGCATATCTCGCACTTGTTTTTTGTGCGCACTACGCCATCTGCAGGTACATGTTTACAGTTGGATTTCAGTATAATTTTCGACAGATAACAGCTAGTTTTTCAGCTGGAAGACATTAACAGTTAGTGTTAGCGATATGCTGCTATTCTAGTGGTCCTGGTTTAATTACAGGTTCATTAAACTTGATTTGGTCACAGTAGGAAAATTTTGCTTTCATTTTAGTTGTGTACTTGGTAGCGTAGTTCATTGCAGCAATGTCAACCCAGCGCACACGTGAGGCTTAAACCATGCCTTGCATGATGCGCAGAATGTGTGCATACTAACAAAAGTAGGCACCGTCCTTAAAACGTATTTCTGTCACATGGCCGATTAGCTGAGTATTCTGACTTGCATTTCATTTATCACCATGCAAAATGATTTACAGTTTTGTTGACATACCGGTAAGCCTGCACTTAATATATTTCATCTCTTCTTGGCTTATGTAAGCTTATATTTAGACAGATTTTTAAACATGGTTCCTTGGTTTAGTCAAGAATTATCTTTTGCAAAATGGTGAAATAAAACACTGTTTTATGTAGCAAACATCAATAACAATGTGCTGTCAGATAAATTCAGGGCTTCAGGCAACATGAAACAGTCAACTGACGGTTGACCGCAGTTTACTTCTTAGTAAATCAACTGGCTGGAATTGAAATCAGAGTGATACTTCAATACGCTGGATACATAATATATTTCTTTGGACCTGTGTGAAGCTTAGAATAGGACAGGAGAATTTCAAAGGTATATTTGCCAATCTGTAAATTAGTATAGGGATGACCAGCGATCGCCTTTCTTTCGGTTCAGTTGAGATCGACAAAAATTATTCGTTGGCTCTTCTGGAAAAATTTGTGTCACAGGTTGTCACGTGCAGGGCTGTCATTAAGGGCTGTAACCTGTAACACCTGCTACGGCTGAGTATGTTTGAAGGACCCTTGAGGTTATGGGTGAACTGGACTATAGTTGATACAATTGACCTAAAAGGTAACAAGTTTGTTATGGGTGTGAAGATCAAGGCTGCAGTTGACACAAAACTTAATGGCAGCCCTGATGTGACCAGGCGCAATGAGGGTCTTTCTCCCTACAACAAGGGAGGCAGAGGAGAGAGAGCCTGTGTGTAAGATCAACACCTGTGGGTTAATTGGAACTCCGGAGGGGGGCTGCTCTGTTGCCATTGTTTAATCTTATGAATATTTCCGAGAGGGGTTGGAATAAAGGTGGCTTTTTCTTGTGGGGGTAAGGGAACATTTGGTAATTTCTGAGGGAGGCAGAAGCAGTGGAGACAAGGGGAGGGGCTTCTTGTGTAAATTTTTGTTGAGTATGCGCTGCTGACCCCTTAAAGCCTCAATCTTGCCATAGTTTATTCTGTGACCATTTATTTGGAAATATAGACCCATCTATTATCTGGGTGACCTCTTTGGAGATGTAAATTATGGAACTTTAACATACTTTTGTGTTGTGAACTCAACTGTTATTATTCAATTATTGTGTGCCACACAGAAGGTGCTTGTATCTGTAGTGAGAAGAACTTTTTTTGTGGTAAAGTTTATCTTCAATTCGTAATGAGGCAGTCGTGTTGAAAATGTGCAAACCCAATCTACAATTGACTCCCCTCCTATGACTCAAATCTTGGAGGGAAATCCAGAAAGACTTTAGTTATTTGAAATTTGAGTTATGAGGAGATGGGAGCAAATGATTAGAGATTAAGACTCTATCTCTTTGAATAACTGCTAACCTATCTTACTTATTCATTTATTTTCTTTCTTTATACTTTGTCCAGTCTGACTCAGAGCAAAAACCTTTCACCTGTCTGCATGTCTGAGAGAAGGAGCTTGGGCAAGTAAAACCCACATATAATCCACATAGTGATTGTGGGAAACGATCAGTAACAAAACTTTTTTTTGACAAAATTTCACTTGCTTGATGTGACACAAATAAGAGGAAACGAAAATAGTATTAGAGAATAGAGAAAGAAATGAAATGAATACTATATATGAGCTTACATGTAAAGAAATAGAGAAAGAAATGCAACAAACACTATATCTAAACTTACATATACTCTGTGACATGGATACAATCTTCTCTGTAACAGTCTAGAAATCAGTACAAAATTACCTCTTCCTGAATGGTTTTTTAATTTATACACAAAGTCAACTTTTGCACTTCTTCTTCGCAGTGGATGTAAACTGATTCCTGGGATGAAAACCAACAATATTGTAGCTGGTTCACCCTATATCCGCCATTTGTTGCATATACTGTGCAATGCACTTTAGGATTGCAGGGTTTTCCATAAGTGCCAGCAGCCTGCAAAATTTGCCAGTTTCTTTGCATAATTTCGCCATCTATTTTCAATGCCGGAAATAACAGTCGATCATCAGACATTGTCTGACCAAATTTTGAATATGTCCGGCCAATTTCACATTATGTTCGGTCATGATGTCTGAACATTTCACCAACACATTTTGACGTCTTCCTTTGAAGTTATTGTCCATCCATAAAATTTGGTTAGATCTCAGGTCACCCAAGCGTAATATAAGAGTTTGTATGGAGAACTGTGGCCAAAATGTAAGAGTCTGTATGGAGATCAGGAGTTGACGTTCATTTAGTTCAATGTATGGGTAATTTATCGAATAAAGACTCTTGAACATTCGATGGTGTCATTTTTTCTCATCCTGGAGAGTTTAAACAAGAATTGAGTGAATTTTGAAAAATTTGTCCCACAGTGTTATAATCTTACAACACCGTAGGACAAATTTTTCAAAAAATGCGTTTTTGGCAAAAAGCCCTGGGAGTCAATGGAAAAAGATCTTTAAAAGAACCTCATTGAATCCTCAAGGATCTTCAAGGATCCCAGCAAAGATCCAAGCAAAGATCTTTCTAAGATCCTTCAAAAGATTCTCTAAAGATCTTTCAAAGATCTTCATTGAATCCTCAAGGATCTTGAAGGATCCTAGCAAAGATCCTTATCTTTAATGATCTTTGGCAGGTCCTTGAAGATCTTCAAATGTCCTCAAAGATCCTGGGAGGATTTTCACCAGGGTAAAAGTCATTTACCTGCCGGCTACTAGCCTTGAAAATTGCATTGGTTACTAGCAGGTCACAGTTTCAGACCCTGGTTATGTAAGATACAAAAGCGACTCAAGAGGCTGGCCTAATCAGTGAATATGAAGATGCTGGTTTCAAAATGTCTCACCCTGAATCTTTAATTAGCTCAAAGAATTGCATGTCTTAAAAGGTATTTAAATGATAATGCTAGCCCATGGATAGTTTTGTTGTGGAACTAGTTTTTGCTTCAGTGCAATCTCAATCGGTTGTGCCTACCCTGCAAGTTACCAATTTTTTATAAAGAATGTCTTGAAGCTTGGTCTGACTTCAATCGCCATATAATAGCTACAAAACAGGACGTTTTAAATGAGATCATCTGAAACAACCAGAACTTCTTGATTAACAAGCAATCAATATACAATAAGAAAATAAAAGAAGCAGGTTTTGTGAAAATAGGAGACATCCTCTCAAACAACTCTAAGTCAAAAAGTTGGGATGTTTTTAGAGAGAAAAATTTCTCCTTGTCAGATTACCTCCTCCTACAAGGCATTTTTTGCACCACTCTGCCAAACTGGAAACTGCTCCTTAAAGATGGAGAGAATAATAACCAAATTGACAAAAATGTCTCAGACGATGATGTTCAAGATATAACTAGAATGAATTCAAAAGCAATCTATTCAATCCCGGTCAAATGAATCCAGATTCCTCCTACTGCCCAATCTAAGTTTAATTCCTTATATAGTATTTCTGGTATTATAGAGTGGAAAAATATTTACCAACTACCGGGTCAAGTCACTCTTGACACCAGAATGAGAGCCTTTCAATACAAAATCTTAAATTGTATTCTCTACACTAATAGAATCCTATATAAAATGAATTTAGACATAGTTCCTTTTCAGATGTGCACTTTTTGTGAAGATCATGAAGAAGCTCTTGAGCATCTTCTAGTCAGCTGTGCCTATGCTAAAAACTTTTGGCTTTCTGTTATTTCTCAGTTAAATACTTTCAATATGAAAATTGATAAGCTTGATGAAATAACGATTCTTTTTGGTATCTCTGACAACAACCAAGGGAATTGTTTGTTAAATCGCATAATCATTCTTGGGAAATATACCATTTATTTATGCCGTTGTAAAATATCAAGCCACCTTTATCCTTACTGAAGGCGAAAACAACAGAAATTCAAAAACTAGAACTTTTAATTGCAAAAAAGAATAAAAAAGAATCTACTCATTACAAAAAATGGCAAAACATGTTTACAAATATTTTTCTTAATAGCTAAGTAGGGGGTATATATTATATATACATAAACTGATATATAAAAGTTTCGGTACAAATTATTATGGGTTTATATTATCAACCATACCCTTAATTAGATCTAGCTGACTGTGAATGTAATGTAATGTAAATTTGTAACTAGTGTTAGGGGGTAGGGTAAGCATTAGTGTAATTTACCATGTTTTTGTTAGTATTGCTCTTGTAATTGTGTTTTAAGAATCCTTGCTTTAGAATACCCAGTGAAAGTTTCAGGTAAGGTTGTTTAAAATACAGATTCGACTATTTTCTGTGATTCGTTGCCTTGATCTTCTTGTGGATTTTGTCCTTGGTTTGTCACCTTACAAGATGTGAGAGTTGTGCAAGCCATGTGAGAGCACAAAACACTGTGGGAACAATGTTATTTGCCCACAATTTCCTGGCCAAGATATGCCCTTGCAATGTAAATTTAGTGGGGAGGGGGGCAATTTTATTGTTCTTACAGGAATTGCGAATAACCTCCAAAAATTCCAACCTCTTATGTATCAATTGCTGTTGGTCTTGACAGCCTGACCAACTATGTAAGGAAAGTCAATGATTATAAATCAATTTTTTGGTCAAAATAATGAAATTCTCACATATTATTTAATTGATATTGTTTGGTATTGACTAAGTTTCACTGACTAATGTCACTGAATATTCCCATTAGTGGCAAACTTGGTCTTTAATTGAAACCAATCATAAATAAAAGTCTGTGGTACTCACTATTAATAATTTTACTTACTCAATTAGAGCAGTTTTCACCTGAGCGTTGCAAAACCAAAACCAATGATTATGTTATCCCGCTATCCAATCACAAAGAACACAGTCAGACAATTCAGTGAACCAGTCAAATCCTGAAGTAAATACATGTAGCTGATGCAAAGTGCAGAGAAACATGTGGGAATGAGTCACAATTGGTTCTGGTTTCACTCAGAACTCAAGTGAAAACCACTCTAGCATCAACTGTTGATGACTGACTACTGTTAACATCACTAATATAAATAATATAAAGTTGAGAGAGTAGACAGGCAATTAGGAGTGATTAATTGGAAAAAAAGATTGTTTTTTCTTCATAACTTCCTTTTGGAGCAAGTTCTTAAATGTTTTGGATATGAAAGGTCTCTATTAAGTGATCTATCTGCATATAATGAAGACTGAAGATTTTGAATTATTACCTTCCAATTTCTTGAAAACATCTACTAATCAGAGGCTAAGGGTTTAGATCCAGCTGTGATTACATATGTATAGCTGATTAAAGATAAGATTGTGGTTTCTTGCAGGAACTATTTGTAGATTATCTTGCTGTCACTGCTCATAAACAGGAGAGTGACTCAAGGCAGCTGACATATAAAGGCCTATGTGAGTATTTCTTTGCATATTGTAGAAGTTACTGTACATGGTGAAGGACAACAATTTAATCTGAGAGGAAACTCCAGAAACAAATAATGCACTGCAAGGTCTGTTACCACCTGGCTGCCTGCAGGGATACACATCACTTAAGTATGGGTTAAGCATCACTTAAGTATGGGCACATGTGGCAAAAGTCTGAAATAGTCTCAAATGTTTTGGCAATAAACATTGTGGCTAGCTGTCTGTTCGCACAAAACATTGCAGGGCATCAAAATGCAATTAAGTAAAGCACGCTTAATGAAGTCTTGCATATGTTATAGACATCTTGATAAGTACTTTTCTCAGTTGTATCCTGTAAAACAACAAAGTGATGTGACCAAATGATGGGGTTTGGGAAGAGCAGCTTTGTTCTTCATTGCAAACCCATAAACTTTCTTGGGTATGATAAATTAGGTAGCTATTTTAAGTTGGCTGACTACAGAGTTGATGGAGTATAACAGACCAAAAACATTCCAAGTGGGTTTTTCCTTTCTCTATTTACTGTTTGCTGAAGTCTTTTACCATTGTAAGTGAAACTTAAACATTGTTAATGTCAACAAATGGCCAAAACTAACAACCGTGCACCTAAGGAGAGACTGGGCACTAGTAGGTTTAATGATGTTTTTCTCAAAATCTACCCACATGACCCCACCTCAAAATTTCGAGAATAAGAAATTGGCTCTGATTAAGCATTTATGCAAAGTAAAATAAAAATCTGTTTGGCACATTTTTGGCAAACTAAAAACTGTGAAATTTGGCCTATTTCAAAAATAGATCAAATTCTGTCTTACAGTTTTTTTTAAATTTTGTCTCTCAATGCAATAAACCACGACAAATCAGCTGTGAAAATTTCATCATGGGCTGTATGGTAGATTTTTGAGCAATCTCGGATCAAAGACTGGCTTTTACAACCTTGGACGGGAATTGAACTTCGTGCCTTTTATTTAAGCGTGCGCTCATGTGATGCCATGTATAGCATACAAGAAAGCAAGAGTAAATTAGAACTCTTTTATTGGTTGTTTATCGACCTTTTTTTGTAATATTTTCTTGGTCCTTGGCTTCACCACATGTTTGAAAGCAGTTTGAAACTCTCACTTGGTATACCAAAGTAGTTTAATGCAATTCAATGCTGAAGTTATTTTCATCTCTTCTTAGTGTTAATTGCGTCATATTTACATGCGCATTTAATACTGCCACCTGGCAGGAAATCTTGGCACACACTACTGAGTCTCGGAAAAACTGCAGTATGCCACTGTAAAATTCCTGTTATGGATATTTCCCATGGTGCATTTCAACCTCAACTTATCAAAGTTATAACTCTTCACTTTACAGAACATGCATTAGTTTTGGAGAAAAACAAACATTCAAACTTCACCAACAAAATTTATAAGATAACTATGCTGGGCAAATAAAAGCCATAGAACCATCTAACAAAAACCTGTGTCTAGATAACCTTTGTAAAATTGGGTGCAATATAGAGAAAACAGTAGGCAATAACTGTTATTACATTTATCAGCAGTTTGATGTACAAAGAAGTAAATTACTGTTGAAAAGGTTAATTCTGGTTTGTGTTAAAGATGATTTCCAGTCCATACTGCGCACTCTCGCAAGTTTGTTTACATTTTTTGATTTTCAAGTAAGACATCACAAAATGTTAACATTTTGAAACTACTTACATGAAGTAAATTCAAAGTGTCATGTCAACTGCTATTATGGATGCAAAGCTTTCTGCTTCATTTTTTCTCATATCACTCGATGAAACAACTTCACAGCTGTTAAAATCAATGAAGCTGTTGGAAAAGGAATTTGAAAGGTCTCAGATAAGGTATGTGGTTTGTAACGAATAACACTGATTGGCATTCCATTGAGTGAGACTTATAATGTTTATAAAGATAAGGGTGCTGAGACTGCGCAGCACCAACTGGAAATAATCTTTAACCCTTTCATGTCATTTGTCTTCTTCAACAAAGGATATTTGACCACAGACTAAACTGCGATAACAGCTATTGCGTTGTGTGACGAGCACTATTCACATTAGACCCCAGACCCCTGGTGCATTTGCCAACTACAAAGTGGGTTGATTTTACTATTTGGCAACAATTTAACTGTTGCAAGAAAGCAGCAAATTTGTGCCAGCAATTCAGAAAAAAAGAAGCATGCAAACAAGGGACAGATGTATGCCTAACATCACTTGATGATGAGAAGGCCAGCAAGAAAGTGATGGGAGAAGTGTACCGTACTAGAATGCCACTGCAAGCACCATTCCTTTCAAATTTTGTTCAAAATTTAACTTTATATATATGTGTTTTGTGGGAATCAATGTAACGCATCCTGCAAAGTAAGGATAAATTCTGCGAGTAGAAAGCTGTGTCACAACATTTACTAATTTGTTTTGCAAAAAATTACAGCCATTCAATCCTGTAAATCTACTATCACCATTTACAATAGTGCAGCAACTGATGAAATAGTGCAGCAACTGATGAAAGCAGGGATAACACTCTCCAATTTCAAATCACTAATCACGAGTCAAATTACTTTCAGTTTTAAAATTATCGCACTAATATACCCACCAGTTGATGCAGATTTGACAATCTCTTAATAAGCATGGTATACGTACACATCACAACACTATTAAAATGCTTCGTCATTATCATCAGTCATTGTTGTGCCTTGGGTGTATAGTGTAGTCGTAATTGAATCAATAGTCACCTACAGGCTGATCACTTTCTTGCGTGGGATGTTCACTGTCATCATACACTGGTTCAAACTTGACAGTGAGTTGTCCTTGTGTTTTGTTCTTGGGTGCATGATGTTAAACTAGTTACTAAAGATGGATCAACTGATGTGTCCTCTGGGGGTCTGAGAGCATCTCTCGCATGAATGGTCTCACAGGAATGGCTTGATACCTTTTGAGAGGACAATAGAACAAATGATGGAAACAGTGCCCCTAGCCCGAAAAAACAATAACAGCTGTTACACTATGATGATATAGAGCTGCTACACTTCGGCCTTTAGGAGAATTCACAAAAGTTGTAGCTCTTTAATTGCTACAGAAATCAAAGCTACCTAAGCCAGGAATGATGAGTAGACAGACTTGAAACAGTCTGCAATATGTGTACTACCAACTGCTAAAAATTACTTCGCCACATTATAGATGAGAATTAAGTCACATCCACTGCTATCATGACGTGATATATTCTTGTTTATAGGATTTTTATTGTATTATGTTGTATGCGTAAGAGATGTTTTCACTGTTAATTCCAGCAAAGGTCGTTGAAGACGATGAGGCTCTTCAATTTTTAGCAGGTAAAACGTGTTTTACTTTATTAAAATCACATGCCCGGGCTACATTTACTGAGAATTCGATGAACAAAGTTTAGGTGGTTTACTGAGTACCTTGGTCTGGTCTAGAGTTTACAATATACTCGGGTCTTTTACGTTTCGATGATCAAGTATATTTTAACCAACAGTGAAATAAACTGTTATCACGGGCCTCACAATTAATCATATGCAAACACACCAGCACTGTGGAGACTGTTCAGATTGAAGGGGCATTTTCGACTTCTGAGAGATTCCCGTAAGTTGGTCTGTAATGAGAATTTCTTCAGTTCTCGCAGGGGAAGGTTTCGTTTGTAAGAAAACAATTTCCCGCCATTGGTAGCAGATTAGTAAGTAAAAATCGGTAAAAAGGTCCATGTGTTAATTTACATAATCATGCTTCCAAGAACCCGGCAATTAAATGAAACGAGTAGTTTTTCATTTGCCGTTTAAAGCATCTGGATGCAGTCCCTATAGTTACCTACGGGTGAATTTGTTATTAAAGAGGTAATAAGCAACCAAACGCCTCGAGTATTTTGTGGATTCCTTCTTCAGAAGAGGTATGACCTGGAAGGTCTGGAGAAAGTACACTGCTTGACAATTTTCTTTAGTCATTGAGTTTTTACTGAAGAAAATATTAAGACTGAAACTTTTGTTTTCCTCAGACATAGTACCTCCCAAAGTTCTCGTTAAAGATTTCATGGAATCCTTAAAGAAGTCGAGGAAGTCTTCCATCGAAATTCGCAGTTCAAGTTCGGATTCTGAGTCAGAATAGAACTTTGTTGATGGCAACATTACTTCGAATAATGAGGGAAAAATTTCACCTTGAGTATGTTCATTGGTCAAAACAAGCTGAGGATTGCATGGACCAGTTATCTGAATGGTTCAACAGCCATCTTTCTTCTACATAGTGTACAAGTAGTTTACCACGCAACGGTTGTACTTTCACTTCGGCGTGCACTTATATGTCTGCGGTGCTCGTGTATTACAAGTCACACGTCAAACATTTTGGAATTCCAGCTCCATACGGCTCCAGGGCTCCGGTGCATATACCTCAGTGGCGCCAGGGAACGGTGATTGACCTTTTGGTCCGTACACCAAGAGGACAAAAGAAACACTTAGATCCTCGGGCTCTAATCAGGAGTTCCACGGACCTTTCATTTGCGACTCTATACATTTAGGCCCCTACACAGTCCCTCACTTAGCACAGTCTGACTGTATATAGACGTATTAAAGCACGTTTCTGGATAAGACGGAGAGCTGTAGTGCTATGTCTCTGGGCTGGGACGGTGACCGGCGTGAGCAAATCATATTTCGAACCGTTCATAGGGACAAATAGAAAGGGAAGCGGTCAAAATAACTATTTTGTTCTAAATGGCCATGAATTTGCCTGGTTAACATGATTTCGTTATAATCCTGTATTTTCAACTCCTGAGGCCATTTTTGAATCCAATGCATTTTGTCATGGCCAGTCGTCCATTAAAGGAGAAGGTCACTCCAAAAACTGTGTATTTTTTCCATCACCAATAAAAAGTTCACATTGAGTTGAGTAACTCACCGTTGTTCTAGCTACTGAAGTGGATGCGATCCCAATGAAAAAGAAGAGAAAAGTTCGAACCCGGGATGACAAAATGTGAATGATAATATCGGGACAGGGGAAATAAGTTACATTCTGAGTTGTTAAATTAGGCTTAGAGAATTCATAGATCGAAACATTTTTTACGCCGGTTATGAAAAAAGTGAAAGTTAAAAATAAACACGAAAAGACTTTGATCAAGGAACAGTAGTTATTCAGACTCCGTCTTTTACCACATCGAAGGACTTCGGCTATTAACTTCTCAGCAAATTTCCTCTGCAGAAAACCAGCATTTTCGAAATAAGTGAAACAGTTCTACGATCACAGATCGGCTACCCACTGTACCCTAGTCGACAAGTTTGCTGGGCACACGGAGCGTTCGCAGCAAAAGACTGCACAACGGGTGTCTCTAAAACTAAGACCCTAAGGCCCCAAAAACTCTAAAGCGAAGACCCCTAATTTTCTAAGCATTTTTTACCTTTAGTGAAGTTTTGCTCCTTTATCCGGCCAATAATGCAATAACAACAACAAACCGTGTTAAGATTTTAACCGGCATCTTGAGCTGAGCAACCAAGCTTTCACACCTTGGCCGGAAGTGGCGTTCGCAGTATGAAACCTCCATTTGGCGCTGAAATACAGGCCCGGGTTGTTCGAAAGGTGGATAGCGTGGTTTGTTCTGTTAACACTTATCCACTGGATAGCGATTTATCCGGTGGATAGCGTTATCCAGCCTTTGAACAACTGGGGCCAGATATTTTGTTATATACTCAAAGCCGGCTTATTTTGGAAGAACCTTTCTAAAAACTCTTAAACGGTAAAGTAATTCGGTCAGCGTTCAAAATAGTCTGCAAAAAATGTTTAGTTCTATTCATTTTAAAGTATTATTCAGTATTAAATCGAGGAAACAGTCAAGAGTCCCGTCATTTACGCCTATCTACAGATTTACGTGGAAACATTGCATACTTAGGAGGCTTCGGCGTCCATTGGTAAACTACTTTTACACTGACCATATATATGATGATTCTTCGCGAGAAACATGAAAGTCGGAGTAGCAAATAAATGTGTTTGAACCAGTCCGAATTCGCAAATCTTTCTATCTTGTTCATAGCTTTTTATCTGAAGAAAGCGAAAGGCCGAAACGTCATTAAACCAGTCGGAACTGACAGAGGTTCGTTATCTCTTTCCGGCAATTTCCCAAGTATACGCACTTTCTGATCTTCTATGAACTTATACCTAAAACATAGTACAATACAAGGTAACATTCTTTATTTCACATGATGCGACCACTTTTTTGTCTTTTCTGTGATTACGTCATATTTTATCGACAATTTCCTGGAACATGCCTCTAACACAATTTTTTGAAATCCAACGTTTGAAATGATATTGAAATAATATATGAAAAGAACAACGTAAGAGTCTTTGTATTGTAAAATGTTATCATAACCTATCAGCCGTGAGAGAAGCATGAAGACCAATATGAAAAATCGACGAACAATTCACTTGCCAAACTGTGCCGGGAAAACACGGCAAAGCGCGGGCGCGCTCTCTCTTCCTCCACATAATTGACAGAAGGAAGCAAATCGGTACGTAGCCTAACTTCCAACAAGTGTGAGAGCCTGGTTACTCAGCTCAAGATGGCGGATAAAACATCGACACCAATATGAGCAAAATTGGCCGGATAAAGAAGGAGCGAAACTTCACTAAAGGTAAAAAATGTTTAGAAAATTAGGGGGTCTTCGTTTTAGAGTTTTTGGGGTCTTAGTGTCTTGGGGTCTTAAGGTCTTCGTTTCAGAGGTCTTCGTTTTAGAGACACCCGTGCACAACACGTGCGCAAAGGTGTCTGTCGCAAGTCGGCAGGTATATTTTGCAGGGTGCAGG